>Ga0206798_1014_pt1 | contig 39478 bp, 32 predicted proteins | sample Alteio_BWOrgCont_66_FD_152893 | JGI IMG/M metagenome (GOLD analysis project Ga0206798, IMG submission 152893) | Enriched cells from forest soil in Barre Woods Harvard Forest LTER site, Petersham, Massachusetts, United States -... | ecosystem: Environmental > Terrestrial > Soil > Temperate forest >...
GGCTATTGCGCTTGAGAAAGTTCTGCCCGAGCATCATGCCGATGGCATAACTCACGCGGGATTTTTCATCCATAAGCTGGTTGGTGCCGTCCGCAAACAGCGGCGCAGCGGTGGCGAGACAAATCAAACAAAGAATAATTTTTTTCATATAGAGTCAAATCTGCGAACGCTAAATTTTCATGATTACCGGACAAATTGCAATCCAGATTTGCGATGAATTTTGTCCATCAACCCAAGGCAAACCGGGTTTTCCACCCAAAGAAAAACGCCGAAGATTTTGACTTCGGCGTTGTGATTTTGCTCAAAAATTTCTACCAGCGGAAATGCGCAAAGGCTTTGTTCGCCTGCGCCATCTTGTGAACTTCGTCGCGTTTGCGGATCGCGTTCCCCTGCCCTTGATAGGCTTCGAGGATTTCCGCCGCGAGCGCGGCCTTCATCGGCGTGCCTTTGCGGGCATCCGCGAAATCCACGATCCAGCGCAAGGCGAGCGCGTTCTGGCGGTCGCTCGGAATCTCCAACGGCACCTGATACGTCGCCCCGCCAACGCGGCGGGCCTTCGTTTCGATGCGCGGCTTGGCATTGTCCACCGCGCGCTGCAAGATTTCAATCGGGTTGCTCGCCGGATTTTTCTCCGAGATGCTATCGAACGCGCCGTAAACGATGCGTTGTGCCGTGCTTTTCTTGCCGCCTTGCATGATGGTATTGACAAGGCGCGCAACCAGCGTGCTTTGGAATTTTCCATCTTTGGCAACCGGCCTTCTGGTGGCTTGACGTCTGCGTGACATGATTCGTTAAATACTTTGAAAGTTAAAAGGTTATTTCGCGGGTGCGGCGACAGCTTTCGCCTTCGGTTTCTTGACACCGTATTTGGAACGGCTGACGCGGCGTTTTTCCACGCCGGCAGCGTCGAGCGTGCCACGCACGATATGATAACGCACACCAGGCAAATCCTTCACACGACCGCCGCGGATCAGCACGATGCTGTGTTCCTGCAAATTGTGACCTTCGTCGGGAATGTAAGCAATGACTTCGTAGCCATTCGTTAAACGCACCTTGGCGACTTTGCGCATCGCAGAGTTAGGCTTTTTAGGCGTGCGCGTCATGACTTGGATGCAAACGCCGCGACGGAATGGCGAATTTTCCAAAGCCGGAGACTTGGACTTGTATTTTACTTTCGTGCGGCCCTTGCGGACCAATTGATTGATTGTCGGCATTTTATCTTAAAAATTTATCGGCCAAAGTCCGGTCACAACACTTGTCCGGTCAAATGGAGCGCGGAATATAAACAAACCGGTATTTCCTTGCAAGAATTATTTAAATGATTTTGGGAAGAATCATCACGTGAAATCCCATCTGGGATTCAACGGCCAGGGAATCTCACGCAGAGGCGCAAAGACGCGGAGAAAAACCCCGGCGCGGAAACCAAACCAGGAGACGCCGTGCCGGCGTCCTCCAATTTATCTCAACCTTCTAAAAGCATGGGGCGGCGACACGCCGTCCCTCCCAATTAAATCCATCGCCCACGCGCCTTGAAAATTAAAACCGCCAGAAAATCCCATCGCGGAAAATAAAAAAGGCGTCCGATTTCTCGGACGCCTTTGCGTTAAATAAGTTTCTGCGGTTATGCGAGCAGCGGGTTGGTCGCTTCGTCAGCTTCCCGGCTCTCTTCCACTTCAGGTTCGTCAGGAACCTCCACGAGCGGATGCAGTTTGACTTTGCGATGATAGTCAAAGCCGGTGCCCGCCGGAATGATGTGGCCCATGATGACGTTTTCCTTGAAGCCGCGCAGGCTGTCAATCTTGGAACGGGTCGCAGCTTCGGTGAGCACACGGGTCGTGTCCTGGAAGGACGCGGCGCTCAAGAAACTGTCGGTTTCCAGCGATGCTTTCGTGATGCCAAGCAACACGGGCGAAGCTTCAGCGGGTTTGCCGCCCTTTTTCTCGACGCGTTCGTTCTCGGCTTCGAATTCCAGCTTGTCCACCTGTTCGCCCCAGAGGAATTGCGTGTCGCCGGCTTCGGTGACGCGAATCTTGCGGAGCATCTGGCGCACGATGATCTCGATGTGCTTGTCGTTGATCGTCACGCCTTGGAGACGATAAACTTCCTGCACTTCGCTGACCAAGTGTTCCTGCAATTCCTGCGGTCCGCAAACATCGAGAATCTCATGCGGATCCATCGGGCCTTCGGTAAGCTGCTGGCCTTTCTTGACCAGGTCGCCCTTGAAGACGATGACGTGCTTGCCGATCGGGATGAGGTGTTCCTCTTCCAATTGCGTGACCGGGTCTTTGATGAGAATGCAGCGTTTGCCACGCACACTCGCGCCGAAGTCAGCGATGCCGTCAATCTTGGAGATTTCGGACGCGTCTTTCGGACGGCGGGCTTCAAACAACTCGGCCACACGCGGCAGACCGCCGGTGATGTCACGAGTCTTGGCCTGCTTGCGAGGCGTTTTGGCGATCAAAGTTCCAGGAACAATCTTGTCCGCTTCGTTGACGACAATGTGCGCGCCGGAAGGAATCGGATAGTTGGCCACAACTTCGCCCTTGTCATCGCTCATGATGATTTGCGGATGCAAATCTTCCTTGTGATCAATGATGACCATGGATTCTTCGCCGGTGGCTTCGTCCACTTCCTGTTTCATCGTCACCCCTTCGATGATGTCATGGAATTTAACCTTGCCCGCCTTTTCGGAAAGAATCGGCACGTTGTGCGGATCCCATTGGACAAACGTGTCGCCCTTCTTGACCTTGCCGCCGTCTTTGACCGAGATAACCGCGCCGATGACGACCGTATGGCTTTCCAGTTCGCGACCATCATCGGTGAGGATGGAAACTGAACCGTTCTTATTGAGAACAATGTTGTTGCCGTCTTCGAGTTCGACGGAGCGCAATTCGTTGTAACGGATGATGCCTTCGTGCTTGGACTTGATCTGCGGCTGCTTGAACACACCCGCCGCCACACCACCGGTGTGGAACGTGCGCATGGTCAACTGCGTGCCGGGTTCGCCGATGGACTGCGCGGCGATGATGCCGACAGCTTCACCGAGTTTAACCAGCGAGCCGGTCGCAAGATTGCGTCCGTAGCAGTGCATGCAAATACCGTGCTTGCTCTCGCAAGTCAGCACCGAGCGGATCCGCACGCGGTCAATGCCCGCGCTGTCAATGCCCTTGGCCTTGTTCTCGTCAATCTCTTCGTTGGCGTGGATCAAGTATTCCTTCGGGCTGGTCGGATTGACGATGTCGTCGCAGGCGAAACGGCCAACCAAACGGTCGGAGATTTTCACCACTTCGTCTTCACCCTCAAACACGGCGGAAACCCAGATGCCGTTCGTCGTGCCGCAATCTGCCTCCTGGATGATGACGTCTTGCGACACATCCACCAATTTGCGCGTCATGTAACCGGAGTCAGCCGTCTTGAGCGCGGTATCGGCCAGACCTTTGCGTGCGCCGTGCGTGGAAATAAAATATTCCAACACGGACAACCCTTCGCGGAAGTTCGCCAAAATCGGTTTCTCGATGATTTCGCCGCTCGGCTTGGCCATCAAACCACGCAAACCGGCCAACTGCCGGATCTGCTGTTTGTTACCGCGCGCACCGGAATCCACCATCAAATAAACCGGGTTGTATTCCTTCTTGCCCTGGTTCTGTTCGAGGGTTTTGAACATAACGCCGGAAATCTGATCCGTGCAATGTGTCCAAACGTCAACGATCTTGTTGTAACGTTCGCCGGACGTGATCACGCCCTTGCGATATTGTTTTTCAACTTCGCGGATCTGTTTATGTGCGTTCTCGATCTGTTCGTCGCGTTCTTTCGGGACGATCATATCGTCAATGCCGATGGACACGCCGGACTTGGTCGCCTCGCGGAAACCGATTTCTTTCAATTTGTCGAGCATGACAACGGTCTGGTCATGGCCGGCAAACTTGTAACACTTCCAGATCAAATCACCGAGGTCGGACTTCTTCACCGGCTTGTTGTGGAAACCAAGCTCTTCCGGCCAGATTTCACTGAACAACACGCGACCCACCGTCGTATCAATGATTTTCTTGTCAGCGTTGCCGAAGACCGTTTTCCGGCCGAAATCAGGGTTCGACAAACGAATGCGGTCGTGGGTTTTCAAAGCCCCGTCGCTGTAAGCAAAAATGGCTTCCTCTTTTGAGCCGAACAACGGCAGTTCGTTCAAGTCCGCCGGCAACGCCTTGCGCGGTTCGGCGGTGACGTAATAGCACCCCAGCGTAATGTCCTGGGTCGGCGTGATGATCGGCTTGCCGGATGAAGGCGAGAAGATGTTGTTCGTCGCCATCATCAACAAACGCGCTTCCATCTGCGCTTCGACTGAAAGCGGAACGTGAACGGCCATTTGATCGCCGTCGAAGTCCGCGTTGTAAGCGGTACAAACCAGCGGATGAATGCGGATCGCTTCGCCTTCGATCAACATCGGTTCAAACGCCTGCACCGACAGACGGTGCAACGTCGGCGCGCGGTTGAGCAACACCGGATGACCCTTGGTGACTTCTTCCAAAACGTCCCACACTTCGCGCGTCTGCCGCTCGATCATTTTCTTTGCGCTACGAACGGTGTGAACATAACCGAGTTCTTTCAAACGGCGGATGATGAACGGCTCGAACAAAACGAGCGCCATTTTCTTCGGCAGACCGCACTGGTTCAATTTCAGTTCCGGCCCGATGACGATGACCGAGCGGCCTGAATAATCCACGCGTTTGCCGAGCAAGTTCTGACGGAAACGTCCGCCCTTGCCTTTGAGCATATCGCTCAAGGATTTCAAGGAACGGTTGCCCGCGCCCGTGACCGGGCGACCATGACGGCCGTTGTCGAACAACGCGTCCACCGCTTCCTGCAACATGCGTTTTTCGTTGCGGATGATGACTTCCGGCGTCTTGAGCTGGAGCAACGTCTTGAGACGGTTGTTCCGGTTGATGACGCGGCGGTAAAGGTCGTTCAAGTCGGAAGTCGCAAAGCGACCGCCTTCCAGCGGAACCAGCGGACGCAAATCCGGCGGAATCACCGGCAGCACCGTGAGAATCATCCATTCCGGACGGCTCTTGGACGAATGCAAACCTTGCAACAGCTTGATGCGCTTGCCGAGCTTCTTGCGGATCTGCTTGCTCTTCGTTTCGGTCATCGCAATCGCCAGTTCATCGGCCTGCTTGACCAGATCCACGCGCGCCATCGCTTCACGGACGGCTTCCGCACCCATCTTGGCGACGAACGCTTCCGCGCCGTAGGTCTCACGCGCTTCACGAAATTCAACTTCCGTGAGCAATTGATGCGGCTTGAGCGGCGTCGTGCCCGGGTCGATCACGAGGTAATCTTCGTAATAGATCACGCGTTCCAAATGACGGGCCGTCATGTCCAGCGCAAGACCGATGCGCGAGGGCATGCACTTGAAGAACCAGATATGGCAGGTCGGCACGGCCAGCTCGATGTGGCCCATGCGTTCGCGGCGCACGCGTGACAGCGTCACTTCGACGCCGCAACGGTCGCAGACGATGCCGCGATGCTTGATGCGCTTGTATTTTCCGCAGGAACATTCCCAGTCCTTGACGGGACCGAAAATGCGTTCGCAGAAAAGGCCGCCCTTTTCCGGCTTGAACGTGCGGTAGTTGATGGTCTCTGGATTCTTGACTTCGCCCTTGCTCCACGAACGGATGGCATCGGGCGATGCGAGCGTGATGCCCACATAATCAACCTGGTTCACCTTGTCGAGTCCGAGGATTTCACGGGCGTTTTCTTTGGCGCTGGTCATACGATTTTCTTTCAGCAAATGATTTCGGTTAAACCGCCGCCAATGTGGCAGCGGCAGTTGCGGCGGCGTTGTCGCCGTTGGAATGTTCGATCGGGTTTGAATAACCGACCTTCACATCGAGACCGAGCGATTGCATTTCCTTGACGAGAACGTTGAACGATTCGGGGATGCCCGCTTCGAGCGCGTTGTCGCCCTTGACAATGCTTTCGTAAATGCGCGTGCGGCCCTGCACGTCGTCGGACTTCACGGTCAGGAGTTCCTGCAGGGTGTAAGCCGCGCCGTAGGCTTCCATCGCCCACACTTCCATTTCGCCGAAGCGCTGGCCGCCGTATTGCGCCTTGCCGCCCAGCGGTTGCTGGGTGACGAGCGAATAGGGACCGACCGCGCGGGCGTGAATCTTGTCCGCAACCAAATGTCCGAGCTTCATCATGTAGATGTAGCCAACGACAATTTCCTGGTCGAATTGATCGCCCGAGCGACCATCGTAAAGATGCGTCTTGGCATGTTCGGGCAAACCGGCCTGCTTCAGATAGCCGCGAATGTCCTTTTCCTTCATACCGTCGAACACGGGGGTCGCAAATTTCAAACCGAGGAATTTTGCCGCCCAACCCAGATGCGTTTCCAGCACCTGGCCGACGTTCATACGACTGGGCACGCCCAGCGGATTCAAAACGATTTCCACCGGCGTTCCGTCCGCGAGGAACGGCATGTCTTCTTCTTTGACGATGCGCGCAACGACACCTTTGTTACCATGGCGTCCGGCCATCTTGTCGCCGACCGACAATTTGCGTTTCGACGCGATGTAAACCTTCACCGATTTGACGATGCCGGCTTCCGTGCCGTCACCCGCCTCGGCGCGCTCCATTTCCTCGTCGTATTGCATCTGCAGATCATCGAACTTCTTTTTGAACTGGCCGATGATTTCCGTGATCTTGTTGCGGATCGGTGACGGATCAATTTCGATGCGGTCGTAAACCGTCGCAAGTTTGCGCAAAAGTGTTTTCGTGATCTTGCGGTTTGCCGGGATGATGATCTCGCCGGTCTCGGAATTCACCACGTCGAGCGGAATTTTTTCGCCGAGCAAAATGTTGCTCAACGCTTCCGTCAACTGGTCGTGCAATTCGCTTAATTTCTTCTGGTGATCCGCTTCGATCTGCTTCGCGTGGCGTTTTTCCTCGGTTGAAGCCGATTTGACCGTGCGTTCACCATCTTTTTTGGACGAAACTTTCACGTCCATGACGATGCCATAAGTTCCCGAGGGAACTTTGAGCGAAGTGTCCTTAACGTCCGCCGCTTTTTCACCAAAGATGGCGCGGAGCAAACGTTCTTCCGGCGCGAGTTCGGTTTCCGACTTCGGCGTGATCTTGCCGACGAGAATATCGCCCGGTTTCACTTCGGCGCCGATCCGGATGACGCCGTCCGCCGCCAGATTTTTCAACGCTTCATCGCCGAGGTTCGGGATGTCACGCGTGATTTCTTCGGGTCCGAGTTTCGTGTCGCGGGCGGCGACTTCAAATTCATCAATGTGAATGCTCGTGAAAATATCCTCCTTCACAATGCGTTCGCTGATGAGGATCGCGTCCTCGAAGTTGTAACCGTTCCAAGGCATGAATGCGACGAGCACGTTGCGCCCGAGCGCGAGTTCGGCATTCTGCGTGCAGGGACCGTCGGCAATGACCTGCCCTTTTTTGACATGGTCGCCCTTGGCAACCAGAATTTTCTGGTTGATGCAGGTCGCCGCGTTTGAGCGCATGAATTTGCGAACCGGATAAATGTGCACGCCGTTCGCCGGATCGTGTTTGATCTTCTTTTTGCCTTCAGGCAGATGACCGTTTTCGGTGACAATGATTTGATTGCCGCTGACCGAAGCCACTTTGCCGGCTTCATCCGCAACCAAAACCGCACGCGAATCCAGCGCGACGCGGCCTTCCAGGCCGGTTGCGACGAGCGGTGCCTCGGTGACCAGAAGCGGCACGGCTTGACGTTGCATGTTGGAACCCATCAACGCGCGGTTCGCGTCATCGTGTTCGAGGAATGGAATCAACGACGCTGCAATCGAGACCAATTGCTTCGGCGAGATGTCCATGAAATCCACTTTCGCCGGTTCCACGTCCACGAATTCACCGCGTTGGCGGCAAACGACGCGATCGGTCGTAAAATGACCTTTTTCGTCCATCACCGAATTCGCCTGCGCGACCGTAAATTGCTCCTCGCGGTCAGCCGTGAGATATTCAATTTCGTTCGTCACGCGGCCTTCTTTGACTTTGCGATAAGGCGTTTCGAGAAAGCCGAATTCGTTGATGCGCGCAAAGGTCGCGAGCGACGCGATCAAACCGATGTTTGGACCTTCAGGCGTTTCAATCGGGCAAATGCGTCCGTAATGCGACGGATGAACGTCGCGAACTTCAAATCCGGCGCGATCACGCGACAGCCCCCCCGGCCCGAGCGCCGACAAGCGGCGTTTATGCGTGAGTTCCGCCAGCGGATTGATTTGATCCATGAACTGGCTCAATTGCGAGCGGCCAAAGAAATCACGGATGACCGCCGAAAGCGCCTTGGGATTGATGAGCTTCTGCGGCGTCATCGCTTCCACGCTCTGATCGAACAGTGTCATGCGTTCTTTGACGAGACGTTCCGTGCGGGAAAGACCGACGCGGCACTGGTTGGCGAGCAATTCGCCGACGGTGCGGATGCGACGGCTGCCCAAATGGTCAATGTCGTCCAGCGAACCTTCGCCTTTTTTGAGCTTTAAAAGGTATTTCGTCGCGGCCACCAAGTCGTCCTTGCTCAAAATCCGCGAATCTTCGTCATTGCGGTTTTTGAGGCCAAGTTTCTGGCTGATTTTGTAACGGCCAACGCGGCCCAAATCATAACGCTTCTTGTCAAAAAACAAGCGGCGGATCAACGACTCGGCATTTTGCGCCGTGGGCGGATCGCCAGGGCGCAAACGACGATAAATGTCTTTGAGACCTTCTTCTTCGTTTTTTGCCGGGTCTTTTTTGAGGCATTTGATCATGATGCCGTCGTCCACCGAGGTGTCCACGACCTTGATCTTGCTGATGCCGAGTTCGGCGATCTGCTTGACGACCGCTTTTGAAAGCGGCTCAAACGCACGCGCCACGACGAGACCTTTTTCCTCATCCACGGCATCCTGCACCAAAACGCGGTTCTGCAAATCTTCGAGCTTCTCGGCTTCCTTCACCGACAAATCTTCGATGGTATAGAACAGCTTCAAAATTTCCTCGTCCGAACCGGCGGTCAAACGCGGATTGTCCTTGGACTTGGAATTGATCTTGTCTTTCGGATCGCGTTCCAAAAATGCCAGCGCACGGAACAGCGTCGTGGTCAAAAATTTCCGGCGGCGTTTTTTACGGTCAAGATAAACGTAAAGCAGGTCGCTCGTGTCAAACTGCGCTTCATACCACGAACCGCGATCGGGAATGACGCGGAAACTGTGCAGGGTTTTTCCGTTCGGATGCTGCGTGGCTTCAAACGCGATGCCCGGCGAGCGGTGCAACTGGGAAACCACGACCCGTTCGGCGCCATTGATGACAAAGGTGCCTTGCGGCGTCATCAGCGGGAGTTCGCCCATGAAAACTTTTTCTTCCTTCGCGCCTTTTTCTTCCTCGATCAATTTGAAGGTGACGTAAAGCGGCGCGCCATAGGTCAAACCTTCGCGCAGGCATTCGAGCCAGTCAATTTTCGGCGCACCCACTTCGTAGGAGTCGTAGGCGAGCTTGCATTTGCCGTCGTAGCTTTCGATGGGAAACACTTCCTGGAAAACCGCTTCCAGGCCGGTGTGCTTCAGCCGTTTTTTGGGCGATGCGTCGGCCTGCAGGAATTCCGTGTAGGAATTCGTCTGCAATTCGATCATGTTCGGCGGAACGACGATTTCTTTGATTTTGCCGAAGTTGATACGTTCAGTGACTCGCGATGGCATTTTGACTTTCTGGTTTGACACGGCAACAGCGCCGTGCCGGTAAATTTACTTAACGACACAGGGCAAGCCCGCCGTGTTCAACGGCAAACCTGCCAAAACAACCGACATTTGCGTTTTTGACTTCAATAAAATTATTTTCCCGCAACGACGGGAATAGGGCGATGGCCGGACGCCATCGCCCCAATCACTACAATTACTTGATTTCCACTTTTGCGCCAGCTTCTTCAAGCTTTTTCTTGGCGGCATCAGTATCAGCTTTGTTCGCACCTTCCAGCAACGGCTTCGGAGCGCCTTCAACCAAAGCTTTCGCTTCGGCCAAGCCCAAGCCAGCCTTCACTTCGCGCACGACTTTGATGACGGCGATCTTCTTGTCCGCCGGAACGGAAGCGAGGATCACGTCAAAAGTGTCTTTGGCCGCAGCCGCCGGAGCCGCCGCGCCACCAGCCGGAGCACCAGCAGCCGCAACCGCGACGGGTGCAGCGGCAGAAACGCCCCATTTGGTTTCCAGTTGTTTCACCAAGTCGGCAGCTTCAATAACTGTCAACTTGCTCAATTCTTCCACTAAGTTTGCGATGTCAGCCATAGTATTTTCTTTCTTTCGGTCGTCTCGTCGTTCGCCGCGGTCCGCTTTTGCTCACGCACCAGCGCGCCAAGCCCCGGCAATTTTTAAGTTCGTTTGAACCGACGATTTACGTTGTTGTTGGTTGTTGGTTTCTCCGACCCGGGAATTTCGTCCCAGGTCGAAAATGGTTTAGGCCTTTTCGGATTTGGCCTTGATGACCTGCGCGAGTTGCGAGGCCGGCGTATTGATCAAGATCGCCAGCTTCGTCGCCGGCGCATTCAGCAGGCCAAGCAACTTGGCGCGCAACACATCGAGGCTCGGCAAATCCGCCAAAGCGATGATCGCCGAATCTTCGAGGCGCTGATTGTTCAAGTAACCGAACTTGAGCTTCAGTTTGTCGAATTCCGCCGCGAAATTTTTCAGCGCCTTGGCCGCTGCCGAAATATCTTTCTGCCCGGTCACGACCGCGAGTTGTCCCGTGAGCGAACCGTTCAGATCAGCCACGCCGGACTCTTTCGCCGCAATACGGAACACGGTGTTTTTCACCACATGAATCTCCGCGCCCGCCTGCATCAGGCGTTTGCGCAATTCAGTCAGATGCTCGACTTTCAGGCCCTGATAGCCGACCACGATGAAGAACGGCGAAGTGTTCAACCGCGCAGCATATTCTTTCGTCAATAATTGTTTTTCAGCACGCATGGGAAAATTTGGTTAGTTGTTCACGAACTCACGGATGTCCACGCGCACGGCCGGACTCATCGTCGCCGAAAGCGTGCAGGAATTGATGTAAGTGCCTTTGACACTGGTTGGACGCGCCTTCGCAATGGCTTCGATGACGGCGCGGGCGTTTTCTTCGATCTGTTCCGGCTTGAACGAAGCCTTGCCCACGATGACGTGAACATTGCCCGCTTTGTCCGTCTTGAATTCAACACGGCCGGCTTTGACTTCTTTCACCGCTTTCGCCGTATCGTCCGTCACCGTGCCGGTTTTCGGATTCGGCATCAAGCCACGCGGTCCAAGAACCTTGCCGAGTTTGCGCACTTCGATCATCGCTTCCGGCGTGGCGATCGCCACGTCAAAATCCGACCAACCAGCGACGCATTTCGCGATCATGTCTTCAAAGCCGACATTCTCCGCGCCCGCCGCTTTCGCTGCGTCCGCCGCATTGCCTTTGGCAAAAACCAGGACGCGCACCGTCTTGCCGCTGCCGTGGGGCAACGGAACCGTGCCGCGAACCATCTGGTCGGACTGTTTCGGGTCGACGCCGAGGTGAAATGCGAGATCAATCGTCTCGTTGAATTTCGCCTTCGGGAATTTTGCGAGGACGCCGACGGCATCCTTCAAGGAATGCGGTTTTTTCGCATCCACAACTTCAAGTGCTTTTTTGAATCGTTTACTGGGCATTTTATTTGGTGCGGTGCAATCGAGCTTCTGGCTCTCCCGCGGTTTGTTTTTATCTGTCAACCGACAACTTCAATTCCCATGCTGCGCGCGGTTCCCGCAATGATGCGGAAGGCGGCTTCTTCATTCGTCGCATTGATGTCCTTGGACTTCGTCTTGATGATGTCCAGAACCTGTTTGCGCGTCACCTTGCCGACTTTTTCCTTGTTCGGTGTTTTGGAACCGGCCGTGATGCCGGCCGCTTTTTTCAAAAGGATCGAGGCGGGCGGCGATTTGGTGATGAAGGTGAACGACTTGTCTTGATAAACCGTGATGACCACGGGAATCACGAGGCCGGCGTCGTTTTTGGTCGCTGCATTGAATTCTTTGCAGAAACCCATGATGTTCACGCCGTGCTGACCAAGCGCCGGGCCGACGGGCGGCGCGGGATTCGCCTGTCCGGCGGCAATCTGCAATTTAATCTGTCCGGTAATTTTCTTCGCCATAAAATTTTAAGCTTTCTCGACTTGCCAGTATTCCAATTCAACCGGCGTATTACGTCCAAAAATGTTCACGGTCACTTTCAATTTGCCGCGTTCAGGATCAATTTCCTCGATCACGCCGCTGAAATTCAGGAACGGCCCGTTGTTGATCTTAATCGTCTCGCCCACCGCAAAATTGACCTTCGGTTTTTCCGTTTCTTCCGACACGGAAATCTGCGCCTTGATGGCATCGACTTCCTCGGTCGGCGTCGGCTGCGGCGGATCGCTCAAAAAGCCGATGACCCCCTGCGTTTCGCGGATAAAATACCACGGCTTTTCAATCACGCGACGGTCTTCATCCAGCAGCACCATGTCCACAAAAACATAACCCGGCCACAACTTGCGGTTGGATACCGTCTTTTTCTGATTGCGCACTTCGACGACTTTTTCCATCGGCACCAGGACTTCTTTGACGTAGTCCTGCATTTCGTCCGTCTTGACGCGTTTCTCGATGCTTTCTTTGACCTTATGCTCCTGGCCGGAAAGCGTCTGGATGATGAACCACTGGTTTGACATGATGGTTTAGCGGAGAAAAATGAGAATCAAGACATGGTCAATGATGACCACGAATAATCCCAGGATCGCCACGGTGATCGCGATCAACAAGGTTGAACCTTTCAATTCCTGCCAGGTCGGCCAGGAACATTTCCGCAATTCTTCGCGGGTTTCCTGCACAAAAACAGCAAAACGCTGGACTTGTCCCTGCCACCAAAGGTAGCCAAAGACCGCCAGAATCACCGCCGTCCAAATCCCGATATGTATCCAACTATTCACAATAATTTTTCCGGCTTGCCCAGCCACACCTTGCGGCGTTTATTTAGTTTGCCCGACTGCGTTTCACTCCGGCGCGGCAGTTTCACCAAGCGAAACTGGCGGAGAGGGAGGGATTCGAACCCCCGGTGGGCTTTCACCCACAGCGGTTTTCAAGACCGCCGCAATAGACCACTCTGCCACCTCTCCGAGTTCGCAGACTGGCTTGCCGAGCCGAAGCCCGCACACAATTTTCTGTCTCCAGCCCAACCCTTCGCTTTGAGGCAACCATTTTGTCGCAAGCGAAGGCTGGCACGGCGTGAAGGACTTGAACCTTCAACCAACGGTTTTGGAGACCGCTACTCTACCAATTGAGCTAACGCCGTAGCCGTAAAATTCGCCTTCATTACTACGGACAAAAAGGGAGCACGAAGATTCAATCTTCGCGCTCCCGAAACCGATTCGCCCTTAGGCGACGACTTCCGTGACGATACCGGAACCGATGGTACGGCCACCTTCGCGAATCGCGAATTTCAAGCCTTTTTCCATCGCGACCGATTTCTGGAGCTCAACGTCCACCGAGACGTTGTCGCCCGGCATCACCATTTCGATGCCTGTCGGCAGCGTGAGCGTGCCCGTGACATCCGAGGTGCGGAAATAAAATTGCGGACGGTAGTTCGTGAAGAACGGCGTGTGACGGCCACCTTCATCCTTCGAGAGGACATAAACTTCCGCTTTGAATTTCGTGTGCGGCTTGATGGAACCGGGCTTGGCCAAAACCATGCCGCGTTCGACATCTTCCTTGCGCGTGCCGCGCAGCAGCACACCGACATTGTCGCCCGCGCTGGCCGAATCCAGCAATTTGCGGAACATTTCGATGTCGGTCGCCGTCGTCTTCTTCGTGTCTTTCAAGCCGACGATTTCGACTTCTTCCATCTTCTTGAGAATACCACGTTCCACACGACCAGTCACGACCGTGCCGCGACCTTCAATGTTGAACACGTCTTCCACGCACATCAAAAACGGCTTGTCAATTTCGCGAACCGGATCAGGCACAAAGCTGTCCAGCGCGGCGAGCAAATCCTGGATGGCTTTTTCGCCTTCCGGCTTGGCCGCCAGAGCCGCCGTCGCCGAAGCGCGGACGATGGGCGTCGTGTCGCCGGGAAAACCATATTTCGTGAGCAGCTCACGGATTTCCATTTCAATCAGCTCCAGCAAGTCAGCATCGGCCAAGTCAACCTTGTTCAAGCAGACGATGATGCTCGGCACACCGACCTGGCGCGCCAGGAGAATGTGTTCACGCGTCTGCGGCATCGGGCCGTCCGCAGCGCTGACCACGAGAATCGCGCCGTCCATCTGCGCGGCACCAGTAATCATGTTCTTCACATAATCCGCGTGGCCGGGGCAGTCAACGTGTGCGTAATGACGCTTGGCGCTTTCGTATTCGACATGCGAAACCGCAATCGTCACCGTCTTGGTGTCATCACGAACCGTGCCACCCTTGGTGATGTCAGCGTAAGAAATCGGCGGAGCCAGACCCCGGCGGTTCTGCACCGCGACGATAGCGGCGGTCAACGTGGATTTGCCGTGGTCAACGTGGCCGATGGTGCCGACGTTGACGTGCGGTTTCGTTCTTTGAAATTGCTCTTTGGCCATTTTGTTTCTTGTGTTGCTAGTTGCTGCGTTTTGTTTTTGTGGAGCCCATGATCAGGATTGAACTGATGACCTCGTCCTTACCAAGGACGTGCTCTACCAACTGAGCTACATGGGCATCCAAAAACTTTTCCGTTCAAACCCGAATCGTAAAACGACAAAAAAACCGTTCCTCTCATGCTTCTTGCGAATATTAAGAGGCTTTCGGTATCTGTTTTTTACGGCTCTGACCCGCACAAAATAGGCAACGTGTCACTACCTGTCAACTGCATTTTTATTTTTATTTTGGTTGAGAATCTGCCGCGCCCGCGCCAGCGACGATTCCATGTCCCCACAGACGTTTTCCGCGCCAATCCGATCCAAAAAACCCGCCCGCGTCAGCGCAAACAGCGGCTGTGAATGCGGCCCGCACAAGATCAAATCCTTTTTCTTTAACCGCAATTTCTCCAGCAAATCTTCCAACGCATCCAAACCCGTCGCGTCCAGTGCCAGTGCGTCACGCATCCGTAAAATCAAAACCTCCGGCAATTCACCCGTCCGCCGCAACGACGTTTCCAATTTGTCAGCAGTGCCAAAAAAGAACGCGCCAAAAACGCGGAATACCATCACGCCATCGGGAATTATTTTGCCCGTTGTCTGTTGCCCCGGCGAATCGCCTTGCGTCACTTCCACGTCGGCTTCCACATGCGCCGTTTCCGCAAGCCGTTTCACCAGCAGCGCCGATGCGAGAACCAGGGACGCACCCACCGCCGTCGGCAAATCCACTGCCACCGTTAAAATGAACGCGCACAAAAAAACCAGCACGTCGCTTTTCGGCCAGCGGTTCAAGCGCGTGAACTGATGCCATTCACCCATGCGCAACGAGACAACCACCAGCACCGCGCTTAATGCCGCCAATGGAATGTTTTTTGCCAGTGGCGCGGCCACCAGCAAAATCACCAGCATGGTCAGCGCATGGATCATTCCCGCCACCGGCGTTTGCCCGCCGCTGCGAATATTCGTCGCCGTGCGCGCGATGACACCCGTCACCGGCATCCCGCCAAAAAATCCCATCGCCATGTTCGCGATGCCCTGCCCCATCAATTCCTGATTCGAATCGTGCCGGTCATCAATCATGCCGTCCGACACCACCGCCGACAGGAGTGATTCAATCGCGCCCAGCACGGCAATGGTCATCGCCGCCGGCACCAGTACGCGCCATTCTTCAAACGACAGCGACGGCCAATGTGGCGACGGTAACCGGCGCGGCATTTCGCCGAACGCCGAACCGAGCGTCACAATCCCGAATTTTTCGTGAAACTGAAAAAATACCGATGCCACCGTCGCCAGAATTACTATCACCATCGAACCCGGCAGGCGTCGCCCCAGTTTTTTCGGCCAAAACCAGATCGCCAGCGTCGCCGCCACCGCGAGCAAAACCGTCGGCCAGTTCGGTTGAAAACTTTCCACCAGCGCCCGCAGTTTGCCGATGAAGTCCGGCGGTAATTTTTGTTGCAACCCGAAGAAGTCGCGGATTTGTGTGCTGATAATGATGATGGCGATACCACTGGTAAAACCCGTGACCACCGGGAAAGGAATGTATTTGATCAATGAACCGAGCTGGCACGCGCCCAGCGCGAATAAAATAGCCCCCGCCATCAACGCGCAAACCACCAATGCTTCCGGTCCATGCACGAGAACAATCGGCGCGAGCAGCGGCACAAACGCCCCCGCCGGTCCGCCGATTTGCACGCGCGAACCGCCCAAGGCCGAAACTAAAAACCCGCCGATGATCGCCGTGAACAAGCCGATTTCCGGCTTGAGTCCCGAGGCAATCGCCAGCGCGATGGACAGTGGCAGCGCTACGAGGCCCACAATCAAGCCCGAGGTCAGGTCGGCAAAAAAAGTTGGCGCCGAATAATCTTTCAGCGTGTCAACCAACTTTGGACGGAATGGAAAAGCAAATTCCATTTTTGGGGGAACTGAAAAAATTCCTTAAGTTTGATTGTGCGAAAGCTGCGGTGAAATTCAAATCTTTTCCAATTCAGGAAAACGAAACAGGCATAAAACCGCCGCTCAAAACGAGTGCGCGGCAGAGGATGAATTCCATTTTACCATTTCACAAATGGCCCGAAAACAATCAGATAAGGGTCAAGCCACAATTGCTTGGCATCGAATTTCGTCTTGTTGTAGGAGTTAAATTCACCTTTTAGAGCTGCGCCATCATCGCCAGCCAAATCAACTCCGATATGAAAAAGATTTTCATGACGCCAATCAGCCTCTTGGATTTCAACGTAGCCATGCAATTGTTCCGAATTTGAAATGGACAGATTGGCCAGCGTTTCCGCCGAAGCGATTTCATTCTGCAAATGCAAGGTTGGCATCATAAATTCGACGCCACCAATGTCCCGCAGTTGTGCCTTGCATCAGCACAATCATTCGACCCAAGTTTGTATCTACAAGAACCGCAATATAAGTTTCTGAAAACGGGCTGATGTAAACCTTCCGTATGTTCAAGATTCGATAACTTGTCATCAGACCCGCCTCAAATTTAGCCAGCCGCATCGTTTCTGAAACCACTTCTTCCGGCGTAGCGGCTTGAGTCACTGGGACTGCGTCTATTCCATTTACCCACAACCCGCCACCTGCTGAAAGGTTGGCAACGAACAAGTCAATTGCATCCAGTTTGGTGGAATCATGCTGCACGGTGGAGTCCCAGTCGTTCTGCCCGATGTTGCCGCGCCAGTAATCTTTAATGGAAGCATCCTCGTCGCTTTGAATGACGCGTATTTCGGCGGCGGATGGCATGCAACAGTTCAATGACGCGCGCTGTTACCTCCGCAATTTTTCGCCGCGCTCCAAACCCAGCAGATTGAACGGTGATGCTTGAAATATCCCGCGGCATCGTGTTGTCCCAAAGCAGGCCGTTCTTCGCTTTTGTGCGCGCGATGTCAAACTTCGATGGAAATGTATAGATCGAATCGTCATTAAAACCGAGCGCACTATAAACAAGATAAGGCGGAAATTCATCCCAGTTTTCCCCTGCTTTTGGCATTTGCTTTTTAATGGTCAAAATATTGTTTGTCAGGTCAAGGCTGTCGAAAACAAATCGCACACGTCCTTCCAATCCAATTTCGAATGGGCTTGGGTGGGATGGAATATCATTGGTTGGAAGGAAGGATTTTAGATAAGCCCGCGCATCGTCGTCTAGAAGAAGAGCCAGTTTGTCGGTGTCCGCATTTATGGTCGTGATATCCCAATACGGAGCATTGGGAGAATTAATGCGCTCGCAGAGATACGAGCCGATAACCAAGACTTTTTTATCACCACAGGTGAATTCTTGCGGATGCGGAGATTGGGCAAACAGGGACGGCGTGTTAGACTCAGCTTCATAATTCAAATCTCCAACCAATTCGGAAGTCCTCTTCGCCGGATTTTTCAAAAACAATTTATTATACCGATCGCCGCCATCCCACCCGGATTCGTAATGGGTGTGGTTTTCCAAAACTTCTCCAGAAGGCAGCGTTACGGATTCAGTCCGCCGGTCACTCCTGGTGGCAAAAATCAAAGCGGCGGTCAAAAGTGCAGTCACACAACAGTAAGTCAGAAACACTGTCGGCACGGCAATCACAACCGAGATGAACAACCGCTGGCGACTTGTGCGTGATTGAAAGAATGGAAACCGAAAATAAATTGCCCAAGTATGGCCGATAATCATGCCAATCGTCATCAATGTCAAAAAAACAGCAGGGGAACTAAATCGCAATCCCCCGAAGGTGACCGCGATTGAAAATCCCAGAATTAAACCTGAAAAAGAAACGAATAACAGCCGGAGAAATAGCCCGGCAAACCACCAGAGTTTAGATTTTGAAGATTGGTTCATCGGCAATTGCAACTCTGACCCAAAATTCAACCAACTCGTTCATTTCAATTCACGCCCTTGGATGCGCCGCGTCGTAAGCCTTCTTCAACCGCTCCGTCGTGACATGCGTATAAACCTGCGTCGTGATGAGATGCGCGTGGCCGAGCAATTCCTGCACGCTCCGCAAATCCGCGCCTGCGTCCAACAAATGCGTCGCGTAGCTATGCCGCAGCTTGTGCGGCGTCAAATTCGGATCCAGTCCCGCGAGGGAAAGATATTTTTTGAACCGGCGCGAAAGTTGCACCGGCGCGAGCGGCGCCGGCTTTTTCGTGTCCGCCAAAAAAACCGGATTCAATCCCGCCGGCGGCCGTTTCAAAACGTCCCAATAATTTTCAATCGCCTTCAACGCCGGCGCGCCGACCGGCACGAGCCGTTCCTTTTTACCCTTGCCGCGCACCCGCATCAACTGCTCACTCCAGTCAATGTCTTCCGCACGCAAACCACACAGTTCACTGATGCGCAAACCGCAGGAATAAATCGTCTCCAGCACCGCGACATCACGCAGGCAAACCTGCGCCGAGATTGGGCGGCCGGCGCCTTTTTTCTGCTTTTGCGTTTCCAGCAATCTTGCCGGCGCGGCCAGTAAATCTTCCATCTGCGGTTTCGTCAAAAATCGCGGCAGCCGTTTTTCCAGTTTCGGCAGCGCGAGGTTTTTGATCGGCAGATTTTCCACGACCCCGTGCCGCATCAAGAATTTGTAAAACGTGCGCAGCGCGGAAAATCGCAACTGCACCGTCGCGCGGCTCAACTGACTTCGACCAGCAAAACGCAGGTAACTGCGAAAGTCATCGCGCTGCAATTTTTCCCAGACGGGCGGAGCTTTGCGCTCGTCCCAATGCCAGCGGAAAAACCCCGTCAGCGCCTGCGTATAATTTCGCTGCGTATAAACCGATGCACCGCGATCCGTCGCCAGATGCGCGAGGAATTTCCGGATCCACTGGTCGCGGATTTCTGTCACAGGTTTTTCCGGCGGCACTTCCATTGTTTTTATTTTAACCACGAAACTCACAAAATACACGAAATGGAATTTTGATTTTTGGCGGCCGGTCAATCCGGGAGTTTTGCGTGGTTCGCGTAGTTCGCGGTTATTCCAAAAATCCCATCACCAATTTCAAAAATTCTTCCGGCTGGTCGGCGTGAACCCAATGGTTCGCCCCGGCAATCGTCTGGATTTGCGATTGCGGAAACAGCCCGCGGATCAGCGGTTCATCTTCTACGCCGATATATTTCGATTTGCCGCCGCGAATGAAAAGCGTCGGTCCGGCAAATGCCCTCGCCGCCGGAATCGCTTCGCCCAGCCGCGGATAATTTTCGGAAAGCCCGCGCAGATTGATTTTCCAAAAGAATCCGCCGCCGGCGTCCCGTCCCAGATTTTTCAGTAAAAACCGGCGCAGGACAAGGTTTGGAATTTCCGGCGCGAGCGCATCTTCCATTTGTTGACGAGTTGAAAATGATTTCAAATCCAGCGCCAGCAGCGCCAAAAAAAATTTATCGTGCGATGGCAAATAAGCGCGCGGCGCCATGTCCGCGACGATGAGTTTTTCCACCTTGCCGGGAAATTGCAATGCGAAGGCCATCGCCGTTTTGCCACCCATCGAATGACCGATGACCGAGGCGGTTTCCAATCCGCGCGCCGCCATGAATTCATTCACGTCTCCGGCCATCAATGAATAAGTCATCTCCGCGCTGTGCGGCGACTGGCCGTGATTGCGCTGATCCAAGGCAAAAACCTGAAACCGTTCCGCCAAGCGCAGCACGATGGGATGCCAGTTGTCCGACGAACCAAACAATCCGTGCAAGAGAATAACCGCCCTGCCCTGGCCGGATTCTTTGAAATGAAGCTGCATGAAGTTGCATGAAGTTGCGATTAAAGCCGGCCGAAAAAATTCCGCATCAGGGATTTAATTTCAACCACTGTCGCAAACGTCCATCAAGTAATTGAACATCCACCACCCATAGCTTCCCGACAATCTTTACGACCAGCCGTTCTTCAACCGTGGCGAGCTGCGCTTTGACGCCGGAAGGCACGTTGAGTCCCGCTGCGCGCCATTCCACAAGCGGAAAATCCGTGTTGGCCAGCACGGACGAAATTGGGACGAGAAAAACATCCGCGCCGCTGCGACCAATTACAATGGCCGGGCGAACTTTGCGGCTGGTCAAATCCGTGAACGGAATCGGAAGCAGAACGACGTCATTTCGCGAGCAGTTCATTAAAAACGTCGTCAGCGGCGTTGTCCCAAGTCTTCGATAAACCTTCTTCAGAAAATTTCAGCCACGCCTCGCGTTCGGTATCGGATTCGATGGTCACGCGCACATGGGATTTTTCAGGCAGCGACAGTGGCTGCGGCAAAAGCAGTTTGCCGTGTTCGTAAATAGCCTCGACTGTCATTGTCATTACTTGAAACTAATCGCAATAAAATGGCTTTGCAAGCTGCGTCATTCGTCGCGCGGCGGAAAATCGAAGGTGATCTTGCCTTTTTTATCCATCACTAAATACGCTGGGAACGGCTTGCCTGCTTTGGAAATGAACTTGTCCAGCAAATCACTTTTGCTTTCGGCAAGAATTTTTTGCGCCTGCGCCGCCTCGATCGGCTGTTCCAAAATCGTTTTACCGATCTTGAATTTGCATGACTTCGCCTCCAGTTGCGAGTTTTCGCAAATGTAGCCGGCCTCGGTGTCAAACACCTGGCCGCCGCACTTCGGACATTTGCCGATGACGGCTTTGCCGGTGAAATCAATCTTCGGCGGCGGTTCCGCCGGGGCACCGTCCTTGCCTTTGCCTTTTTTCACGCGCGGCGCGAATTCAAACGCCGTCTTGCCGTCTTTCACCACGAGGAATGCCTCGAACTTGCGATTGTTTTTCTTGGAGACGAAACCTTTGAGCAGATCGGTTTTTCCCGTCGCGAGCAGCTTCGTGATCTGGGCCGGTTCAATCGTCTGTTGCAAAATGATTTTGCCGCTGCGGAACGAACAGGTTTTTTCCGGTGCGGCCTGTTTTTCGCAGACGTAATTCATGCCCGCATCATAAACGTTGCCGCCGCACGCCGGACATTTGCCGAGCGGTTCCTTGCCGGTGAAATCAACGGGCGCATTCGCCTCGCCGTCCTTGTTCTGGTCGTTGCCGAAATCAAATTCCGGCTTGAACTCCGCGTTCATCTTGATGATGGCGGCGAACGGAAAACCCTGCTTGCTGCGGAAGCCTTGCAGCGGACCGACGACGCCTTTGGTAATGAGTTCCTCGACTTCGGAAATCTCCAACTGCCGGCTCGCCACAATTTTCCAGAGCGCGAAATCGCATTTCTGGCACTGGAATTTTTTGTAATTCTCAAGGATCTCGCCGCCGCATTTCGGGCACGGCACATTAAGCTTGCCGTAGTCGCCGGGCACGGTGTCGCTCTCGTGCAGCTTCGCCTTCGCCACGATGTCGCGGGTCGCGTCGGCGATTTCCTTCATGAAATCATCGCGCTTCAATTTGCCGCGCGCCATGAGATTCAATTTGAATTCCCATTCGCCCGTCAGTTCCGGCGAGCACAGTTGCGGAATCTCCAGCCCGCGCAACAGCGTGATGAGCGAAAACGCCTTCGCCATCGGCTGCAATTCGCGGCCGTTGCGCGTGATGTATTTTTCCCATAACAAACCCTCGATGATCGTCGCGCGCGTCGCCGGCGTGCCCAGCCCCTTATCCGACATCGCTTCGCGCAGCTCTTCATCGTCGATCAATTTGCCCGCGCCTTCCATCGCCCCGAGCAACGTCGCTTCCGAGTAACGCGCCGGCGGTTTGGTGACGTTCGCCTCGATTTCGACCTTCTCGGTCTTGACCGTTTCGTTCGGCTTCACCGGCACGAGGCTCGGCGTGTCATCGGACTCCGCCGCTTCCTTGCCATAAACCGCGAGCCAGCCCGCGTTCACCATCACCTTGCCTTCGCTTTTGAACGGCTCGTTCTCGACGCGCGTGATGCGCGTGGTCACCAGAAATTCCGCCGCCGGGTAAAAGATCGCAAGAAACCGCTTCGTGACGAGGTCATAAAGTTTTTGTTCCGGCTCGCTCAAATGTTTCGGCGCCACGAGCGTGGGAATGATCGCGAAGTGATCCGAAACTTTTGCATTATTGAAAATGCGCTTGTTCAGGCGCACCCAGCCGTTTTTTAAAATATTTTCCGCATGCGGCCGGTAATTCGTTTCCGCCAGCATGCCCAGCGTCGTCTTGACCGTCTCCAGATAATCCTCCGGCAACGCACGAGAATCGGTTCGCGGATAGGTCAGCACTTTATGTTTCTCATAAAGCGCCTGGGCCAGCCCGAGCGTATTCTTTGCGGAAAAACCGAAGCGGCCGTTCGCCTCGCGCTGCAACGTCGTCAAATCGTAAAGCTGCGGCGACATCGAGGTCGTCGGCTTGCTTTCTTCCGTGACGATGCCCGGCCGGCCGAGACATTTTGCCTTGATGGCTTCGGCGGAATTGACATCCCAAACGCGTTCCGGCTTGAGTTGATCGTCGCCTTCCTTCTTGGAAAATTTTTCATCGAACCAGCGCCCGGCATATTCGCCCGCCTGCGCGCCGAAGGTCCCGTGGATTTCCCAATAGTTGCGCGAAATGAATTTTTTGATCTTCTCCTCGCGTTCGACCAAAATCGCCAGCGTCGGCGTCTGCACGCGGCCCACCGTCGTAAGATGAAAACCGCCGGTCTTGGAATTGAACGCCGTCATCGCGCGCGTCCCGTTGATGCCGATGAGCCAGTCCGATTCCGAGCGGCAGGTCGCCGCGTCCGCCAGCGGCATCATGTCGCCATCCGTGCGCAGATGCGTGAAACCGTCACGGATCGCGGCGGGCGTCATGGATTGCAGCCAGAGCCGCTGGATGGGTTTGTCGCTTTTGGAATACTGGACGATATAACGAAAAATCAATTCGCCTTCACGCCCGGCGTCACAGGCATTGACGAGCGCGGTGACATCCTTGCGTTTGATGAGCTTGAGCAGGACTTTAAGCCGCGCCTCGCTTTTCTCGATGGGCAGCAGATCAAAGTGCGGCGGAATGACCGGCAGATGCGCGAAGGTCCACTTGCCGCGCTTGACTTCAAATTGTTCGGGTACGGCGATCGTCAGCAAATGGCCGACCGCCGACGAGATGACGTAATCGTCATTTTCATAATAATCTTCGTGTCTTTGAAATTTGCCGAGCGCCTTGGAGATGTCTCCGGCAACCGACGGCTTTTCCGCGATAATGAGTGTTTTACCCATGTGACTTGGCAAACTCTTAAGCTGCGAAGCGTATCGGACGCAACTTATTTTTTCTTGCGAGAAATAATTTCAGCCACGGATATGCCCACGGATTAACCCGGATTTGGCTGCAAAATGGGCGTCCGTAGCAGCGTCTCGGCGGAGCGCCGCCATCTGAAAAAGAGAAAATAAGTTTGCAGCGCTCCGCCGAGACGCCGCTACGCCATATTATAATTCCAAGATCTGTGTTTCATCTGCACCCATCGGCGGCTAAAAAATACAAATTTCTCCTGCGCGCTTGCGTTCAGTTAACGGCAAATTAAACTCCGCGCCCGATGGTGAACCTGAACACGCTCAATCCGCAACAACGCCTCGCCGCCGAAACCATTCGCGGCCCGGTGTTGATCCTGGCCGGCGCGGGCACGGGCAAAACGCGCGTCATTACGTTTCGCATCGCGCACATGGTCGAACGCGGCATTTCACCGGGCAACATCCTCGGCGTCACGTTCACCAACAAAGCCGCGCGCGAAATGCAGGAGCGCGTCCGCAAACTGCTGCCGAAACCAAGGACGGATGATAAAAACAATCGTCCAACGATCTGCACGTTCCATTCGCTGTGCGTGCGGATTCTTCGCCAGCACATCGAAAAACTCGGCTACAAAAGAAATTTCGTCATCTACGACGAATCGGAGCAGCTCGCCGCGGTGAAAAAAATCCTTTCCAGCATTTCTGCAAAAGGCGAGAAGACCGACCCCGGCGCCGTCCTGGCCATGTTGAGCAAATTCAAGAATGGCGGCGAAAACGCAAAAGGCTTCGGCGACGAAAGCGTTCGCGCGCTGGCCGAGCACGTCGCCAAACGTTACGAATCCGCGCTGCACGCCTGTAACGCCGTGGACTTCGACGATTTGATCCTGCTCACGCTGCGACTGTTCCGCGAACATCCCGACGCGCTGGCCGCCTGCCGCGCAAAATATCGTTACGTCATGGTGGACGAATATCAGGACACCAATGCCGCGCAATTTGAACTCGTCCATTCGCTCACCCAGGAGCATCGGAATTTTTGCGTCGTCGGCGACGATGACCAAAGCATTTATGGCTGGCGCGGCGCGGAAATCGCCAACCTGCTGAACCTCGAACAACATTTTCCCGAGGTCAAAATCGTCAAGCTCGAACAGAATTATCGCAGCACCACCACGATTCTCAACGCCGCAAACGCCATCATCAAAAACAATGCCCGGCGGCGCGACAAATCACTCTGGTCGAGCAAGGGCGCCGGCGGGAAAATCCAGTTGCAGACTTACCCGAACGACGAAGACGAAGCGCGCGAAATTGTCGGGCAGATTGAATTCAAACGACTCGCGCATCGGATTCCGTGGCAGGACAACGCGATTCTTTTCCGCACGAACCAGCAGGCGCGTCCGCTGGAAACCGAATTGCGCAAAGCCGGCGTGCGTTATCATTTGATCGGCGGGCAAAGTTTTTTCGACCGGCGCGAAATCAAGGATTTTCTCGCCTATACGAAAATGTTTTTGAATCCCGATGACGACATCAGCCTGCTGCGCATCGCGAATGTACCCGCGCGCGGCTTGAGCGACGTGACCATGGAACGACTGCTCGGCGCGAGCCACGAACGGAAATGCTCCGTCTTCGCCGCGATGAAAAACCCGCTCGTGACGACGACGTTCCAAACCAATACCCGCAAGAGCATCGAGGCGTTCATCGAGTTTGTGGAGCAGACGCAAAGTCAGATCCAGCACGCAACGAGTGATTTGCGATTGCAGGCCTGGGCGGACAACTTTCTGAACGAGGCGGGTTATTTTGCCGAACTGACGCGGTCGGAAAAGAATCCTGAAAACGCCGAAAGCCGCATCCGCAATCTGAAGGAACTGACGGCGACCATGGACGGCAGCGGCAACGCGCCGGCGGAGCGGCTGGAAAATTTTCTGGAGAATGTCACGCTCGACAGCGACCGCGCAGAGGAAAAAGAAAACACCAGCGACGCCGTCACACTCATCACGATGCACTCCTGCAAAGGTTTGGAATTCCCGCACGTCTTCGTCGTCGGCCTCGAAGACGGATTATTGCCGCACACGCGCTCGAAAGTTGAAGGCACGCTGGATGAGGAACGCCGGCTGTTTTACGTCGCCGTCACGCGCGCGATGTTGACCTTGACGATCAGTCATTGCGGCGGCCGCAAAAAATACGGCCAACTACTACCCTGCCAGCCCTCGCCGTTCCTGAAAGAATTGCCGGAAGAACTCGTGGAACATTCGGATTCCAAATCCAAAACGCCTGTCGCGCCAGAGTCCGGCAAAAATCTTTTCGCCGCCATGCGCGAAGCGACGGCACAGGAATAGGAATTTAACGCCAAAGCGCAAAGACGCGAAGCCGCAGAGGGAAATAACTTTGCAGGAGACGACGTGAGGAATCTCTGACCGGCAGTGGGGCAGTTTGAAATTGTCTCCCTCTCCCCGCCCAAACGGGGAGAGGGAGAAAAATCCAAAGCGACCCACCACCCTCTGACCTGATTAAAGCTGCCGGTTTAAGATGGCCGTATTTATTGTAAGACTCGTCACCTCGTCTCCCACCGGAATTTATTTTTTGTTTCGCGGTGGACAACTGGCTCAGCTTCGCGGCTTCGTGTCTTTGCGCCCTTGCGTTAAACTCCCCCAATCACCGTAATTGACACCGTCATTCGTTTTTGCAGAAATACGCGAAGCAATTTTACAAACCTGATGAGTCACCAAGCTATTTCGACCGAATCGTTGTCCCAGGAAAGCCGCACGTTCCCGCCATCGGCAGAAGTTCGTCAGCGCGCGCTCATCAATGCCGGACAATTCAACGCGCTCTATCAGCAATCCGTCAAGGAACCGGAAAAGTTCTGGCTCGCGCAGGCGAACACGCTGGCGTGGTCCAAGCCGCCGACGGTCGCCGGAAAATTCACCTGGGATACGGCGGCCAGAAAAATCGAACATACTTTTTTTGAAGACGGCCAGCTTAACCTCACGACGAATTGCCTCGACCGCCACGTCAAAACGAAATTGCGCGACAAAACTGCGATCATCTGGCAAGGCGACGCCGAAGATGAAGTGAAACGCATCACGTACGGCGAATTGCACGCGGACGTCTGCAAATTTGCCAACGTGCTGAAATCACTCGGCCTCAAAAAAGGTGATCGCGTGGCGATCTACCTGCCGATGATTCCCGAAGCCGCCGTCGCCATGCTCGCGTGCGCGCGCATCGGCGCGATCCATTCCATCGTGTTCGGCGGCTTTAGCGCAGATTCACTTTCCGACCGCATCAACGATTCGACGTGCCGGCTGCTCATCACGGCGAATGCCTCCCTGCGCGGCGGCAAAGCGATTCCGTTGAAAACCATCGCCGATGCCGCGTTGAAAAAAACTGGCAGCATCGAAAAGGTCGTGGTCGTGAAACGTAACGACGCGCCGTGCGACATCGTTGCCGGTCGCGACCTTTGGTATCACGACTTGATGGCGAAGGCTGCCCCCGATTGCGCGCCGGAACCGATGAATGCGGAAGATTATCTGTTCATCCTTTACACGTCCGGTTCGACGGGCAAACCGAAAGGCGTGGTTCACAGCACCGCTGGTTACCTGCTCTGGAGCGCGCTGACGCACAAATACGTTTTTGATATTCACGACGATGATGTTTATTTCTGCACCGCCGACATCGGCTGGGTCACCGGTCACAGTTATGTTGTTTATGGACCGCTGTGCAATGGTTCAACGACGCTGATGTTTGAGGGAATCCCCACCTGGCCGGACGCCGGACGGTTTTGGCGCATCGTCGAAAAATTCAAAGTCACCTCGTTCTACACCGCGCCGACGGCGATCCGTTCGCTCATCCGGCTCGGCGATGAATGGCCGGCGAAACATGATTTAAGCTCCTTGCGCGTGCTCGGCACGGTCGGCGAACCGATCAATCCCGAAGCGTGGATGTGGTATTACCGCGCCATCGGCCACGAACGTTGCCCCATCGTGGATACTTGGTGGCAGACCGAAACCGGCGGTCACCTGATCACTCCCCTGCCCGGCGTGAACACCTTGAAACCCGGCAGTGCCAGCCAGCCTTTTTTCGGCGTCGAACCGGTTGTCCTGCGCGACGATGGCAGCGAATGCAAACCGAACGAAGGCGGCAAATTGTGCATTAAAAAGCCGTGGCCCGGCATCATGCGCACGACGTGGGATGACCACGAACGTTTCATCAATACTTACTTCGCGACTTATAAGAATATGTATTTCACCGGCGACGGCTGCCGCGTGGATGCCGACGGCGATTACTGGCTGCTCGGCCGCGTGGACGATGTCGTGAACGTCTCCGGCCATCGCATCGGCACGGCGGAAGTCGAGAGCGCGCTCGTGAGCCACACAAAAGTCGCCGAAGCCGCCGTCGCGCCCATGCCGCACGACATCAAAGGCCAGGCGCTTTACGCATTCGTCACGCTCAAAGACGGCATCGCTGACAGCGAAGAATTAAAAAAGGAACTCGCCGCGCATGTTCGCAAGGAAATCGGTGCGATTGCTGTGCCGGATAAAATCCAATTCGCCCCCGGCCTGCCGAAGACGCGCTCCGGCAAAATCATGCGCCGCATCCTCCGCAAAATCGCCGAGAACCAGACCAATCAAATCGGCGACATTTCCACTCTCGCCGACCCGCAAGTGGTCGAGGCATTAGTCAAAGGGAAACAGTAAGCGTTGCTTTCCATATCCAGTCTGGATTTTGGCGATGACTCAATTTGCCTGCGACGGGTGGGGCAAACGTCCCCGCGGGCCGTCCCAACAATCGAGTCCAGTGTCACGCTGGTTCATCTGCTTGCGTATTGCCGTAAAAGCCTTACACTCGTCGCTGATGAAACTTTTTCTGGCCGTCTTGGTTTTCTCACTGTTCGCCATCGCCATTGGCGGGGGCATTTTGATGCTCATGGCGGGCAAACCGTTGTTGTTCATCTTGGCGATGCTGGCGTTCCTCGGCACCTTCGCCAAATACGGCTGCGCATCGCAATAACTTTTAAAGAAACGTGCTGTAGCGGCGGTCTGTGACCGCCGTTGGACGATAGCTGGGCAGAAAATCACGGCGGTCACAGACCGCCACTACAAATAAAACGACTTTTGCAGAGGTTTCTTAAAGAGTCAGAGTCGGTTGCGAACGCGATTCTAAATCCCATCTCCGTCACTGCGCCGACGTCGGCACGGGAAATTTCTGTGCCATCGCGCCTTCGATCTGCGACCAACCCTGGCAATTGACGCTCTTGGTTCCCGCCGCGATACCCGTCGCGTAAGCCGTCGCCGATGAAGTCCCTTGCACCATATAGGCTTGGTTGCCGAGATAAGCGTAACTGGTGCCGGGCAAGGCCATTTCCACAAAACTTCCGTCATTGGCATACGATGCCAATTGCCCCGGCGCGCCCAGCGCCGTCACGGCATTCACTCCGGAAATCGCCGCTGGGTAAGTCGGCGTGGTGACGGGCGTATTGCCGGCAGCGGCAAAAATAACGACTCCCTGGGACAGGGCCTGTTGAATAACATCATCGAGCACCGTGCTGTTGTCCGAACTGCCTAGGCTCATGTTCAGGACGGTCGCGCCGCCATTCACCGCCGCCTGCACGCCGAGCGCGACATCCCAACTGGTGGTGGTGTCGCCGGAATCATAGACATCCACCGGCAAAATACGGGCAGTAGTGTGCCCGCCGGTGGATTGTGAAAGGGCTTTAGTGATCGCGTACACCATCGCCGTGCCGTGCGTGATGTTTCCCGTGACCGGCGTAGTATTGCCCACAACCGACACGGGGCTCATCATAAACTGGTCGAGGCCGTTGCCCAACGGCTGCACCTGCGTGTCAATCAAACCGATCACCGGACTGCAAGGGTCGTTATCCGTCGGGGCGTCGAGCGTCAATTTAGGCGCACTGACCGGCGCGTTCGCCACGGCCTGCGGTGTGACCGGCGGATCCATGATGTAATTGTAATCCACCGCCTCCACATCGCTGTCATTTTGCAATTGCGTCAATGCCGCGTCGGTTGACGTCTGATCGCTGAAGTCGAGCAGATACATGTGCAGCTTGTCGTTGCGGCCGACGACTTTGGCGCCGAGCTTTTTCGCCAGCGCATCAATGTCCGTGCCGGGTTTCACGCGCACCATCAGTTCATTCGAGGTGTGTTTTGGTTTCGCTTTCGCGACGATCACCGGCCGCGTTGCGTTTTGCATCGTGGTGGTAAAAACGTAAAGGAAGTTTGGGCCGTTGGTCTGCGGCACGAGCGCATAATTAAGGCCGCCCAGCAGCTTGTGCAACGCATCACCGGTGGGCAGATTGGCAAACTTCACATCCACCGTGCGCGCGGCTTCGGGTTCCACAAAAATATGCCAGCCAGTCTGGTGCGCGATGTCTTCGAGCAAAGGAAATAGCTGTTCGCCCCGCACATCGGCGCTGACGCGATCGTTCGCAGCCTGCCAGACGAGGACATTCGTCTTCGCCGCGCGCCCCGGGATCACGGTGCAACCGATGAACGCGAGGAATAAAAGAATTTTAGCGCAACGCATAAGGTAACAATTGATTGGATGTTGCCGCCGCCGGAAACGTTCAGCAATTTATTTCTGCAACACCGTTTTCACCCAATCCTGCCGGTCAAGATACCAGCGGATGGTTTCGCGGATGCCCTGTTCGAATTTGTGCGCGGGCGTCCAGCCCAGTTCGCGCTGAATCTTCGATGCGTCAATCGCGTAACGCCGGTCATGACCGGCGCGGTCTTTGACGAAGGTGATGAGCCGGCGCGAATGGCCGCCGAGCTGCGGCGCAAATTCATCAATCGTGTCGCAGATCAACTGCACGATCTGGAGGTTCGCCCACTCGTTGTGGCCGCCGATGTTGTAAGTCTCGCCCAAGCGCCCTTTGGCCAGCACCGTCCACAACGCTTCCGCATGGTCGCGCACATAAAGCCAGTCGCGCACGTTCAGGCCATCGCCATAAACAGGAACCGGCTTGCGCGCAAGCACGCTTTGGATGACCACGGGGATCAGCTTTTCGGGAAATTGAAACGGACCGTAGTTGTTCGAGCAATTCGTGATGACCGCCGGCAGGCCGTAGGTGTGATGATACGCGCGCACGAGAAAATCGCTCGATGCCTTGCTCGCGGAGTAAGGCGAATTCGGCGCATAAGGCGTCGTCTCGGTGAAAAGTCCCGTGGCGCCCAGTGAACCATAAACTTCATCGGTCGAGACGTGGTGAAAACGAAATCTGGATTCCGGATTCTGGATTCCGGATTCTGGGTTCAGCCAGACGGCCCGGCACGCTTCGAGCAGGTTGAAGGTGCCGGTGATGTTCGTGGAAATAAAATCGCCCGGCCCGGAAATGGAACGATCCACATGCGATTCCGCCGCGAGGTGCATGACGTGCGTGATGGCATTTTTCTCGACCACTTGCAACGTTGCCGCCTTGTCGCGCAAATCCACCGGCTCGAAAACATATTTCGGATGCCTGGAAACGGTTTCAAGATTCGCCAGGTGTCCCGCGTAAGTCAGGCAGTCGAGGTTGACGAGCTTCGCAACCCGCGCATCGTCAATGACATGCTGGATCAGGTTCGAGCCAATAAAACCCGCGCCGCCGGTAATCAATAAGTTCATAAATTTAACAACCAGGCAACCAAGCAACTAAGTCAAGGTTTCTTCAAGTGAACGTGGAACATTCAACACTCGATGGATACCGTGCTTGATTAACACCTCATTGAAATTAATCAGCAACCCGAGTGGAAATTTTTCAAGTCGCAGATAAGTGATGACTTGCGCCGTATGAACTGGCAATAGCTGATCAATTGCCTTCAACTCGACCAGCAGCTTCTCCTCAATGACGACATCGGCGCGACAACCAATTTCCACGCGAATGCCCTTGTAGTTTAACGGCACAACCATTTGCAATTGATGCCTTGCTCCACGCAACCGCAATTCGTGGCTCAAACACGCTTCATACGCACTTTCCAACAATCCCGGCCCAAGCGCTTTGTGAACGGAAAAAACAGCATCCACAACGACCATTGCCAGTCGGTCAACATCAGCAGGGACACAAACGCGCTTCCAGCCTGGAATTTCAAATTCGAGACTTTGTTTCTTTGTTCCTTTGTTGTTCATTCTTCCGGTTTCCAATGCTTCAACGAATCTTCCAACGCTTCCTCCACGCCACGGATTTTCACACCCGCCGCCAGCAACTTGGAGCCATCCAGCACGCAATTCGAGCGCGGGGTTTTCGCCGCCACCCGGTAAAACTCCTCGTCGCTTTGCCAGAACTCAAATTTCTTCGCCGGCTTGAGAATCTTTTCAATCTGCTCCACGACGTGACGCGTCGTCACGAAACCGGGATTGGTCACGTTGTAAATGCCGAACGGCGCGCGCAATTCCCAAGTGTCGAGGCACGCCTTCACAAAATCAGCGCGATGCGAAATGGAGTTCACGTTGTCATAAACTTTTGGGTAACGCTGCACCTTGCTCAAATAATTGCGCGCGTTGTCAAATTCATCGAACGGAATTCGCAGCCGCCAGATATAACTCTGGCCGATACCAAGCATGGCTTCTTCGCCGAGCGCTTTGCTGCCGCTGTAAAAACTGCACGGGCCGTCGCGGAAGGAAAAATTCGGCGGGTCCGTCTCGGCAAAACCGTGGACGGATTGCGGAGATTTGGCAACCAGTTCGCGCAATTCCGGTTTGGTGAAATCCTTTTCCGCGCGCGTTTTGCCGCCTTCAAAAACCTTGGCGCCGGAATAAATGCAACCGCTCGAAACGTGGCCCCACGGAATTTTTGCCGCCGCACACGCGTGCGCGATGGTCTGCGGCAGCAGCGCATTGCCCGCCAGCGTGCCGGCTTTGTCGAGTTCGCATGCGTCCACGTTCGGCTTGCCGGTGTAACCGGCGGCATTGATGACGAACGCCGGTTGCTGCGCCTTCAAAAAATCCAGCAACCGATCAAAGCGCGTGTAATCCACCTGCTGGCGCGCCAGCGGAATGAATCCTTTTTTTCGCCGCTGCAATTCGGTGACAAACGCCTTGCCGATATAACCTGATGCGCCCAGAAGCAGGATCATAAATTATTTTGCAGCCGCTTCGCCTCGGCCACGACTTCGTGTTCCAGATAGGCGCGATACTCGCAGTGCGGCATCGTGCCGACGATTTTTTCGAGCTGCGCGAGCGAAATGAAACCCTGCCGGAAGGCCGCTTCTTCGGGACAGCCGATTTTGACACCGGCGCGCTTTTCAATCGTCTGCACATACGCGCTGGCCTCATGCAGGCTGCTGCTGGTGCCGGCGTCCAGCCAGGCGAAACCGCGGTTGAGCCGTTGCACCCGCAACGCACCGCGCCGCAGATATTCGACGTTCACCGCCGTGATCTCCAGTTCGCCGCGCACGGACGGTTTCAGATTTTTCGCGATGGCCACGACTTCATTGTCAAAAATGTAGAGCCCCGGCACCGCATAATTGCTCTTGGGCGATTCCGGTTTTTCCTCGATCGATACCGCCTTGCCCTGCGCATCAAATTCCACCACGCCGTAGCGTTCCGGGTCATTGACGTGATAACCAAAAATGGTCGCGCCGGATTTGAATTCCGCAAAGGCGCGTTGAAACGAATCGCCGCCATAAAAGACGTTGTCGCCCAGGATCAGCGTCACCGCGTCCCGGCCGATAAAACTTTCAGCGATGAGAAACGCCTGCGCGATGCCAGCGGGCCGGGCCTGTTCGCGATATTCAATGGTCAAACCCCACGCGCTGCCGTCGCCGAGCAATTGTTGAAAACGCGGCAGGTCATGCGGCGTGGAGATCAGGCACAATTCGCGGATGCCACCCTCAATGAGCGTCGTCAGCGGATAATAAACCATCGGTTTGTCATAAACCGGCTGGAGCTGCTTGCTCGCGACCAGCGTAAGCGGGTACAGCCGCGAGCCGGCGCCGCCGGCGAGAATGATGCCTTTCATTTGGTGATAGCGTAGAATTTACCGGAAAATTTCACCAACAAAAAAGCCGCGTTTTTCAACGCGGCTTTGCAAACCAACTTTGGCTTTAAGTCGCCACCGCGCCTTCCGCCGCTGTTTTTTGGTTGAACACCAATTTTTCCTTGTCACTGGTGACGCGGATGAGTTCACCCGGTTGCAGACTGCCGCGCAGGATCTCCTCGGCGAGCGAGTCTTCCAGAAAACGCTCGACCGCCCGGCGCATCGGGCGCGCACCGTATTGCGGATCGTAACCCTTCTCCACCAAAAAGTCTTTCGCCGGCTCGTCGAGCTCAAGCTTGATGTTTTTGTGACGCAAGCGCTCAATCACCTTTTCCACTTCCAGATTCAAAATCTGGATGAGGTCGGGCTTCGTGAACGAACGGAACACGATCAAATCATCCAGCCGGTTTAAAAATTCCGGGCGGAAGGTTTTCTTGGCTTCTTCCAAAACGCGTTCGCGGGCTTTTTCATAGGTGGCCTCATCCGTGATCGGCGAAAAGCCGAGCGTGGACGAGCGGCGGATCGTGTCTGAACCGACGTTCGAGGTCATCAAGATGATCGTGTTGCGGAAATTCACCACACGGCCCTGGCCGTCGGTCAACTTGCCTTCTTCCAAAATCTGCAGCAGGGCGTTCCAGATTTCCGGATGCGCTTTTTCGACTTCATCGAACAGCACGACGGAATACGGATTGCGCCGGACTTTTTCGGTGAGCTGGCCGCCTTCTTCAAAACCAACGTAGCCGGGCGGCGCGCCGAAGAGACGCGACACATTATGTCTTTCTGCGTATTCACCCATGTCGAGATGGATCAGCGATTTCGTATCGCCGAACATCTGTTCCGCGAGCGTTTTGGCGAGCAAGGTTTTGCCCACGCCGGTCGGTCCGAGCAACAGAAAGGTTCCGATCGGACGCTTCGGGTCTTTCAGGTCCGCCCGGGAACGTTTCAGCGCCTTGCACAAGGCGGAAACCGCCTCGCGCTGGCCGACGACAACTTTTTCCATCTCGGTTTCGACCGTGAGCAACCGCGCCATTTCGTCCTGCCCCATGCGCTTGAGCGGCACGCCCGTCCATTTCGAAACGACGTGCAGGATGTCTTCTTCGTCCACAACGATGCGTTTTTCCTCCCGCCGCGTGCGCCAGTCTTTCAAAACCGATTCCAGCTTTTCCTTCGCCTGTTTTTCCTTGTCGCGCATCTGCGCCGCGCCCTCGAAATCCTGGTTCTTGATGGCTTTTTCTTTTTTGCCTTTGATCTCCTCGATGTCGGCTTCCATCGCCTTGACTTCAGGCGGACGCGTCATCGTGCTGATGCGCGCACGCGAACCGGCTTCGTCCAAAACATCGATCGCCTTGTCCGGCAAAAACCGGTCGGTGATATAGCGGTCGGAAAGTTTCACGGACGACTCGACGGCCTTGTCCGTGAACTCCGCCTTGTGATGCTCTTCGTATTTGTGGCGCAGACCTTTCAAGATCTCGATCGCGTCTTCAATCGAAGGCGCCTCGACTCTCACCGCCTGGAAACGGCGTTCGAGCGCGGCGTCTTTCTCGATATATTTGCGATACTCGTTCAACGTCGTGGCGCCGACACATTGCATCTCGCCGCGCGACAGCGCCGGTTTGATGATGTTGCTCGCATCCATCGTGCCTTCCGCCGAACCCGCTCCTACAATCGTGTGCAGCTCGTCAATGAACAGGATGATGTTTTTCGCGCGACGGATCTCGTCCATCACCGCCTTGATGCGTTCCTCGAACTGGCCGCGATATTTTGTGCCCGCCACCATCAACGCCAGGTCAAGCGTGACGACGCGTTTATTCAACAGGATTTCCGGCACATTGCCCTTCGCGATCTCCTGCGCCAGACCCTCGACGATGGCCGTCTTGCCGACGCCCGCTTCGCCGAGCAGGACCGGGTTGTTCTTCGTGCGGCGGCAGAGGATCTGGATGACGCGCTCGATTTCGCTTTTGCGTCCGATCACCGGATCCATGTCGCCTTTGCGGGCGATCTCCGTGAGGTCGCGGCCAAAAGCTTTCAGCGCCGGTGTTTTGACTTCGCCTTTTTTCTCCGCCCCGGCCGGCTGCTTTTTTTCTTCGGGATCGGCGGGAATGGCTGATTCTTCGGCGGCAAAATTGGGATCCAATTCCTTCAGAATTTCCTGGCGCGTCTGTTCGATGTCCACGTCGAGGTTCCGCAAAACTTTGGCGGCCACGCCGTCGCCCTCGCGCAACAAGCCGAGCAGAATGTGCTCGGTGCCGACGTAAGTGTGATTCAAATTTTTCGCTTCCTTTGACGCAAGCGCGAGCACCTTTTTTACCCGCGGCGTGTAAGGAATATTGCCGATCATTTTTTGATCCGGCCCGGTGCCCACCTGTTTCTCGACTTCCATGCGGACGGTCTCGAGGTCGAGGCCCATCTTCTGCAAAACATTGACGGCCACGCCCTGCCCCAATTTGATCAGACCCAGCAGCAAATGCTCCGTGCCCAGAAAATTGTGGTTGAACCGGTCGGCTTCCTTCCGCGCCAGCGCCAGCACCTGCTGTGCGCGCGGTGTAAAATTACTCATGGCTTCATCGCTCATACTTGAAATAATAATGCTACGAGTCGGGCGATTTGTCCAATGTGTTTGAAAGATCAGGCACGAGGCGGAGCAAGTTGACACGGGTTCTCCATCGCCCTGGCCGGACGGATTTTATTTTGAAACGGCAAACCCGGCACATTGTGCCGGGCTGATCTCCGTTGTCGCTTTGCGACTGAAACGCGCAAACTTGGAATCAATTCGCCGCGCCCGACGGTTTCACGACCGGCCGGCTGATGTTTTTCAAACGCTCACGCACCATGTCAGCGCGGATCAGATCGCGTTCTTCGGCGGAAAGTTTGTCCGAAAGCTGTTTCTGCAAATGCGCCGGTTGCGTCGTCAAAAACAATTCGTCCACGAGCGACCGTTCCGCGCCGGGAAACAATCCCATGTCCACGCCCAGCCGCATGAGCGAGAGCAGGTTCATCGTTTCCTTCGATGAAATGCTGTGCGCATTCGCCAGAATGCCGTAGGCGCGTCCGATGTGGTTGAACACGACCTTCGGCTTTTTTTCCAGCAAGCTTTGCCGCGCATTTTCCTCGTGCTCGATGATCTGCGACAACACTTTTTCCAGCCGCTCAACGATGACCGTTTCGCTTTCGCCCAGCGTCATCTGGTTGGAGACTTGAAAAACATTTCCCAGCGCTTCCGTGCCTTCACCATAAAGTCCGCGCACGGCCAGGCCGAGTTTGTTGACCGACTGGATGATGGGGTTGATCTGTTCGCCCAAAACCAGTCCGGGCAGATGTAACATCGCGCTCACGCGGATGCCGGTGCCGAGATTCGTCGGGCACGCCGTCAGATAACCCAGTTCGTTGTCGAAGGCGTAATTCAGTTTTTTTTCCAGTTCGGAGTCGAAGGCATCAATCGCGTTCCAGGCCTGGCGCAATTGCAGGCCGGGACGCAATGCCTGCATCCGCAGATGATCTTCCTCATTGATCATCACGGAAAGAGTTTCCGCGCGGTTCACAACGAGTCCGCTGCCGACATTTTTTGCCGCGTGTTCACGGCTGATGAGATGGCGTTCCACCAGAATCTGTTTATCGAGCGCGCCGAGATTGTCCATCGCCTCGGCGAATGAATCCGCCATTTCCGGCAGCGAACTGACCGCCGGCTGGATGGTTTCCAGCGCTTTCACACGTTCCGGTTTTTTGGCCCAGCCCGGAAACGACGTGTCGCGAATATTGCGCGCCAGCCGCACGCGGCTCGACATCACGATGCGGTCATGCGGACCATGACGCCGCGTGGATTCGGCGGGCGAACATAAAAATGCGTGGATGTCTTTCATTGATTATCGCGCGGTTTTTACCGGAGCCGCTGCCGTCACAATTTTGATCTCATCGCGCAAGGTTGCCGCGCCCTCGTAATTTTCATCTTCGACGGCTTTCGCCAGTTTTTTCTGGAGCAATTTGAGGCGATCCACCTGTTCGCGCGACTGGCGCAACGCTTCCGGCGCTTTGCCGACATGCCGCGTGCCTTTGTGCATCGTCTTGAGCAAACCGGCCAGGCCTTCGGCGAAAGTTTTGTAACACTCCACGCAACCGAGCCGGCCGGATTTCTTGAAATCCGCCTGCGAAAAACCGCAGCGCGGGCATTTCAATTCCACGCCCGCCGCCGATGGATCCAATTCCTGCGACACGCCCAGGCCAAGCATGATGTCGGCCATCGGGAAAATGACGGAGTCGTTGACGCCCTTGGCCTTCGCGCAATCCTCGCACAAATCCAGCTTCTGCATCTTGTCATCCACAATCCGGGTCAGATGCACGGTGGCCGGTTTTTCTTTGCAAATGGAACACTGCATAAATTGTCAGATCATAAACCGCCGCCGCACATTCCGTTGCAACAAAATCCACAGCGACAATGTGCTCGCCGTCAAAATAGACAAACTCATTGCTACGCCAGCATAACTTGGAAAGTGATAAGCACCAAAGTCCATGTCCATGTCCGTATTAGGCCTTCCGCAAAGCAATGTTGTCAATGCGCCAAAAAGCCAGATCCCTCCCCAAAAAATTAACGCGAGAACCCATGAACGGTAGCGCAATTTCAGCAAGTCTAATGGAATTCTGATGGTATAATACCCCCAAAACAAAAAAGCCACCGGAGCCATGAAGTCTTTTCTCTGAACGTCATAAATAATGGGAAAAGCGACAAATAAAAGGCCGAAAATGAACGTGAGAGCAACAACGAGCATTAATACAGCCGGTCGTTTGTTAATTTTCCAAAAAGTCGTGTTCACGTTTTAATTTCAACTCAACATTCCACAATTCCCCTCATTTGTAAATCGGCTCGCCGGTGACTTTCGTCAAAGCGTGATAGGCTTCCACCAGTTTGCGCGTGAGCGCACCTGGCTTGCCGGTGCCGATGACGCGGCCGTCAATCTTCACCACCGGCATGATTTCCGCGCCGGTGCCGGTCACAAAACATTCGTCCGCATTGAACAGATCATAGCGCGTCAAGTTCGGTTCCGAAACTTTGACGCCGGATTGTTCCGCCAGTTCGATCACCGTCTGCCGCGTGACGCCGTAAAGCGCGCCGGCCGAAAGCGGCGGCGTGAACAACGCGCCATTTTTCACGATGAACAGATTGTCCGCCGTGCATTCAGCCACAAAGCCATCGGCATTCAACATCACGGCTTCTTCCACGCCCGCATTGTTCGCCTCAATCTTGGCGAGGATGTTGTTCAGATAATTCAGCGACTTGATGGCGGGATTGAGTGCACTGTGCAGATTGCGCACCGTCGGCACCGTCACGATGTCCATGCCGCGCGCGTAAAGTTCCGCCGGATACACCTGGATTTTTCCGGCGATGATGATCACCGACGGACTTTTGCAACTGCGCGGATTCAAACCCAGCGTGCCCACGCCGCGCGTCACGATGAGGCGAATATAGGCGTCGCGCAATTTGTTCGCGCGGATGGTTGCCACCGTGGCCTGCATTATTTCCGCGTGCGTCATCGGAATTTCGAGCAGAATCGCCTTGGCCGAATAAAACAGCCGGTCAATGTGTTCCTTCAATTTGAACACGCGGCCGTTGTAGGCGCGAATGCCTTCAAAAATGCCGTCGCCGTAAAGCAGGCCGTGGTCGAACACCGACACCTTGGCCTCGCGTTCATTGCATAATTTGCCGTCGAGAAAAATTTTCATACTAAATGACCGGCAAAATACGAAAAAAAACAGCGCGAAGCAAACGTGAATTTGCGGAGTTGACTTGTT
>Ga0206798_1016_pt1 | contig 38776 bp, 30 predicted proteins | sample Alteio_BWOrgCont_66_FD_152893 | JGI IMG/M metagenome (GOLD analysis project Ga0206798, IMG submission 152893) | Enriched cells from forest soil in Barre Woods Harvard Forest LTER site, Petersham, Massachusetts, United States -... | ecosystem: Environmental > Terrestrial > Soil > Temperate forest >...
CAAGAAGCCCGAATGGGCCATACCGCTTCCGGCTAATTTGTGTTTTATTACAACAATATCCCAATCCGTCACATTGCTTTAAGAACCACAATTCTGACAACTCCAACGCAACTATGAAATTCACGGATCGAACCCTGCCGGCTTTATTGTTTTCAATCACAACGTTTTTCTGTCTTTGTGCCGTCGGCCTTGCCGACGCGCAGGGCACGACTACTTGGATCGGGGTTCCAAACACCTCGGTTACCACAAATTGGAGCGATACCGCAAATTGGTCGCCCGGGAGCGGGGCGAGCAATCCGCCGGGCACGGGGGACACGGTGACATTTGGCCCGAATGGGAGTGGTGGCGCGGCCGGTGCAATAGTGGATAACGTTGTCGATACCAGCATGACGATTGCCTCCTTGGCCTACATCAATACGACTGCGGCAAATGGTCACAACACCTTTCTTCTGAACAATTTGACCGTTAATGGTCTGGTCACGGTTGGCGTGGCCAGCGACACAGTTTCGGATATCATGTCAGGATCGGGCAATTTTACCGTCAACAACACAAACGGCGGCTCATTCAGCGTCGGGGGCAACGGTATCAGCACGGCGACGACAACATTCACTTTGGCGAATGGCACAAATACCATCAATGTTACAACTTTCAGTCTGGGAGAGAGTGCCAGCAACAACGGTCGGCAATGCACTTTAAATCTGGGAAATGGAGTTAATATAATCAATGCCGACAATCTCAATGCCGGCACTGGCAAGGGACTGGGCACAATGCAATTTCCGGCAACGTCGACTAATGGCAGCATTACGATTCGCAACCACACTGGCACCGGCCGGGCAACCATTCTGATGGGCAAAGGTACCAGCGGTTCCGGCAGTGGCAATGGCAAGTTGTTGTTCGCCGGAAATCTGGCCAATGTTCTGGCCGGCACGGTGAACATGGGTGGGATTAGCGGCTCTGACACGGGTACTCCGGTTGCCACCGTGACGGTGGATGATGGAATATTTGACGCCACGGCCATCCTGATGGGCACCAGTGCCGGGAGTAGCGCGACGCATAGTTCTTCCGGCACCCTGACCATGGGCGGTAATCCGACCAACACGGCGACTTTGATTGTGAATTCACCGAACGGACCTAGCGGCGGTGTTTTGACCCTGGGCAATACGGCTAACACTGTTGCCCAGACCGGTGCCGGCACCTTGATCATCAATACCAACGCCACCGCACAAATCTATTGCAATATCGTAAAAACCAATGCGACTCAAAATACTGGCACGATCAATATTGCCGGCGGCACATTGATCATGGAGGCGGCCACCAATACCATCGGCACACCTGCCGTCCCGATTGATAATTTCACCATCGACACCGCCACGTTGCAATTCTCGGAAAATGGCAGTTCGCTCAATGCCGCCGTGGGGACTTTGACCATGAATGATAATTTAAGTCCTTCCAACCTGGTTAACATTGCGGCCCTGCCCCCCATCAGCGCCTTGCCCACGGTAATTCCGATCATCACCTACACGTCGTTTGGTGGTTCGTTTAATTTGGCGCTGGGCACCCTGCCGGGCGGCTATGGGGGGTATGTGACCAACGACGGTGTCAGCACTATTTCCCTGGTCATTACCAGCGGCACCGTTGTCGCCAAGGCGGATCAATGGGGCGGCGGCGTCAACAATAACTGGGACACCAACACTTTGAACTGGACGAATGCCAGCATCGCCGTCAAGTTCGCCGATGGCGACTTTGTGACGTTCAATGACGGGGGCAGGACGAACAATGTCAATCTGACCGCCGCGCGCACCCCCGCCAGTTTAACGGTCACCAATAATTCGCTAAACTATACTTTTTCCGGCGGCGGCAGCATCATCGGGTCAAGCAGTCTTGTTAAATACGGCGGCGCTTCGTTGACCCTGGCTGAAAGCGGCGGGGATAATTTCGTCGGCGGAATCAAGGTGCATGGCGGGACAGTGGTTTTGGACAACGCGAACAACGGCATTTCCGGCGGGCTGACCAATGACGGCGGAACCGTGGTGCAAATCGGCAACAACGACGGAAATGGGGTCCTGCCTTCCGGCAGCGTGGATGACGAAGGAACGCTGGTTTTCAGCCGGAGCAACAATCTCACAGTGGCGACCGCCATTTCCGGCGGCGGCGCATTGATCCAGAATGGCAGTGGCAACCTTGCCCTGGCTGGCGCCAATGCTTACACCGGAAACACCACCGTTGGCAGCGGCACGCTGGCGTTGAGCGGATCGGGTTCCATTGTCAGCCCGCTGACTTTTGTCCAGAACGCCGGTCTGGATATATCGGGTTCGGGTGGTTCGGTGACTCTTAATGCGCTGGCCCTGACCAACGGCACGTTAAACGTCAGCAATGTATCAGCCAGCGTCAGTACTTTCAGCATCTCCAACTCGACGATCAACCTGGTGGCCAATATTGGCGGTTCACCCAATATTACCGCAACCAGCCTGGCCACCGGCGGCACAACTAACACGATAAACATTACGTCCATTCTGAACCTTCCGGATCCGCCCACGCTGCCCATCATCGTGCCGCTCGTCAGCTACACTTCGGCCACATTTGGCAGCGGTTTCAACCTCGGCCTGATTTCACCGGCGGGAATTGGCGGATATGTCTCCAATGACGTGGCCAACAGTTCCATCGATTTGGTGATAACTTTGACCCCGCAAACGATCACTTGGAATGGCGGCAGTGCCACGGGCAACAACTGGAGTGACGCGGCCAATTGGAACGGCACGGCCATTAACGCCCTGGACCCTCTGATCTTTGACGGCACGGCACGGCTCAACAACACCAACGACACGGCGGCCGACACGATTTATACGAACATCACGTTCAATACGAGCGCTTTCACACTTAATGGAAACCCGATCAATTTTGAGGGAACCATGTTCAATAATACGAGCAGCACCCAAATGGTTAACCTTGGTTTTGCTTTGAACGGTAGTTGCACTTTGGATGGGGGCACCAGCGGCGGTGAGCTGGTTTTCAATGGTGGCGTGACCAACGTTTCCGGTTCCACCGAAATCGTCACCCTTTTGGACACGGGAACACTGAACGATCTTTGGGCAACCAACAGCGACGCCAGCGGTGGTGGACAGCTTGAATTCCAGATGGGAGCGGCTGGTGGCGATTGGACGATTTTGGACGGGACTGGCGCCGGGACATTGGTTTCGGTGGGCAACCTTCAACTGGCCATGGATGTTGGCGCCGCCACCGGAGAAATAGATTTTGGCGGCACCAACAGCGCCCCAAACAGCGCCCCAAATGTGGATGGCGGAAGCGGTTCGGTGACTGTTGCCGGCGCCGGCACATCCAGCATTCAAACATTCAACCTTAACAGCGGGACGTTAAGGGTGAACACCATGACCATCCCCAACAATGGCAACAACTTTTTCAACGTCAACGGCGGAACATTAATTCTGGGCAGCGGCTCCTTCAATGGTGGCGGTGGCAACGGGGCGGCGGTCTATGTGGCCACGGTCAACAGCGGGGCCATTTACAGCACGAACGGCGGGACTTTCCATATCGCGCAACGCGGCCCCAGCACATTCATAATTAATGGCGGATTGGTTCAATGCGGCACGTTGGATATTTCATCGGGCACTGCGGCAACCGGCACCGGCACAAACTATTTGGACGGCGGCACATTGATATGCAGCAATATTACCTGCGGCCTCTCCGCCGGGAACGGTTCCGCGACCATGTATTTTAACGGCGGGACGTTAAGGGCCAACTCCAGCAGCGCCACCTTTTTCTCACAGAACAATCTGGTGCCGATGACCCTCATTGTCTCGACGAATGGTGCGATCATAGACACTACGAATTTCAGCGACACAATTACCTTTCCGTTGATCCATGATCTCAACCTGGATGTCGTGCAGCCTGCTCCAGATGGCGGCTTGACCAAACTCGGCGTTGGCACGCTGACCTTGACTGGAGCGAACGCCTATACCGGGATCACCACGGTGAGCAATGGCACGTTGCTGGTCGCTGGCTCGCTGGCCGGTGATGCAACCGTCGCCGCCGCCGGCACGCTGGCTGGCACCGGCATCGTGGCCGGGCAGGTGACGGTCAGCGGCACGCTTGCGCCAGGCAGTGCCGCCGTTATCGGCACATTGACGGTGTCATCCAACGTGATTCTCAACGCCGCCGGTACGAACGTGATGAAGCTCAACAAGACCGCCGCCACCAGCGACTTGCTCGTTGTCAGCAACGAGTTGGTCTATGGCGGGACGTTGAGTTTGAACAATCTGTCCGGAACCTTGGTCGCCAGTAATACCTTCCAACTGTTCAGTGCTGGAACTTACAGCGGGGCGTTCGCGAACATCGTGCCGGCGACACCGGAGATCGGTTTGGCTTGGAATACGAACACGCTCACCACGGATGGCACGTTGCGAATGGTTTCCACCGTTGTCCCAATCCCACGCATCGTGAGTTTCCATTTGACCGGGAGCAGTTTGAGCATCAGCGGGACGAACGGCACGGCCAGCGGCGGCTACACCCTGCTGACAAGCACGAACGTGGCCAAGCCATTGAGCCAGTGGACGGTGCTGGCGACAACCAATTTTGATGGCAGCGGCAACTTCAGCTTCACCACCAATATCAATACCAGCCTGCCTCAACAATTTTACATAATATCACAATGATCTTTTGCATGCGGCGGTGAAGGCTGGTTAATGGTCGCTGGGAGCATATCTGAGTGTCCCGGCGGCCATTTTCATAAAATTGAAACTATGACTGACACAATTTGTTTTACGGACAAAAAAAACAACCAGCGCAAAGTGGTTGACTTCCAGGCTTTGCTGGCGGCCAGGCCATTAAGGAGTGGCATTGAAAATCTTACGCCCCGGCAGGAGGAAATCCTCCGGTTGCTGGCCAAAGGGTTTTATTACAGGGAAATTGGCGCGGCTTTGGGCATCAGTCCTTTCACCGTGCGGGCGCATCTTCATTTCGTGTATAGCAAACTGGGGGTCAAATCGCGGGCGCAGGCGGTGATAAAATTTCATGAACAAACCTGGCCGCAGGTGGGTTGAAGGATTTCGTGCCACCGGCAGCATGACGTTGGGCTCAATTTTTAGCCATAGATGGCCACGGTCTGCAAACCCGAATCAGAACCCCAATAAAATAGCATAAATCCTAGTAAAATAAAGCGAAATTCGTCATTCCTCGCCAGTATTTTTCATTACTTTTCTGCCCTTGCGCTGGCATTTTCGCTGACAGTCCGGCTGACAGCGGGCGGATAATTTAGCCTCGCAAACAGGACGGTTGCGCCGCAGACTCTAGCCGAACCGAACCATGAACCCAAAACTTTTCATTGCTTCCTTTTTCGCCTTAACCCTTGTCACCGGATTCAGTCAGACGGTGGACAACGAACATTGGACGCGGCAGATGATCCGTTCCAATGACGTGGTATTTTTGGACGACCGAAAGGCGAACGACCCCGGCAATCTGGCGGCGGCGGAAGCGGCCTTCAAAGCAGGCCAAATCAGCCAGCGCGCCCTGACGGTGCTTTATGAACGAGTCACCAATACTACCCCGCAGGATTTTTACGGGCGGGTCATTGACCAATACGGAAAGCCGGTGGCGGGCGTGCCCTTTGAGGCGACCGTGAAGGTGAAAGAGTTTTTGGGCGACCACGCGAAGGTTCAACGCCAATCAACACAATCGGATGCCGCCGGACGATTTCAATTCACCGGGATGCACGGCATCAAGCTGATATTGAACGCCACAATGGACGGCTATTCGGCGAATCAGGTGGGCTTGGCCGTCCGCGAAAAAAAGACGAGTCCCGACGACCGGGCGGACGTGTTGATCTGGAAATTCAAAGAAAAATTACCGCCTTTGCCATATAAAAGAGCCTGCGTTTTGATGGACGACCTGCAATGTGACGGCACACCCCTCAAAGAGCATGTCGTATTTTCCGGCGTCGCGGATGTGGCGGGCATGAATCATGACGATATGCAATTCACGCTGATGCGTTCCCCGTTGCGGCTGCAACCGGGCGAGACGAATTGGGACTGGACGCTCAAGATTGAAGCCCCGAACGACGGATTGGTGGCGCAAAACGACCCTTATCCCTATTGGGCAACGAATAGCGGCTACCAGCCGGTGTATGAAGCGAGCATGAAAGCCAGCGATGCCGGATGGCATGGCTATGTGACGCAAAGTTTTTATTTCAAAAACTGGCAAGGGCTTTATGGCACGATGGCAGTCCAGCTTCATACCGGAACCACGCCCGCAAAGCTGCGGGTGGTCTTGCTCATCAACCCGGATGGCACGCAAAACTTGCAGCCGTTCGCGTCCGAGTATTAGCAACGTGTCCAGAGGCCACGCCTCTGGCGCGGGGCTTGGGCTGGCGCAAAGCCCGAAATGAAAAAAGCGGCTGGACTTGAGAAGTCCAGCCGCTTTGATTTTTTCAATCCTCGTCGGGCAGCATCACGGTTATCGTCTGTTGCGTGTTGTCCATGTCACGCGCGCTGCAAACGGCAATCAACTTCACCAATTTCGGGCGGTGGTTGTCGTTGCGAATGTAGAGCGCGAACGGCAAACGGTTCTGTCCCTGCGCGGCTTTGCGGATGGCAAAGCGAAGCATCCAGACAATATCCCAAAGCCGTCCGGCTTCGTCTTGGCCGCTGACATCGGGCGGCACGGCGACGTAATTTTCAAAAACGCCGCGCGTGATGAAAACGGGGAAACGGATGCCCGCTTCCCGCGCCGCTTCGGTCACGTCAATCTGGAAGCCATCGGCGATGGCTTGCTTGCGCGTATAGCTGTAAATGATTTCGTCCATAATAATTTGCTTTCAAATAGTGGTTGGTTGTTTTTCGTCGGTGTGGGTTACTCCAAGAATAAAATCCGCCGCTCGCTGCGCCTGACCTGCGGCTTGGACAATCAGCTTTTTGTCGTTCTGCAATTGTTCCAGCCAGTTCTGAACGTAGGCGGCGGAATTTTCGAGAATCGTTTCGCCGATTCCAGCGTGGCCGCATAAAAACGCCGCGCCCATTTCCGCAATCAATTCCTCTTTGCAATACGGATTCGAGCCAAAGCCCGCCGATTCGGTCAACGTCGGACGGTTCAAGCGCGACGCATGGCCGGTGCTGTGAACCAACTCGTGAAACAACGTGCCGAAATATCCGGCGTCCTTTTCAAACCGTGCGCGGTCGGGCATCGAAACGGTGTCCGCGCTCGGCGAATAAAACGCCGCTGTCATGCCGTGTTTGATTTCCGGTCGTTGCGGCATGGCCGCAATGATTTCTTCCGGTGCGCTCGTTGGCGTTTCCGTCACCGGCGCGGGCGCGTTCTTTAAGCCTTCGCATTGCGCGACGTTGAACACGAAATAAAAACGCATCATCGGAATTTTCTCCTTCTCACCCGTCTGCTTGTCCTCATGCTCAAGCTGTTTCCAAAAGATGACGGGACAGGATTTTTCGCCTTTGCGGACGTGTCCGCCTAATTCCATCGCCTGCCGGTAGGTCAACCAGAACGGCGATTCGTAGTGCATGGCATGAAGCAAAAAAGTGTTTATGCCGCGATAAGGTTTTTTTGGAAATGAGATTGCGGGGCAATCCGGTTTGCACCGTCCACGGCTTGCGCCACGGCACAGTGCCTTTTTCCAGTAGGGAAATGATGCGTTCGGTTACTTGGTCGTAAATGTTGGTGGTTTTCATGGTAAGCGGATGGTTTTGAAATGACGGGTGGTGCTGCCGCGCTGCCGAGTGCAAAAGCAATCAGTGTGTATGCTCATGGCGGTCATCTGTTCGTAACGGGGTTGGGAAATCCGTTTGCCATTGGCGAAATAGCGTCGCCCGCCAAGACGGTTGCGTGGTGGAAAGCTCGATGATTTTCGAGGTCGGGTTCATAATTATTTGCGGTTCAAGACAGGGATTTCGGAATTAGGCGAGATATGGAACAAGGCGGGCGGCGGCGTGAATCTTACCGGCTTGTCAAAGCGCGTTTTGAAGTCACGCGCTGGCCGGTTCATCAAGACGACGGCGGATGATTCGCTGACGCGGACGACGCGGCAAAGGCGGTTCTGAAACCGGATGACATCGCCCGCGCGGAGACGGAACGGATAAGCGGCCAGTTGCCAGAGGATGCCGAACTCGGTCTGGTTCGGGTCAAAGGAAATGCGTTTGGAAGCTTTCATAAATTAGGCGGCTGGTTGCTGGTCGGCGGCGAAGTAGCTGCGATATTTGGTGCGCGGGTCTTTAGGATGCGGGGCGAAGGGTTCAAACGCGCCGCAAGGGTGCTGCCATGTCTGGCGTTTGTTGTTCCAATGGAAACCAAACTCGGACAAGGCGCGGGTGACGTAGGAAGGCTGCTTGCCGTCAAACTGAATCCAAACCCATTGGCCGACGACTTCGGCAAGGCCAAAGAAATTCGGGGCTTCACTGCGCAGCAAAGCCAGAAGTTTTTCCGTGTTCAAGGAACGGTTCGCAATCCGCTTTTTGAGATTGATTTGCCGGTCTGTGCCAGATTGTTCGGGACGGTTCTGAGCCTCTGATTTTTTGATTGTATAAGTTTTCATGGTGTTTTTTTTGTGCTCTGCTTGTTCGGTTCCGGTCTTTCGCCCCTTCAACGGAAAAAGGCCGCGCAGTTCAGGGCGGCTCGTGGGAGTAGTCTTCAGAGGGAAACCACGAAAGCCCCCTGCGAAGCGGACGCGTGAGGGGCGAAAGAACGAACCAGCAGAGGTGCGAGCCGCACGGGCGAGTAAAGCACCTGAAAACGGAAAAACAATTTTTACGAACTATTTCCGCGCCAGCGGGCGCGACTGGCGGGGATCATGGCAACTGCATGAGCCATGACAGACAAGCATCCTCCGGCTCGCTTGAAAGTTTTGGGAGCCGGTGAGCGCAAAGGAGTTTACGCAATGGAGCGGGGGCGGACAAAAGCTTGCAAGGGAGCAGCGGAACCAGCGCGAGTCGGCTCAAGGTTTCGAGGCGTAGAATCGAAAGCCTGGCTGTCTCGCGCCTTTAATTTTTATACGGCGGCGTTTCTGATTCCGAATTGCCGGTCAATTCATCAATGTAGCGACGGGTGGTCGCGTCATACAAAGCATTGGTGCGCTGCCAAGTGATTTTCGGGATCGGCAGCGAGAAAAAAGCTTTCAAATCAGTATCGAGATCGGCGGGCTTGGGCAGCAACCCTTTCCGCACGGCGGTCAGGATGGTGGTCAGATGCAACAGGATGAGTTGGACGAACAGCATTTCATCTTCCGTGATGGGTTTTTTATCCCAATCCGGCTGCTCCACAAGGATGCGTTCAAGGCTGGGCGAATCAAAAAATTTCAACCAGATGGTGCGGTGATGCTGGGTGAGATTGATGAGCAAGTCCATGCGGCGGATGCGCGACATGCCCTGTTTGATGTCCGCCGATTCAAGGATGCACTGCAAACTGGTTTCGCCCCATTCCGGCATAAAATCTCTCCCTGTTGGTTGGCCGTTGATTAACCCTATCAGAAAAGTGTTAATAAACCCTTAAAGCAGCACCTAGCGGTGCGGCCACCATTTTTTACCGGCTGCGCGGTGTCGTTGATTTAGCGGCATTAAGCCGCTGGACGTGCTGGCCGTCCTGCGCCGGTTCGTCCGTCGCGGGCGATTTTTCCGGCGGCTGAATGTGGGCAGTAGATTCTTGCGGTATTTCTGAACTGGTTTTACCGGCCAGCCGCATGAGGCGACCGCCGATGGCCGCACCAATGAGACTGCCAATCGGCAGGACGATAAGCCAGCGCAGCCATGTGTGACGGAGGGTGTGCTTGGATTTCGACTTTTCGTCAATGCCCAGCAACAGTTCCAACGGAACCATGAGCATGGCGGCGAGGATGGTTCCCCCGAACGCGCCGCGCTTGGCTCCCGTCTTGAAATCGGCAACGCCGGGATTTTTAACTTCTTTGGCGGGGGAATTTTCCGTCATTTCGCTGCTCCTCGTGAACTTACTTTAGCAGGAAATGGTTACAGAATTATGAACGTGTGAAAATAAAAACGGGCGGGCATCGCTGCCCGCCCGTTGGTTTTACAGAATGTTCATGGCGAAACAATGCGATAGAAACCTTGGGCATTGTCCGCATTGGGATCAACGATGTTGAATGGTGTGCCGTCGCCCTGCAATTCAAGCAGCGGCGTCCATTGAACGAGATTGGTCGAATACTCAATCGTGTAATCCTGACCGGCGACGGTGTTGAAGCTGAATTGGAACTGGCCGTCGCCAAGCCACGCCGCGCCGGAAATTTCCGTGACGGGACGGACGATGACCGTAAAGCTGTTGGTTGCGGTCAAAGTCGGATTCACCAAGTCATAGCCATCGGTGGCCGTGGCGATGGTCGTGATGACATTGGTTCCCGTCGCCTCCGGCGTCCATGTGATAACGCCGTCCGCGCCGATGCTCACGCCAGCGGGCGGATTCACCAGCGTATAGGATAACACCGCATGGATGTTGGAATCCGTGGCCGCGTTGGTCACGGTCAAGCCAGCGAACGCATTGACGGATTGCGTTCCGACAACGGGCAGCACCGGCGCGACGTTCACTTCATTGACCGCCACTGTAAAGTGGTTGGTCGCGGTCAGATTAGAATTTACCAGGTCAAACGCATCGCTGCTCGTGACAATGGTGGTGATGAGGTTGGTGCTTGGACTTTGCGTCTGTGCCGGTGTCCAAGTGATGACGCCGTTCGTGCCGATGCTCATTCCTGCCGGTGGATTCGCCAGTGCATAGGACAAGACCGCATGAATGTTTGAATCGGTCGCCGCATTGGTGACGGTGAGCGTGGTCAACTCATCCACATTCGTTTCCGCAATGATGGGCAGCACCGGCACGGTGTTCACTTCTTTGACGACGACCATAAAATTGTTCGTCGAAAAAAGTTGCGGGTTCACTGCGTCGTAAAGATTCGTATTTGAAACGACGGTGGTGATGACATTGGTTGACGGGCTTTGCGCCTGTGTTGGCGTCCATGTGATGACACCGCTGGCATTGATGTTCATGCCAGCGGGCGGATTCACCAGCGCATAGCCGGTGATGACAGAATGGATATTGGACTCGCTCGCCGTGTTGGTCACGGTGAGCGTAGTTAATTCGTTTATGTTCGTTGCTGTAATGACGGGCAATGTCGCCGCGACGTTCACTTCTTTCACGACGACAAGAAAACTATTGGTCGTCGTCAAAACCGGATTCACGGTGTCGTAAGGATTGCTGTTGGTGGCAATCGTGGTGATGAGATTGGTCGAGGGACTTTGCGTCTGGCTCGGCGTCCAAGTGATGATGCCGCCCGCGCTGATGCTCATGCCAGCGGGCGGATTCACCAACGCATAGCCGGTGGTGATCGAATGGATATTGGGTTCAATCGCCGTGTTAGTAACCGTGAGCAACGCCAATTCATTGGCGGCGGTAGTAGCAATAATGGGCAGCACCGGCGCGGTGTTCACTTCATTGACCACCACTGTAAAGTGGTTGGTCGCGCTCAAGGCCGGAGTGCCGTTGTCAGTGACGCTGACAACGACGGTGTTGGTGCTAGGACTTTGCGTCTGCGCCGGAGTCCACGTCACGACGCCGGTGGCCGGATTGATGGTCATGCCGGACGGCGCAAGGATGAGGCCGAAGGTCAAATTTTGCAGCGGGTCGGCATCGGTCGCGCTGTTCGTGGTCGTGAACAAGCCGAGTTCATTGACCGTGCCGCCGCTGCCAACGTCCAGCACCGGGCGCGTGTTCAAGACTTGCAACGTCGCCACGGTCGAACCGTAATTGACCTGCCACGCATTTGAAGTTGGCAAATTGGTCGGAGTCAATGAGCCACTTTCCGAACCGTAGGAAAGAATGGCGAATGAATTGGTATCGTTCGGGATGAAGCCGACGCCCAAACTGACGGTCAAGTTGCCGGACAGGTTTGCCGTGCCGCCTGCAAAGCTGATGTTGCCAAAACTCGTCGGGCTGCTGATGCCGAAATTGAGCGTGCCGCCGGTGAGGTTATAGCCTCCGGCCAGATTCACCGTGCCGGTTTCAATATCCAGCGTGCCGGTGTTGTCAAATTCGGGGTTGACGGTGGTGATGCCCGTTCCGCCCGACTTCAACACCATCCCTTGATTGATGATCGGGCCAGCCAAAGTATCATCAATGGCAACATCGCTTTGAATATTGATCAAAGCCCGATTGACCAGTGTGGCTTCATAAAGCTGAAAGTTGCCGCTTTGGAGCAGGATGGTTCCGTCATTGGTAAGGTTCGCGGTCATCGGATAATCCGTGCCGCTCGTCCCGTTCAAAATCAAGGTGCTGTTGGTCGCCAAGGTAATGGTATCGTTTCCGTGGCCGATGATGCCGTTCGTCCACGTCAACAAACCGCTGATGATTCCGTTGCCATCGAGCCGCGCCCCGCCGAGAATGGCGTTGGCACTGTAAAAATTTGTTTCCAACACAAACTCGCCGCCGCCGAAGATGATGGCGGTTCCGGTTTCAGTTAAAATCGTTCCGCTGTCGCTGCCGCCGCCGTTCAAGTTCACGCCGCCGGTCTGGATGTCGAGCGTCCCGCTGTTGTCAAACACCGGATTGATAACCGTTGTCCCTGTCCCGCCGGATTTGCGGACGGTTCCCTGATTTTCAATTTCGCCGTTCAGCACGAGGTCAATGGACACGTCGCTTTGAATGTCCAACAACGCGCCGGATAAATTGAAAAGGTTGGCTTCATAAATTTGCAGATTGCCATTTTGCAGATAGATGGTTCCGGCGTTGGTAACATTGCCTACCAACGGATAATCCACGCCGCTGGTTCCATCAAAAAGCAGCGTGGCATTCGTGCCAAAGGTAATTGCGCCGCTACCACTGCCCATGATGCCGCCTGTCCAAACGCATCGCCCGTTGATGGTCAAAATGCCGTTCACCCTGCCGCCGCCCAAACCGAAAACGCTGTTCGTATTTACCACGCTGGCGTTATTTAGCGTCAGGGTATTGGCGTTGTTCGTCAGGGTTTGCTGTCCGCTCGCGCCGCCGAACGTCAGGCTGTTCAGGGTCGCGTCCTCGTCGAGCGTGACGGCATAAGTGCCGCTGTTGGTGATGACGGCGTTATCCGCTGAACCGGGAACTTGGTTGGGATTCCAGTTGGCGGCGACGCTCCAATTCCCTCCGGCGAGGTTTGTCCAAACGAGGGTGGCGGCGTGGCTGGTGGCGGTGACGGCGAAGGCAAGCGATAGTGCTAGTGTATGGATTTTCATGGGTTGGTTGCGCCGGTGGCGCGACGCTGAATTTCGGCGTCACCGGACAGTTTTAACTATCTGAAAAATGCGGACGGCGCATATTCCATAATAGGTTAGACCAAGTTGGGCTAACCCGATTTGGTTGTCAAGCTTCCGGCGATGAACTACTCATTGCGATATGGCCGGTTCCGCGCGCTGCTGCGGCAAATCCGCGAGGAAGCCGGATTGAGCCAGACGGTCTTGGCGCAACGGCTTGGCAAAGCGCAAACCTTCGTCTCCAAAACGGAGCTTGGGGAGCGGCGCATTGATTTTTTGGAGACGCTCGACTTCTGCGCGGCGTGCGGTGTGCCGGTGGAACAATTCATGGAGCGGCTTAAAAAGAGTGCGCCCACCGACCCCAAAACCAAGACGGCCAAGCGGCAAAGCCCGCGCAAGATGGATCGCGACGGGCGACTGACGAAGCGGTGATTTTCGCTCGCGGCTCACCGCGCCTTCTCAAACACCATGCACACGTCATGCAGTCCGGGGATGAAGCTGCTGCGATAGACCTTGCGGCTGCTGGATGCGCCGTGACTGAACCGAATGATGTCGGTGCAATGCTGGCGAAGGCCAGCCGCAAAGGCGATTTGCTTGGTGTGGTGGGTGAGGGAAACGAATCCGGCTTCGCGGTCGCAATAGTCGCCCATGAGAATGGCGAATTTGCCGCCTTCGGCAAGGACACCGGCACAGTTGCGAATGAAAGCGGCGTAGCGTTCAAGGAATGCGGCCAGCGTCGGCGCGGCGGACAAGTCCCGCGCATCTTGCGTGTAGATCTTCTGTCGCCAGTAAGGGGGATGCGCCCAGATGAAATCGAACGGCGCGTCCGGCAGATTGCGAAAGCTATCGGCATCGGCGGCGTCAAAACCGTGCCGGATGTCTTGTGACTGGCACGGAATGACAAGCTCGCGGCACACGTCCGCGCAAGTGCCGCTGCCGGTCATCGGGTCGAACACGTTTTGCGCGTGGAAGAAAACGAGCAGATCGCGGATGAGCTTGCCTCCGCAGTTGCCGGGATAACTGCGGTCGCCGTAGTCACCGGCACGGTGGAAATGATAGAGACTTGTCAGATGCGGGACGGGACTCGCGTTGCGGGGTGCGAGTGGAAGCCGGGCATAAACCCGCTCGCGGGCTTGGGGTGATTGCGCTGGTGAAACCTGTTGGGCGGTGAAAAATGGATTGACGTTTTGCATTTGAAACTCCTTTTGGGTTTTGGGGCGAGCCGTGAAGCCCGCCCCGTTTCGGGTTACTCGGCTTTTTCGGAAGGGACGCGAAGCGTGATGCGTCCATCGAGCGGGACGGTTTCAATCTGGACATTGAAGCCTTTGCCGTCGGCGTGTGGCCATGCGCTGCCGATGCGTGTCCAGATGCCTTCGCCGCCTTCGCGGTTGCGGACATGATAGACGTTATGGCTCGGTGTTTTGGCAGCGGATGCTTTGTTGGTTGAATCAGTCATGGGAAGTCTCCTTTTTAAGTTGTCGGGCTGCGACCATCGCGGCCTGATGGCACAAAACAGAAGTCACGGAAAGCCTGGGCAAAGCGAACCGGGCAAAGCAGAAAATTGGGGGCGACCTTCAGGGGGAACCGATTTTCTGATTGCGCGGACAGGCGGGGACTTCACTGTGCCAGTCAGAAAGGCCGTGGGGTGGCAGCGATAAAACCATTGAGGAGACGATCACTGACACAACCAGCGGAACCTAAACCGTTTGCGTTTTAATATCGGCAAATCCGCCGATAGATTGGCGCGATGCCAGCGGACAGTGAAATGAACATGAAGCCAGCCAACCGATAAAAAAATGAACCAGAATTACCCATTCTGGTTCACGCCCAAAAAACTACGCCGACTTCCCGCGTTGGCAAGCGCATTTTTTAATGGCCGCACCGCTAGGTGCTCCACAGGCGTTTCGCCAGCTCGCGTTCCTCGTCGCCCGACACTTCCAAGTAAATCGCCGTCGTTTCCAGCCGCGCATGGCCGAGCCATTTTTTAATCGTCGTCAACGGCACTTTGCCGGACACGCACGCCACCCCATGACCATGACGCAAACCCTTTGGGGACGCCATTCCGCCGCTGATTTTGGCCTGTTTCATTTTGGCTTTAATCAGGCGATAGCCGGTTGTGCGGGAGAAATTCCAAACCCGTGCGGATGGTTTGTAATCCGTCAATAATTGACGGAGCAAGGACACCAGTGAATCAGGAATCGGCACAGAACGAAAGCAGCCCCGCTGCCGTTGCTTCAATGTCTCGAACACGACGGCTTTGCCGGTCAGGTCAATGCGCTCAACCGTCAGGTGCAATGCTTCCGAAATCCGGCATCCGGTGTAAAACAACGTCAAACAAAAGGCTCGCCGCAACGCGTTCGGCTCGTCCTTGATGACGTGCAAATATGCCCGTCGTTCCAAGCGATTCAGGTATTTTCGATTGCCCCGCACGTCAAACATTTCCGCCTCCTTTATGCCGCCTGAAACAAAATGGGTAATTCTGTTTCACCAAGCTGTGATGTTCCGGTCTTACAAGGCCGGGCAGCGGCTGGCAAACGAAACCGTGGGAATTTTCCAGAAATGTCTTGGCAAATTCCAACGAGCGATGAAAATCCAGAGCGTCAGCCAGCCCGTTCACAGATGCGGACGCAAAAACCCAACATACAAACTGAAATGAATGGAAAAATTGCGGTAAAATTGGCGGTTGTCCTGCTGCTGGCACTCGCGTTTTCAGATTTTGAAAGCAAAGCCCAACCCTCGCTTTCGGACATTCAACTCGACACGTGGAATTTTAATAATACAAATTGGTTTTCCGATTCCGGCGACGCCCCACTCAGCTTCACCAACCTCGACAACCCGACCAATTGGGACGGCAACGCCTTGCAGGTGGATTCCACGAACGTCGCTTGGCTGGAATACAGCCTCGTGGAAACCAATGACTTTGGCGGCAGCACCACGAATCTCACCTTCAATGCGGGCAGCATTGAACTGTGGGTGTTGCCAGACTGGAACAGCGGGACGGGGCCGGGCGATGCCGGACGCTTGATTGACGTGGGCGAATACAGCACCAACAACCCGTCCAGCTGGTGGTCGCTGTATGTCAATGACACCGGCACGAGCCTCTCCTTTTCCAGCGAAACCAACGGCGTGTTCACAAATTATCTGAATTACCCCATTTTATGGAACACGAACACCTGGCATTTCCTTGCGCTGACCTACGACAGTTCGGAATCGCAACTGTATGTGGACGGGCAACTGGCGACGAACGGGGCGGGCGTAGTGTATGAGCCGTCCACCAACGTGACGGGATTCTTTGTGGGGAGCGATGTGACCGGCACGCAGCAATTTCATGGGCGGATAGATGATCTGGCGACCTACAATTTCATCATCACCACCGATGAAATCACGAACGATTACGGGGATGGCTTGCAGATCATGGGCACGGATTACACGAATTCAACGCCCCCGTTTCCTGAGGGTGATTTGGATGACGGCGGCATGACATCGTCATCACCGGATTACGCTTTAGGTTCAAATTTGTGGGTGGCCGTGTTTGGCATCTCCAACAGTGTCACCGGACTCATGCTGTCCAACAGCGTGCCGGATATTTTGTATGAAGTTCAGGGCATCAACGACCTCACGCTCGCGCCGACGGGCTGGTTTTCCGAGGGCTTTGTGTATGGCTCGGAACTGACGAACTGGACACCGGCGAGCGTGTGGGCCAGCCAGCAGACGAACCTTTTCCTGCGGATTCGTTCATGGGTGGACAGCACCGGCACGGGCATCCCGGACTGGTGGTGGCTCACTTACTTCGGGCAGACCACCAATGTGGACGCGTATGCCAGCGCGGCGGGCGATGGTTTCAGCAATTTGCAGAAATATCAGATGGGATTGAATCCCACGAATTATTACAGCACCACCGCGCCCGGCGGCTTTTTTGGCTGTCTGGACATCACTGGCACGAACGTATTTCTGGAATGGAGCAACGCGCCGGGGTCGGTGGTGAATTACGCCATTCAGCGCGGTATTCAGAACACCAATGGCAACTATGTGTATGCGCAAATCGGCCTCGTGAGTTCTAATGCAACCTTTTTTGAAGATGCCGGAGCAATCATCAACGCCAATTCCCAAAACAATATTTACAATCTGGAGGCCGTTTATCCGGGCGGCAGTTTGTCGCCCACCGACACTTGGAAGGTCTGGTGGTATACCGACGACAGCAGTTATGGCCCGCCCTACGGCCCGCCGCCGCCCGGCAATGTCTATGCTTACATGGACGCCACGGGATCGAATGTGCTGGTTTCGTGGACGCCAGCGCAGAGCGAATTGGCAACCAACTATGTCATTGAGCGCGGCACGAACACCGGTGCTTACAGTTACGTTTATGCCCCCATTGCCCAAGTCGGCACGAATGTGACTGCCTTTGAAGATGTGGGCGTGCTTACCAATGCCAACGGCTGGAGCGATGCTTACGCGGTGGCGGCGGTCTATCCCGGCGGCGGATTGTCCGCCGCGATTTCATCGGCGTCCGGTTACAATTCTCCCATCAATGTCGGTTCCAGCACTGGCCCCGCCGCACCCACCAATTTCATGGCTTACGCTGATGTGGAATACGGAACCAATGTATTTTTGGCGTGGAGTGGCTCGCCGGGAGCGGTGGCCTATCTCCTCTATGGGGCCAATTGGGACAATGACATCGGTCTTACCCAATACTGGCCGCTGGGTCAAACCAGTGGCACGACCTTTGAATTAGTGGGGGGCGCCGATGGCCTCGGCGATTTTACTTATGCCAGCTTTTATATCGTGGCGGTTTATGCCGGTGGCAGCGTGTCACAAAGCGCATCGTGTGTTCCGGTCACTTCGCCGCCGTCGCCATCCGGGCTGGACGCCTATGTGGATGCCACCGGCACCAACATCGTTGTGCAGTGGAATCCAGTGCCCGGAGCCGTCGGTTACAGTATTCAACGCGATGACGTTGGCGAAATTGCTGAAACGGACTCCAATATCACTTTTTATGTGGACACCAACGAAGTGGAACTGGCGGATGCCGAGTTTGGCCCCTATGGCTTCGACTACCACCTCCTTGCGTATTCCGTGGCGGCCTTGTTCCCCAACGGCGTCAGTTCCGCTTTTGCCAATACCGCCGAGATTGATGACAGCCCACTCGCCCCACCGGCACCCGTGGGCTTCACCGCCACGGTGGATGCGACCGGCACAAATGTATTGCTGACTTGGGGGTCTGGCGGTTGGGCCACGACCGGCTATACCATCTGGCGCGGCACTTACAATGCCAGCAGCGGCACTTACAGCTATTCACAGATCGGCAGCGTGAGCGCAGGCGTGACTGCCTTCACGGATTTCGGCGCGGCGGACAGCGTCAATGCGGACGATGTGATGTATCAGATTGAAGCCGAGGGCGCGGACGACCAGTCATCGGCTCCGATTTCAGCGTCTGCGGGTCTGCCGTTGCCCGCGACGACGGTCAACTTGACCGTGACGGCGCAACTGGTGCGCAACGAGACCGGCCACTGGCAGTTGATGTTTTCAGGCATCCCGGCCACTGTGCAAGCCATCGCCTTTTATTGGTATAGTTGGGATTATTTTTACGACTATGGTCCCTTCAATGACGGTGTGCCCACCACGACGGAGAATGACATCCCCGTCAGCAGCCTCACCAACGGGATTTATGTGCTGCCCGACTTTCTGACGACCAACTGGTTTCCCAATAATGCCGTCGGCAAGGTGGCGATGGTGCAGCCCATCGGCACCAACAACCAATATGGAAATCTCATCCAAGTCGGGTTCCAGCCTTATGACTCGCCGACCTTTGTGGACGGACGCCAGCACCTGAAACAGAATCTGTTGTATGAACTGCGGACGGCGACCATCAGCCAGCCGGGCTTTTCGCTGGCGGAAAACAACGTCTGGTGGGACCCGGACTTTTTCACCATTAACCCACCCACCGACACGAATTATGTGGAGAGCAGTATTTTTCACTGGTCGAAGATGTTCAAGGGCTACAATGACGCCGTGCCGCAATATGTGAAAATGGATGATGTCTGGCCGGTCACCGTCAACTATGAGTTGCACCAAAGCCTGTTCGACACCAATTTTACGGGGCCGATCTTCAACTGGCAGCCCAGTCCGGAAAATGACAGCGGATTCAACCTGTCGTTTCAAGGCACGCTGGCGACGGTTCCCGCGCCCGCCGTGCTGGGCATCGGCGATCCGTATTGGATTTCACAATTGAATTTATCGGACACGTTTAACCCGTTCAACGATTCATGGTCGTATTCATTCACCCAAACGCAACTGGCGGACGTGGCCGCCTATACCAATGATGGCAGCTTGTATCTCCAAAGCGGGATGCAAAATTTATACGGACTCACCTTTGCAACGGCTTTGGTGAACGAGGGAGCCTCAACCTATCTTTACCCCACGAATGGCGGCTGGGGTTCTTACACGCTGTATGCGACGACAACCCTCGCGCCGGGCAGTTCCATAGCGATGACCAACGCGAACGTGTTCTTTAGCCAGACCGTTGACCCTGACTTGCAATTGACCAATTATTACTTTGCGCCGGTGAATACACCGGGCACGGCTTTGGTCGGCCAAACGTCGCCCATCCAACCGTATCCCTTGCCCGCTCTCCCCGGCTTTGCCAGCACCAATCAGACGGGGGTGCTGATTGCGTCCGTTGGCACGCCCGCCGTCATTGGCGGTTGGGCAAAGTTCGCAATTCAGAACGGCAACGCCACCAATTTTGCCTATCTCGGCCAGTATTACGTCACGAACGCCTTTGTTTTGACCAACGGCATCGTGACCACCAATACGACCGGCGTGGTCTCGCCTTACGGGGATTTCTTCCCGATGCAGGCGGGACAGGTGGCAATGGTGACGATGCCGGACATTGACACCGGACAGCAAGGCACGGGCGTCGTGGATGTTATCGCGCTCAATGCCGATGCCAACCATGATGGCATCATGGACACCAGTTTTACCGGCCCCGACCAGACTTCACCCTCGCGCCCCTTCCGCTTTTGGGTCAATGATGTTGATGACGCGGGTGATGATGCTGGGGATGGCATCCCGGGTGGCAACGGGTCAACACCGGACGGCATGTTCGTCAACCCTGATGGAAGTTATTCGATCCAAGGCAGCCGCAATCTGGTCAATTTCTTCCCCGTTTATTTGAACATTGGCAGTTTGTTCCAGAGCAATGCGTTGAGCGCGGGCATCAGCGCGGCGGACACGAATTATCAATTTGTATTGAGCCAGGCGGATGGCGCATTGCGGTTTGCTTATACAGATTTAACGCCGACCAATTATATGAACTTTTTGCAAGATACTAACGAGGTGTTTGATTATCTGCACGATACTTCCTTGACCACTGTAAGCAATCTCAATAGCGGTGGCGTGCCGGTGGCCAGCTATTTTTTGACCCAGATTTCCGGAAATCATGGCGGCATCATTTTGGTGGAAGCGTGGACGAACACGACCCAACCGCTGATGCTGACGATTTATCACGGCACGAACCAGATCGCCCAGACCTCCTTGCCGTTGAGCATCACCGGCGTGGAACAGATGTTCCGGCATAAAAATATATTGTTAAACGCAGCTTCGGGCGTGGTTCCGTCCCGGCTGACGGACGCGTCCGTGCCGAACGAGCCGGACACCACGGACATGAATTTTATTTTTGTCCACGGTTACAACGTAAATCCAAATCAGGCACGCGGTTGGGATGCCGATTATTACAAGCGGCTGTATTGGTCGGGTTCGCACGCCAAGTTTTACGGCGTGACGTGGGAGGCATCTGACTCTCAAATACTAAGCGGGAGTGTCACCGTTGACTTGCAAACCAATATCGTCAATGCCTTTAAGACTGCTCCGCTGTTGAACACGTTCCTCAACAGCTTGCCCGGCACAAATGTCGTGGCGGCACACAGTCTCGGCAATATGCTGGTTCTGGCGACGCTGAACGATTACAGCAACCGAAACATCAACACCTATTTTATGGTGGACGCGGCGGTCGCTATAGAAGCCCTTCAGAGCAATGCAGTGCCGGATGCTAATATGTATTATCCTGATTGGATTCCTTATGCCGATAAACTCAACGCCAGCCACTGGTGGCAACTGTTCCCGACGAATGATGCCCGCAGCGCATTGACGTGGAACAATCGGTTATCCAATCTGCAAAACGCCAGCGTGTATAATTTTTATTCCAGCGGCGAGGAAGTGCTGCGGGAATATACCGGCGGTTATCCGCCTTCTGAATTGATCGGGTCATTGGATGAAGTCGCATATTATCTCATAACTACTGAAGTCAACGCAGGTTTGCCTACGGGTGATTACACTTGGGCGTGGCAGGAAAAACTAAAGGGACGTGGAAATTACGACGGCTTGCTCAGCAGTTCGCATGGCGGCTGGAAATTTAGCACCTATTGGGTGGACTCATACGGCAATCCTCTTTCTCCTGCCATCATGAACAATACGACAAATACTATTTTGCAAAACCAGCCGATGTTTGATTTTAATTCCACAGCCGATACAGCACTGTTAGATATTGACAGCGACCTGTTGGGCACTGTGCCCGATGCTGATGCCAGCAATTATGCCGCAACCAATCAAGTCCGCATCTTATCCGATGCTATTCCCTGCCTCACGTTGCCAGTGGGCGCGAATCCAGTGCCGAAACTCTCACCACCTCAAAGTCTTACTGAAAGAAACTTTGATATGATGGGGTTGGAAAATGGCTGGCCAGCGGCAAGATTGCAAAATCACACAGAGTTAAATAACTGGCATCACTCGGACAACCGAGCGGTGGCTTATATCTTTACCTATAATCTTTTCGATGACATGGTAAATTTTGGTGGACTAAAATAATCTGATAAAATGAATATGAAAACACTGCTTGGAATAATCTTGTTTGGCATGACTATTGGTTGTGGTTATGCACAAACCGAACCTTCGCACGAATGGAAAGTGACGCTCAAAGTGGTGGATGATACCGGCCAGCCGGTGGCTGGCGCAGAGGTTTTGGTGAACTATCTTTCGACCCACTTTTCGGGCATCACTGATACGAATGGGGTGTTCACTGCTTCCCATGTTGACCAGTCAGTGCAACTGGCGTTTCAGGTTCAAAAACTCGGCTATTATTCGTATCAAACCCAATACCTTTTAGGGTTCAAATACGATACGGAAAAATGGCATCCAACGGTGACAACTATTTTGAAACGCGTAAGCAAACCGATTGCCATGTATGCCAAACAGAATCTTCAAATGGTGTTTCCTGAATATAATAAGGCCATTGGCTATGATTTAGAAATTGGAGATTGGGTTGCACCCTATGGCAAGGGAATCAACGCCGACTTGTTTTTCACGGAAGCGCATCCCAGCCCGCAATCCGGTTATATTATTAGTGTTAGCTTCCCGAACATTGGCGATGGCATTCAAGAGTTCACTGTGCCGGACGCAGAAAAAGGCAGCGCGTTGCGCTCTGAGCAAAAAGCTCCGGCAGACGGCTATCAGTCCACAGCATCGCAAACGGAGACAACAAATCCGAAGCGTAATTTTTATTTTCGGGTTCACACAAAATTGGACGAAAATGGCAATGTAGTCAGCGCACGTTACGGCAAGATTTATGGCGACTTGGCACAGTTCACTTATTACTACAACCCAACACCGAACGACCGAAGCATTGAATTTGATCCGAAACAGAGTTTGTTGCATTCACGATTTAAGGTTTATGCTCCGTGATGAAGTGGTTTCAACTGCTCGCTGACACACAATGAAAGAAACTTCCGATAAAAGACAGGTTCCTTTTTGGGTTCCAGCGTCAATTTGTGCCGTAATTTTGGCTGTCCTTGTAATTGCATATATCCTGAATTCGATGGAATTAAAACTGGTGTTGGCGTTTCCGTTAGGATTATCAATGTTTTTCTTAGATGGCTCTTGGCCAAAGGATGACTCGTCGAAAGCGGATTTGTTATTGATTTTAATGACGCTGCCTTACTGTCTTTATATCGTGCTTTTTGCAGCAATATTTCGAACTCGGAAATGGAAGTTTTTTGGAATTACTTGCTTCATTTTAGTCGGTGTTCTGCTCTTAAACTTGGCCGGATGCCGACGCGGTCTCGCGCATATTCAATAGCTAATAATTTAATGATCGAGTTTGACCCGCAGCGGAATTTGCTGGGCGGCTTGTCGTCGTTCGAGCAGGTAAAAGACCCGTAATGGCGGCGTGGCTGTGCTAACGACCGGATCATGAGACTGATTTAAGCCGTAAAGTGGCTTACACATTTACTTATCAAGTGTTCAATCAAATTGTAACTTTAGCAAATCTCAAATGATTATGAAAACATCAATCGTATATGACAACACTTTCGGCAGTGGCGACGAAGGCGGTTTGCAATCTTTTGAATATGGCGTTGCCTTCGGCTACACATTTCCCCACGCTGAATTTCGCTTGCCCGGCGTGCAACAATTTACGCCCTTGTTTGAACTGACCGGCGAAACCGGATTGAATAAGGACGAGTCCGGCCAGAACAGTCTTTTGGGAAGCGTCGGCTTCCGTGTTGATTTCAAACCGATTGGCGAGGTGCATCCGTCACTTGGATTGGGCTATGTATTTCCCATTGATAGCGGGGCGCGGGAAGAAGTCCATTGGGGCATCGCTACCAGTTTAGTATTTGAATTTTGACACGCAAAAAAAACCATTCTGCGGACTTGCCGCAGAATGGTCATGTGCTTGCTGGCCGGTTCTTTCCTTTAGTTCGCCTTCGCCGTTTGCAATCCCGCCGCCGCCTTCGTCTCGTATTCTTCCAGCGACGGCACGACGATTTCCGCCTTCTTCGCATACGCGCGGTGAATCGCCTTGCTGTTATGCCCAAGCGCAGCCTGGGCAAACCGTTCCGGCATCCCGACCACCTTCGCGCGTTCCGCCCAAGCGTAGCGGTAGCTATGCAACGTCACGCCAGTGACGCCGATGCGATGGCAACGGCGGCGGAAACGGCTGGCGCGGTCGTTCGCCGTGAACGTGGACAGCTTCGGAAACAATGCGCCGGTGGTCGGCAGGTGGCTTAAAACCTTTTCCAACGTCTTGCTGATCGTGAACTGCGCCCGCGAGCCGGTCTTTTGCCGGAAGTAAGTGATCGTCCGGCTCGACCAGTCAACATGCTCGGCGGTCAGGTTCGCCGCGTCGCCCTGCGCCGCGCCGGTTTCCCAAAGCAATTCCAAAAACAATTTCCATTCGGCTTTCTTTTCATGGACAAGAATCGTTTCCTGTTCTTCGCGCGTGATGCCGCGCCGGTCTTTGGCGACATATTTCGGCCACAGATATGGCGCGACAATCGGCAGCGCAATCCAGCCCAAGCTCAAGGCGAAGTTGTGCAACCGTTTCAGAAAATAGGTGATGGCGACTTTGTTTTCCTTGAACACCGCAAAGAAATCATCGGCGGTCGTCTCCAATAATTTTTTGCTCCGCAGTCCGTTGAACGACGGCGATTTGAACACGCTGGCGTAACGCTCGCGGCTGGTGTCCTTGCCGCGCGACTGTAATTGTTCCATCACTGTCTGCCATGTGCGTTCGATGAACGCGGGGTCGCTGGCCGTCAGATACGCGCGGGCAAGGTGCAGGTTTAGCACCGGCTGGCGTTGCGCTTCATTGCGCGCGTTCAACAGGCTGCGCGCTTCTGTTTCGTCTCGCGTGCGGAGACTGGCTTGCTTGCCGCTGGTGGTGTTCTCGGTATAGAATACGCCGTTGTCGCGGCGGAACAGTTTGAATCTCGTTTTCATATAGTTTTGTCTGAACGAGAAAACAGTCCGTGACCGGCGGCGTTGGTGAACGCGAGCGGTGGCAAAGTTTCAGCAAATTCTAGCCAGTAGTGGCAAATTGTTTTAGCATCCGCCCCGTGACTGGCATTTTTGCTGACAGTGGCCGTCCATCCGGCAAGCAAACCCTATTAAACAAAGGGTTCTAATGAACTCGCCACAGATGGACACGGATTAACACAAATAAAACTGAATCAATGAAAAACACTTTGTCGCTTTTAGTGGCAAAGCTGGCGAATGCTTGAATGAAATCCGTCGTGATCATCGGTGCCGGCATCACGGGCTTGACGGCTGCGTTTTATCTGAAACGCGCGGGCGTGCCGGTCACGGTTTATGAAGCAGGCGAACGTGCGGGTGGCGTCATCCGTTCCCGGCGGCAAGGCGGCTTTCTCGCCGAATCCGGCCCGAACACGCTGCTCGAAGCGTCGCCGGAAATTTCCGGACTGGTACGCGATTTGGATTTGGGATTGCGGCGCATCGACACAAACCCGGACGCAAAAAAACGTTTCGTCGTTCACGACAGCAAGCCGGTGGCCGTTCCCACTTCGGTGCTGGAATTTTTGACGACGAAGCTTTTTTCCGCCCGCGCGAAATTCGCCGTGCTGCGCGAACCGTTCGTGCCGCCGCGCCGCGACCATGGCGATGAAAGCGTCGCTGAATTTGTTTTGCGCCGGCTGAACCGGGAGTTTTTGGAGCGTACGATTGACCCGCTCATCGTCGGAATTCACGCCGGCGACGCGGAAAAACTTTCCGTCCGGCACGCCTTTCCCAAATTGTATGAGCTTGAACAAAAATATGGCTCACTCATTCGTGGACGGTTTTTCGGGGCCGGTAAAAAAAAATATGGCAAACTTTCCCGGCCCCGTTCCAAAATATTTTCCTTCGGCGAAGGCTTGCAGGTTTTACCAGATGCGCTGGCGGCGCAGCTTGGCGATTCGTTGAAATTGAAAACGCCAGTCACAAAACTCGTGCAAACAAGCGACGGCTGGCGGGTGACAACTTCCGTCGGAGAAATTGAATACAGCGCAGTGATTTATTGCGGCACCGCGTTCAAGTTGGCGGAGTTGCCGGTGGAAGTTTTTGAAAAATTAAACGACCCCCTCACCCCAGCCCTCTCCCCGTTTGGCGGGGAGAGGGAGAAGATTTTGCAACCACGCGAAAACCTTCCTCCCCCCCGTCCAAACGGGGAGAAGGTGGCCGAAGGCCGGATGAGGGGAACCGCACTCGACCTTTCGGCGTTTTCCGAAATTCGTCATCCGCCGGTGGCGAGCGTGGTTTTGGGTTTTCGCCGCGAAGACGTGGCGCATCCGTGCGAAGGTTTTGGGATGTTGATCCCAAAAATCGAAGGTTTCAAAATTCTCGGCACGATTTTTTCATCGTCGCTGTTTCCCCATCGCGCGCCCGCCGGACACGTTTTACTTTCCACTTACGTTGGTGGTGAACGGCAGCCGGAACTGGCAGCGCTGGCGCCGGATAAATTGGTTGAGTTGGTTTGTGAAGACTTGCGCAAATTATTAGGCGCGCGGGGCAAACCGGCCTTTCAACACGTCACTCTTTATCCAAAAGCCATTCCCCAATACAATGTCGGCTACGGCAAATTCAAAGCGTTGCTGGACGAGATTGAAATCAAAACCGCCGGATTGTTTTTTGCCGGACATTTTCGCGATGGGATTTCGCTGGGCGATTCGATCGTATCTGGTTGCAACATTGCGGAACGCGTTGCCAAAACTTTTTTAGCCACGGGTGAGCACAGATGAGCACAGATTCTAAAATCCCGTCGGTGGCTGATTTTTTATGAGCAAGGGAATTTTATTGGTCAATCTGGGTTCGCCGGATTCCACTTCGGTCGGCGACGTGCGGCGTTATTTGAATGAATTTTTGATGGATGGCCGCGTGATCGACACGCCGTGGCTGGTGCGGCGGTTTGTCGTGGGCTTGATCCTCATTAACCGTCCGAAAGAATCGGCGCACGCTTACGAAAAAATCTGGACCCCGGCCGGTTCGCCGCTCGTCGTCACCAGCCGTAACGTACAAAAAAAATTGGCAGCGCGCGTGAGCGTGCCGGTGGAACTGGCCATGCGCTATCAGCATCCTTCGATTGAAAATGCCGTCCGCCAATTGCATGACGCCAAGGTGGATGAATTGCTGGTGATCCCCTTGTTTCCCCATTATGCGATGTCGAGTTACGAATCGGCAGTTGAACGGACCAAGACCGTCGCCGCCAAAATTGCGCCGTCGATGAAAGTCACCGTCGAACCGCCGTATTTTGATGCGCCGGATTACATCGCGGCGCTGGTTGCCAGCGCCAAAAGCCATTTGGACGGCGGCTACGATCATCTGCTGTTCAGCTTTCACGGCATTCCTGAACGACATTTGAAAAAATCCGATCCGACGGGCGGTCATTGTCTGGCGCTGGGAAATTGCTGCGAAATTCCGGGGCCGGCGCACGCGACCTGCTATCGCGCGCAATGTTTCAAAACGGTGGCGGCCTTTGTGAAACTGGCGGGAATTCCGAAGGAAAAGTATTCCGTCTCGTTCCAATCGCGGCTCGGCAAAGATCCCTGGCTGAAACCTTACACCGATCTGGAACTCGCGGACTTTCCGAAACGCGGCGTGAAAAAACTTTTGGTGATGTGTCCGGCATTCGTGGCGGATTGCCTGGAAACAATTGAAGAGATCAATCTGCGCGGCCGCGAAACATTTTTGTCGGCCGGCGGAAAAGAATTCGCGCAGATTCCGTGTTTGAACGAGCATCCGCTGTGGCTTGATACCCTGGCAAAGATGGCCGGCGGGTTCCTTGACGGTTGAAAACCGTCCCGCGCGAGGATCCGCGCCCGGCCGATTGCCCGTTCAATCTTTCGGGCGTCCGCCGAATTTGAGCCGGACGGTGTCTTGCAGAAAACCAAGGAAACCTTTTTTCGACTTTGCCTTTTCCGTGACGATGCGTTCGCTTTTGTTGTGGCAAATCACGCAGAGGAACAGCGGCTGTCCCCCTTGCCGGCGCATCATGCGCACGCAACCGCTGCACATGACTTCGCCGCAATGCGTGCATTTGAACGTGGCAAGGAGATCCTCATGACGCGGACAGACCAGGGCGCCGCTCTCCCGCCGGACCGGCGGTTTGGGCGCTGGAACTTCGCGTTCGATTTTGGGAATAGTGACGGTGATGTCAGTGGATTCGACGAGCAATTCCACGTCGCCAAGCCGCACGGTCTGGCCGGGTTCCAGCCACACTTCCGCCACGGGCTGGCCGTTGACGAATGAACCGTTCGTCGAGTCGAGATCGTGCAACACCACCCCATCATTGGATAAAATCAGTTCGCAGTGATGCGTCGAAATGGTCGGGTGGTTGATGGAAAAATCGTTTTGCGGATCACGGCCAACACGATTCACACCCAAACGCAATTCCAGCGGCCGGTTGTCGCCGCCTTGTGTATGAATCAGAAGTCTGGCCATAGTCGCTTAACAGTCTTAGCTAAACAATTTAAAGAAAATGTGTCCATCTCAAACTTGTGACCCGTTTGACGACGCCCGGGGTTCAGCCCTTTGAAAAATGTTGGAATTTTTTGCAAAGGCAAATTCCGACACCGTTTGGCCGCCGATCAAATGTTCGCGGATAATGCGCTCCAAAACTTCCGGCGTGCAGGAATGATACCAGACGCCTTCAGGATACACGACGGCGATGGGTCCCTGCGTGCAAACGCGCAGGCAGTTTGCCTTGGTGCGGTAAACGAGAGGTTCGGGGCCGACGAGGTTCAGTTCGGTGAGCCGGCGTTTCAGAAATTCCCACGCCGCGATGGTTTTTTCGCGCGGGCAACATTGGGGATCCGTGGCGTCGGTACAGAGAAAAATGTGGCGCTGAAATTTTTCGACGCCGAGTCTTTCCACGGCAGCTTGCAAGTCGGTTGCCATTTTGGAAAGGTTGCCACAACGGCTCAACCAGAAAAGACTCTTTATTTATTACGCGGCTGCACGTCGGGAACGGCCACGCCGCGCGCCTGCGGAAATTTTATTTTCGAGCGCAGCAGCAAAGTGCCGAGGCAAAGGTCGGCAACGGGCATGACGACGTTGAAATTTTTGTGCATGTAGCGGTGATGCAGCAGATGATGGCCGTTCAACCGGTAGAAAATCCAGGAACGTTCCACGCGGCGCGCCTTCGGCAGGTGCATGCACCAATGCATGTATTCGTAAGCGCCGTAGTAGCTGGCAAAGGCCAGGAATGAACCGATCATCAATTCCCAGCGGCCAATGCTCCACGCCAAGGCCAGGGCTGGTATCATGCCTAAAAAGATCAGCAACGGGCCGTTCCACCATGCCATCGGAATGGTTTTTTTGTCGTGGTCGTGGATGAGATGATAGGTGTGATCGGCTTTGAAAGTGTGATGGTGAACGACGGCATGCGCTTGAAAGGCGTAGCGGAAATTGAAAAACGGGCGGTGCATAAAATAACGATGCAGCGTCCATTCAAAAAAGGAGGCAAAGATGGCCGCGCCGGTAAAACCGACGGCGGACCAAAATATAAGATGTTCTATGAACGACATGGCAATCCACAGTATATTCCGGCCAGGACGCGCGGGCAAATCAATTTTTTCAGGGTCAGGTTAAGATTGTGAAACGCAATTCCTGCTCGTTCCAACATTGCCAACGCCGTCGGCGCGTTTTAGAATTTTTCGTTCATGCCGGAATACAAAGTCCAATTTGAAGTTTTTGAAGGCCCGCTGGATCTGCTGCTTTACCTCATCAAAAAGGAGGAAGTGGACATTTACGAGGTCAACCTGACGAAGCTCGCCACGCAGTTCATCGAGCACGTTGACCTCATGCGCGCGTTCGATCTGGAAGTCGCCGGCGAATTTCTCGTCATGGCCTCGACGCTCATGTTCATCAAGAGCCGCGAGTTGCTGCCCGTCGAACAGCAAGTCGTCATCGAAGGCGAGGACGAAGGCGAAGACCCGCGCTGGGAATTGATCCGGCAGCTCGTCGAATATAAAAAATTCAAGGACGCCGCCGCGCAGTTGCAAACGCTCGAGGCGCGCCAGGAAAATGTTTTCCCGCGCCGGCCCGGGAAAATTGAATTTGAAGCCGCCGCCGCGCCCGCCAAACCGGAGGTCGGCATTTTCGACCTGTTGAACGCGGTCAATACCGTGCTCAAACGCTTTCAGCAAAAAGAATCCGGCACGCGGGAGATCTTTGAGGATAAATGGACGGTCAGCGAAAAGATTGAATTTGTGCTCCAGACCATTTCCGAACGCGGCGCGGTAAAATTTTCAGAATTATTCGCCACGGCGGCGAACCGTTCCGAAGTCGTCTGCACTTTTCTCGCGCTGCTGGAATTGATCCGCCTTAAACAACTCGCGTGTCTCCAGTTGGAAGCGTTCGACGAAATCGTCATCCGTCGCGCCGAAACCATCATTCCCGCAGCCGAAACCCCGGTGATGGCGACCGCCACGGCGGAAAATCCCATCGCTTCGACGGTTGCCGAAATTGAAGAAGCTCCGGCCAGCGAAGCTCCGCCCCAATCTTAAATCGCCAATCTTAAATTTAAAATGGAATTAAAATTCATCCTCGAATCACTGCTGTTCTCCGCGCAAAAACCGATGAGCGTAAAGGAACTGCGCGACGTGCTCGCCAGCGCCGCCACGGCGGAAGACGCGGACGAAGCCGCCAAGCCATTCAAAAAAACGAAGGATGACGACGTGACCGTCGCGCTGGAAGAACTCGCGCGTGAACACGAAACCGCCGCGCGCAGCTACCGGCTCGCGTGCGTCGCGGGCGCATGGCAATTCGTCACGCAACCGGAATTTTCGCCGTGGCTCAAGGCGCTGGTCGGCGTCAAGGCGCGTCCGCCGCGGCTTTCGCAGGCGGCGCTGGAAACCCTCGCCATCATCGCCTATCGCCAGCCGGTCACGCGCGCGGAAGTCGAACAAGTTCGCGGCGTGAACGTGGACGGCACCATGCAGACGATTCTGGAACGCGGCCTCGTGGAACAGAGCGGTCGCGCGGAAGTCGTCGGCCGGCCCGCGCTTTACAGCACCACGCCGTTGTTTCTCGAATATTTCGGCCTGCGCGGTCTGGAAGATTTGCCCGCAGCGGACGAACTCCGCCGCATTCCCATCGAAAAACCGCCCGCGCCCGTCACTGCGGATGCGGGTCTGGCGACGCCGCCACCGGAACAATTGGCATTGGAAAATACCGAACCGGCGGCAAGTGATTCGCCCGGTCCGAATGCTTAGAACATTTCCGCCAGATCTGTTAATGCTCTAAACAATAAAGAAAGGCGAACGGTTAACCGTTCGCCTTTCGCGTTTCAAGATTTCAATCCGCTTAATAGCGGTAGTGTTCCGGCTTGTAAGGACCTTCAACCGGCACATTGAGATATTCAGCTTGCGCTTTGGTGAGCTTGGTCAGCACCACGCCGATTTTTTCCAGATGCAAACGCGCGACTTCTTCGTCAAGTTTCTTCGACAAGCGATAGACCGTCTTTTCGTATTTATCCTTGTTCGCCCAAAGATCAAGCTGCGCGAGCGTCTGATTCGTGAAGGAATTGCTCATCACGAAACTCGGATGGCCGGTGGCGCAACCGAGATTCACGAGGCGGCCTTCGGCGAGCATATAGATGCTCTTGCTGCCGGGCAGATGATAACGGTCGTATTGCGGCTTGATGTTTTCGATACGCAAGCCCCTGGTTTTTTTCAGCGCGTCCACTTGGATTTCATTGTCGAAATGGCCGATATTGCAGACGATCGCCTGATCTTTCATCGCGAGCATGTGCGCGGCGGTGATGATGTCGCAATTGCCGGTCGTCGTGACGTAAATATCACCGACCCCGAGCGTGCTTTCGACCGTGTTGACTTCGAAACCTTCCATCGCGGCCTGCAACGCATTGATCGGGTCAATTTCCGTGACGACCACGCGTGAACCATAAGCACGCAGCGAATGCGCACAGCCTTTGCCGACATCGCCGTAACCGCAAACGACCGCAACTTTGCCCGCGAGCATGACGTCCGTGGCGCGTTTGATGCCGTCCGCGAGCGATTCGCGGCAGCCGTAGAGATTGTCGAATTTCGATTTCGTGACGGAATCGTTCACGTTGATGGCTGGTACGAGCAGTTTGCCCGCGTCCTTCATCTGATACAAACGATGAACGCCGGTGGTCGTTTCTTCGGAAACGCCTTTCCAGTCTTTGACAATCTTCGTCCATAGGCCGGGCTTTTCGGTCGCCAGGCGGCGCAACAATGCTTTCACGACGGAAACTTCGTGGCTGTCGCCCTTGGTTTCGTAAGCCCACTTGGAACCGCGTTCGAGTTCGTAACCTTTGTGGATGAGCAACGTCACGTCGCCGCCGTCATCAACGACGAGTTCCGGCCCCTGGTCGCCGGGGAACAAAATCGCCTTGAGTGTGAGTTCCCAATATTCTTCAAGCGTTTCACCTTTCCAGGCGAACACCGGCGTGCCCGTCGCCGCGATGGCGGAGGCCGCGTGATCTTGCGTGGAGAAAATATTGCACGAAGCCCAACGCACATTCGCACCGAGCGCGACGAGCGTTTCGATGAGCACCGCGGTCTGGATCGTCATGTGCAACGAACCGGTGATGCGCACACCCTTGAGCGGTTTTTGTTTCGCGTATTTTTGGCGCACCGACATCAGGCCGGGCATTTCGTGTTCGGCCACGGCGATTTCTTTGCGGCCCCATTCGGCGAGCGAAAAATCGCGCACGATGAAGTCTTTGCCCGCCGGTGTTTGCGCGGCGAACTTCGCCAACGTCGCACTGATTTCCGTTAATACGGCAGTCGCAGTAGATTTTTTTGATTTCATAATAGTTTTCAGTGTTCAGTGTTCAGTGTTCAGTAGTTTTTATCCGGTTGTTTATGGAACGGATGAGACCTTGCAGCATCGCTGATATTTCTTTCAATTCCGCAATGAAATTATCGGCATCCGCTTTTGAGGTCATTTCCAGTTTTAAAGCAATGTATGTTTGCGTTCGGAGTTCCGCCGCTGAACCTTTGGCGATGCGAAGAAAGCGGATCAATTCCAGCTTGCTGTCCCGTTCACATCCTTCTGCAATATTTGAAGCGACGGAAATAGCGGCCCGTTGCATCTGGTCGCGCAATGCGAACATTCGCGACTCGCCTACCGTCCGACAAACATCTACCGCTAGTCGGCAACTGCGTTTCCAAACTTCCAATTCTTCAAATGATTGATACGCCATAGGTCAATGTTCAGTTTCAAGTTTCAAGTGCTCAGCAGGGCGATTTCTGGCTGAATACTTGAAACTGAACACATGAAACTTTTTAGATCGCCTTCAACAAGGCTTCGACCTTGTTCGTCGCTTCCCAGGTCAAATCTTTGTCGTTCTTGCCGAAATGGCCGTAGTTCGTGGTCTTGCCATAGATCGGACGGCGCAGGTTCAATTGATCAATGATGTCCGACGGCTGGAAGCTGAATACCTTGCTGATTGCCTTGATGATCTTCGCATCATCAACCGTCGCCGTGCCGAACGTATCCACGTGGATGCTGACCGGGTCAGGATGGCCGATGGCGTAGGCGAATTGCACTTCGCATTTCGCCGCGAGTTTCGCCGCCACGATATTCTTCGCGACCCAACGGCCCATGTAAGCCGCGCTGCGATCCACCTTCGTCGGATCTTTGCCGGAGAACGCGCCGCCGCCGTGACGACCCATGCCGCCGTAACTGTCCACGATGATCTTACGGCCCGTCAAACCTGTATCGCCTTGCGGCCCGCCGACGACGAAACGTCCGGTCGGATTGATGAGAAATTCCGTTTTCGCCGTGAGCATCCGGGCCGGCAAAACCTTTTTGATGATGTTCTCGATGCAAAATTTTTCGATGTCCGCATGTTCCGCATCCGCCGCGTGCTGCGTGGAGATGACGACATTGGAGATGGCAACCGGCTTGCCGTTTTCGTAAACGACGGACACCTGCGATTTCGCGTCCGGGCGCAACCACGACGCCTTGCCGCTCTTGCGGATCTTCGTCAATTCACGGCCGAGACGATGCGCAAACATGATCGGCGCCGGCATCAATTCCGGCGTTTCATTGCTCGCGTAACCGAACATCAAACCCTGGTCGCCCGCGCCTTGTTTCGCGGTCTTTTTGCCCCTGGCTTTTTTCGCATCCACGCCTTGCGCGATGTCCGGCGATTGTTGCGTCACGATGACATTGACAAAAACTTTGTCCGCATGAAACACGTCGTCGTCGTTGACGTAGCCGATTTCGCGGATCGCTTCACGCGCGATCTTCACGTAATCGAGCTTGGCTTTCGTAGTGATTTCACCGCCGATGATGGCGATGTTGGATTTCACATACGTTTCGCAGGCGACCCGGCTGAACTTGTCCTGCGCAAAACAGGCGTCCAGCACGGCATCGGAAATCGTATCAGCGACTTTGTCCGGATGGCCTTCGCCGACGGACTCCGAGGAAAAGATATAACGGTTGCTCATGGAATAATTTTAGTTTTCCGCCAACAACATATTGACGTATCAAGATAGGATGATATAACAGTTACGAAGCGCGTCAAATGCTTTCTGGAAGAAATTTGGCAGCGCGACCAATCATGTCCTCAACCTTGAAATCTCTGCGCGCGTTGTCCGACCCGACACGGTTGCGCATCGTCGCGCTGCTCGAACGCGACGAACTGTCCGTCAATGAACTTCAGGAAATCACGCGGCTCGGCCAGTCGCGCATCTCCACGCATCTCGGTTTGCTCGCAGATTGCGAAATGGTCAATTCACGGCGCGAAGGCAAGCGCACCTTTTACAAACTCAATCCGCAGGCCGATTCCGTTGCCAGTGAATTCATCCAGCTTGCCATTCGCGGCGCGAAAGAATTGCCGGAACATTCACACGACCAGATCAATCTGAAACGCGTCGTCGCCCGCCGCAAAGAACAGGCCCAGGTTTATTTCAACCAGATCGCCGGCCGTTTTGATCGCGTCTACGGCCCCGGCCGTTCGTGGCAGGCGTTCGGGCATTTGCTGCTGCGGATCCTGCCGCCGCTCGTCGTCGCCGATTTGGGCGCGGGCGAAGGTTTATTGAGCGAACTGCTCGCGCGCCGCGCGAAACGCGTCATCGCCGTGGACAATTCGGAAAAAATTGTCGCGTTCGGCGCGGCCAAGGCAAAAAAGAACGGCCTGAAGAACCTGGAGTTCCGCCTCGGCAATTTGCAAAACCCGCCGATTGAAGCCAGTAGCGTTGACCTCGTGATCTTGAGCCAAGCCTTGCATCACGCGGAAATTCCGGCGGACGCACTCGCCGCCGCGCACAAAATTTTGAAACCGCACGGCCAGGTTTTGATCCTCGACCTGCTCGCGCACAAATTCGAGAAGGCGCACGAACTTTACGGCGACCGCTGGCCCGGTTTCGCCGAAAGCGACCTGCATCACTGGCTGGAAAAAGCCGGGTTCAAAAAAATTGAAGTCGACATCGTGGCGCGTGAGGAACAGCCGCCGCATTTCCAGACGATTTTGGCAAGCGGGGAAAAATAGTTTTGTCGCGCGAAGAGCGCGAAGTTTGCGAAGGGAATAAAATTCCAAACCTTCGTTTTCCTTCGCGTATTTCGCGCGACAAATTTAAATTGGTGGGGCGAGACTCGTCGAGCCCAAATCAAACCGCCACGATATTCACTAGTTTTTTCGGCACGACGATGATTTTCTTGATCGTCTTGCCGTCAATGAACAGTTTCACCTCGGCGGAATCTTTCGCCGCCGCTTCCAGATCCGCCTGCGTCGCCGTTGCGGAAACTTTGATCACCGTGCGCAACTTGCCGTTCACTTGCACCGGGATTTCAATCTCACTTTCGACGAGTAATTCGGGGTTAAATTTTGGCCACACGGCGTAGCCGAGTGACGAGTGATGAGTGATGCGTGACGAGTTAAGTTTGTCCCATAACTCTTCCGCGATGTGCGGCGCGAAGGGCTGGAGTAAAACCAAAAATTCGCGCAGCACGGAAACCGGTTTGGTTTCCCAAGTGATCGCGTCGTTCACAAAAACCATCATCGCAGAGATTGCCGTGTTGAAGCGCATGCCGTCCAGGTCCTCGGTGACTTTTTTGATGCACGCATGAAGCGTTTTCAACTGTGCCGGCGTTGCGGCCACATCTTTGACCGCAGCATTAAGTTTGATCAAACCAAGCAATTCTCCGGGCTTCTGTGCCTCGGTGGCAACCGTTTCCGCCTGCTCGAATTCCGTTTCGCTCGCTTCATCCACGAACAAACGCCAGACGCGGCCGAGAAAACGATAAACGCCTTCGACACCTTTCGTGTTCCATGGTTTCACCATTTCAAGCGGACCCATGAACATTTCGTAAAGGCGGAACGCGTCCGCGCCATATTCAACAAGCACGTCGTCGGGATTCACCACGTTGCCACGCGACTTGGACATTTTTTGTCCATCCTCGCCGAGAATGATCCCTTGATTGACGAGCTTAAAAAACGGTTCCGGCGTGGAAACAAAACTGAGATCGAACAAGGCCTTGTGCCAGAACCGCGCGTAAAGCAGATGCAGCACGGCGTGTTCCGTGCCGCCGACATACAAATCAACTCCTGGTGTCGTTGATTTGGTTGCTGGTTGCTGGTTGCTGGTTGCTAGTTGCGGCGCGCTAGAATCTAACTTGCAACCTTCAACCGCATTCATCCAATAATTTTCCGCATCCTTGCCGGCGAATGCGCCGGAATTTTTCGCGTCGAGATAGCGCAGATAATACCAGCACGAACCGGCCCATTGCGGCATCGTGTTCGTTTCGCGCACCGAGCCGTCGGGCAGATTCACCCAATCCTTGGCGCGGGCGAGCGGCGGTTCGCCGGTGGCGGTTGGTTTGTAATCCGTGAGCAACGGCGGCAAAACCGGCAACGCACTTTCCGGCAATGCTTCGTGATATAAATTTCCGGCGGCGTCCTTTTTCCAAACAATCGGAAACGGCTCGCCCCAATAACGCTGCCGCGAAAACAACCAGTCACGCAATTTGAAATTGATCGTTTTTTTGCCAAGACCTTTTTCTTCGAGCCAGGCGGTGATTTTCTTTTTGGCTTCGGCGGCAGGCAAGTTGTTAAGAAACCCGGAATTTACGGCAACACCATCGCCAGTGAAATTTTGCCAATCTGTTTTAGAATCCGACGGCTGAACAACTTGAATAACCGGCAGACTAAATTTCGTGGCAAATTCAAAATCGCGCGTGTCGTGAGCTGGCACAGCCATGATCGCACCGGTGCCATAGCTCGCCAGAACATAATCGGCAATCCAAATGGGGATTTTTTCGCCGTTGACGGGATTGATTGCGAACGCGCCGGTGAACACACCAGATTTTTCTTTCGCCAATTCCGTGCGTTCGAGATCGGATTTTTTGGAGATTTCAGTTTTGTATTTCGCGATCGCGGCGCGCTGTTCCGACTTGGTGATTTGGTCAACGAGTTTGTGTTCCGGCGCGAGCACCATGTAAGTCGCACCGAACAACGTATCAGGGCGCGTCGTGAAAACGGTGATTCTGGATTCTGAATTCTGGATTCTGAATTCAACTTCGGCGCCTTCGCTGCGACCGATCCAGTTGCGCTGCATTTCCTTGAGCGAATCGTTCCAGTCAATCGTGTCGAGGTCTTGAATCAAACGCTCGGCGTAGGCGGTGATGCGAAGCATCCATTGGCGCATCGGTTTGCGGACGACGGGAAAACCTCCGACTTCACTTTTGCCGTCCACGACTTCTTCGTTCGCGAGCACGGTGCCGAGCTGTTCGCACCACCAGACGGGCTGTTCGCTGACGTAGGCGAGACGTTTGGAATCGCAGAAGACGCGGCGCGCGGATTCGATGTCTTGGTGGGGCGAGGCTACTGACGAGCCGTCCCCAGCAGCGGCTCGCGAGGACGCTCGCCCCACCGGCTGTGGTTCCAATCCAGCCGGATACGCAAGCGTTTCAATCGGCTCGGCCTTGTTCGTTTTCGGGTTGAACCACGAGTTGTAGAGCTTGAGAAAAATCCATTGCGTCCACTTGAAATAATCGGTGTCCGTCGTGGCGAGTTCGCGCGACCAATCGTAGCTGAAGCCGAGCGATTTGATCTGCCGCTTGAACGTCGCAATATTTTCCTCGGTCGTCTGGCGCGGATGCTGGCCGGTCTTGACGGCGTATTGTTCGGCGGGCAAACCAAACGAATCCCAGCCCATCGGATGCAACACATTGAACCCTTGCGCGCGTTTGTAGCGGGCGAGGATGTCCGTGGCGGTGTAGCCTTCGGGATGGCCGACGTGCAAGCCCGCGCCGCTCGGATACGGAAACATGTCGAGAATGTAAAATTTCCCAGGCAACTGCGTTGCGACCACCTTGCCGGAAAGCTTATGGCGCGCGGCGAACGGATGATCAGATGGGATTTCTTCTCCCGGATTGAACGCGCGAAAAGCCTGTTGCTCGTCCCAAATTTGCTGCCATTTGGGTTCGATCAAATGAAACGGGTATTGCCTGCGACTGCTCGACATAAAGAAGTCATCTTGCCGAAAAAACCAGCCACCGGCAATCGCGGAATGAATTTGTTCTTCCTGGGATGGAACGCCGCGCCGTCTCTCCCGCGCGCGTTTCAGCCATCAAAGGAATTTTCGGAGAGTGGCTTCGTCACCGCGCGTACCGAGCAGATATAATTTGCCGCCTTGCGTCCAGACGGCGGTGAAGAGCGGTCCGGCTTGCGCGAATTGCGGCGAATCGGTTTCGGGCGCGTGCTTCACCGCTTTCCGATC
>Ga0206798_1017_pt1 | contig 38695 bp, 40 predicted proteins | sample Alteio_BWOrgCont_66_FD_152893 | JGI IMG/M metagenome (GOLD analysis project Ga0206798, IMG submission 152893) | Enriched cells from forest soil in Barre Woods Harvard Forest LTER site, Petersham, Massachusetts, United States -... | ecosystem: Environmental > Terrestrial > Soil > Temperate forest >...
GATAAACGCTTTGCTTCACGTCGCCGACGAGAAAACGGTTGGCGGAATCTGGGCTCGACGGAGTCTCGCCCCGCCATTTGTCACGGGCGATCGCGGCGATGATCTTATCCTGCGCGGCGTTGATGTCCTGATATTCATCCACGAAAATGAAACGCAGTTTTCCCCGCCAGATTTCGGCGGCGGCGGCCGGTTTGTCCGCGGAAAAATCCCAGAGCACCTGCAAGGCCAGCTGTTCAAGATCGTGAAAATCCAGAACGCTGTCGGCGCGTTTGCGGTCGGAAAACTTTCGGGTGAATCCCTGTGCGAGGCGGAGCAGGGTGGCCATGTGGCCGCGGACCCAGCGCCAGTCTTCGGTCAGGGGATCGTTACCGTCCTGGACGGAAGCGAGCGAACTCAAAAATTTTGCTTCCGGGAAAAAAGTTTCGATCGGTTTGCGCAGCGCGCCTTTGCGTTTGGCCGGCCAGTTGCCATCGGCGGCGATCGCCTGGGCCAGGGCTTCGGCGGCGGGTTCGCGGGGAATACTTTTCGGCAGGCGTTGCAATATGCCTGCCAGTTCAGCGGCTTTTTCATTTCCGCTTTTCAGATTTTCCAAAACCGGCAGCCATTCGTCGCGCCAGCTTTCCAGGGCGGCGAGCAGCCAGTTTTGCCAGTCGGCCGGTTCAGTGGCGGAGAATTTTTGGAGCTGTTCCGCGAGCCAGCCGGCGGCGTCGGGGCGCGTCTGCGAATAATGGTGCAGGCGCAAAACGAGCGCGCGGATTTTTTCGTCGCGACCGGCGCCGTAAACCTGGATCAGACTTTGAACCTTGCGGGAAAATTCATCCTCGCCTTCGTAATGTGATTGAAATTGTTCCGCGAGCGTTTCGTCGGCGAGCTGGCGCGCTTCACCTTCGTCCAGCATGGTGAGCTGCGGGTCGAGGCCAAGTTCGTAGAAATGTTCGCGCACGAGTTTGAGGCAGAAACCATGGAGCGTGCCGATGTGCGCGATGTCAAACAGCGCCAACTGGCGCGGCCAGTGGTCATCGGCGGGCGCGGCGTCGGATTTTTTTTCAAGTTCACGGCGGAGCCGCTGGCGCAGTTCGGCGGCGGCGGCTTCGGTGAAGGTGACGATGAGCAATTCGTCGAGCAAGGCGCGTTCGCGGTCGAGGCAGTCAAGGCAGCGGGCGACGAGCGTCTTGGTTTTGCCGGTGCCGGCGCCGGCCATGACGAGGACATTGCCGCGCGCGGTGACCGCCTGCCGTTGTGCCGGCGTGAGCGGATCGTTTGGGGTGGGCGCGGCTTCCATGTGGCGGAAATTTTAGCCACAGATGGGCACAGATGAAACACAGATTTGCGCCGCCGCCAAACTTTCCGCGTGTGTTTGGCGGCGGGTTCGCTTACAAATTTTCGATGTCTCAATCCGCCCGCCTCAAAGATCAGCCGGCCAGCGAGCGTCCGCGTGAACGGCTCGCGGCGCTGGGCGCGGATGCGTTGAGCCACGCGGAGTTGATCGCGATCCTGCTGCGGACGGGATTGCAAGGCGTGAATGCAGTCGAGGTCGGCAAACAGGTTTTGCAGAAGTTTGGTACGTTGCAGGCGCTGGCGCAGGCGTCAGTCGCGGATCTGCAAAAGGTGAAGGGCATAGGGCGCGACAAGGCGGTGACGTTGGTGGCGGCGTTCGCGCTGGCGCGGAAAATGGCGGGCGAACTGCAATCCGAGTCGCCGGTGCTGGACCATCCCGAAAATGTGGTGCGGTTGTTGCGGGAACAGAATTTGACCAAGAAGGTGGAGACGTTGCAAGTGTTGTTGTTGAACACGCGGCACAAATTGATCCGCGTCGAGGAAGTTTCCAATGGCACGCTGGATACGATTTTGGTTCATCCGCGCGAGGTTTTCAAATGTGCGATCGCGGCGAATGCCGCGGCGATTGTGCTGGCACATAATCATCCGAGCGGCGACCCGACGCCGAGCGAGGCGGACATCAAGGTGACGCGGGATTTGATCCGCGCGGGACAGCTTTTGAAGATCGAGGTGATTGACCACATCGTTATCGGGCGCGCGACGGCGGAACGGGCAAAGGATTATGCATCGTTGCGCGAGCTGGGATATTTTTACAAGTGATTGAATGCCGCTTGCTTTCAAGCACTGGATTCCGCGATGATTTAAAAATGACTTCCAGCTATAAATCGAGCGGGTCAGTGACGTTGAGCGAGGAACAAATTCTGGCGTTGCAGCGGAAGCTTAGCACCATGCGCCATGATGTTGTCGGCCGACTGGCCAACATCACCGCCGCCGCCGAATTGATCCGTCTGCGCCCGGAAACGACCGAGGAACGGTTGCGCCTTTTGCTGGAACAACCGCATCTGGCCGCCGCATCCATCAGCGAATTTTCGCGCGAATTTGAATCCGCCCTTGGACTGTCGCGGACGTGAGGAGCGATTTCACGCATGGAACGGTCTGAAGCTGAACTTATTGCGGCGGTCCTTGCGGGGGACGCCGCCAGCTTTGAGCCGTTGGTGCAGAAGTACTCCCCGCGCGTTTTTGCCACGGCGCGGCGTTACGCGCGGCGCGAAAGCGAGATTGAGGACATCGCGCAGGAAGTCTGGCTCAAGGCGTTCGACAAGCTGAAAAGTTTTCGCGGGGAAGCGCCGTTTGAGCATTGGCTGATGCGGATGACGGTGCGGACATGTTATGATTTTTTGCGCGGCCACCAGCGCAACCGCGAGTCGTCATTCAGCGAATTGTCCGATCCGGAGGACGACTGGCTGGAACGTTTTGCCGTTGCGCCGGAATCGGTCAATGAAAGCGCCGACGCGGCAAAATTATTGGTGGAACGCGTGCTGGAAAAACTTTCACCGCAGGCGCGGTTGATCATCACTTTGCTGGAAATCGAAGACCGTTCGGTGAAGGAAATCGCCGAATTGACCGGCTGGTCGGCGCCGCTGGTGAAAGTCCGCGCTTTTCGCGCGCGCGGTGAAATGAAAAAAATCCTCGCCCGCATGACCAAGGAAAAGTATTTGTAACCATGCGCAATTTTTGCGCGTCAAACGAAATGGAGTCGTTATGAATCTCGTTGAACTTCAGTCCAAATTGATCGCTGCCGCCCGCGCGAGTGCGCCGGACGACCGCGTGCCTTATGCTTTTGAGAAGCGCGTGACGGCGTTGATCAAGTCCCGCGTCGCCCCCCAAAACCTGGACGCATGGGTGCACGGACTATGGCGCGCGGCGTTGTCATGCCTGGCCATTACGGTGGTGTGCGGCGCGTGGGCGTTGCTTGCCCCGATGACTTCCGCCTCACCCACGGAAGACTTGTCGCAGAATTTTGAAAATACGCTGCTGGCCTCGGTGGATCAAAACGACGCCACACCGTGAACGAGTGGAAAGTCATTTTTGCGACGGTGATCATTTTTGGAACCGGCGTGATTGCCGGGGGATTGCTCGTCAATTACGCCGACGTTTCACACATTAAAGTCGCCCAGGCTGCGCCCGTGCCGCTGGATGTTTCCAATGCCGTTCCGCAAATCGCAACCAATAATCCGTTAAAGTCCGCCAATGCGTTGAGACAGCGGCTGCCGGAGATTTTGAGCAAACAATTTGTTGACCGGTTGCAAACGGATTTGCAACTGACCTTGGGCCAACGCGCGGATATTGAGAAGATCATTGCGGACAGCCAGGACGCATCGCGGAAGGAGTTCCAGAATATCCGCCAGACAGCGCGCGAAGAAATCCGCAAACAACTGACGCCCAAGCAGGTGAGACAGTTCGACGATTTGCTTAAGCAAGCGCGCGCGCCGAAAAAGACGCAGAATTCCACGAATGCGCCGGCCATTTTGCCGGTCACCAATTTCCTGTCCGCCGCGCCGAGCAACGCACCGGGCAACTGATTATTTTTCCTCGAGCAACGCGCCGATCTTCTTGCGCAACTCCTTCGTGATCGAATCCGTCGAACGGCTGGCGTCCACGATATCGAAGTCGTAGGTTTTTTGCAGCTTGCGGAAGGTTTCCTGCATCAGCGTCTGATACTTCAAAAAGCTGTCGAACACATCGCGCGAGAGGCCGATGTCCATGCCGCTTTCCCAATAATCCAAGGTCGCATTTTTGGAAAGATTGCGCTGCACGAGTTCTTCCGGTTCGACCGAAAGATAAAAAACCGCGTCGGGCACGGGCGCGATGCCGTAGAGGTTTTTCAACCATTTTTCGTCCATGCCCCGGACCATGTCGCGGGCCATGAGCGTATAAATGTAACGGTCGGCCAGCACGATGAAACCGGCTTTGAGCGCGGGCAGGATGATATTTTCCAACTGGTCGTCGAAGTCGGTCGCGTAAAAAAGGCTTAACGTCGTCCGGCTCAAAATATTTCCGTGCTGCGCCTTTTCCAGTTCGGAGCTGACGAGCGTCGAGCGTTTCAGGCCGACTTGCACGGTCGGATGGCCGTTGGTTTCCAGCCAGTCCACGAGTCGCGCGATTTGCGTGGAGCGGCCCGAGCCGTCCGCGCCTTCGACCACGATCAGTTTGCCCGCGATGTCTTCGAGTTTGGCGCGCGGAATGCCGTGGCCGTAAAAACGGCGGCAGTTTTTTGAATCAGTGCAGTTTTTCATGTGGCGGCTAAATCTTCTTCGGCTTCCTTCAGGGCTTTTTCTTCCGCCGAAATGGCGGGCGGCAACGGCAGGGGACTGCGGCGTTTGAATTTTTTAAGGTCAATCTTTTCGCTCACCAGTTTGCGGACGATGACCTGTTGTTTTTCGACATTTTCATTGGCGTCCATGACGACGAAATTAAATTCGTCCGTCATCGCGATATATTGCTCCAAAATGCGGCCTTGAAAAATGCGAAAACTTTCATACGGATCGGTTGAGAGCCGCAAATCCATGCCGGCCTCGAAAAATTTCAGTTTCGGCCGGCCTTCCAAAATCCGGTTCAACGAAACTTCCAGGTCCGTTTTGAAAAACATCGTCAAATCCGGCTGCGCGGCGAAGCTGTAAAGGCCGCGCACCCATTCCGGCGGACAGCCGCGAACGGTGTCGCGTGCGAATGCCGTGAAAGCATAGCGATCGCACAAGACGATGTAGCCCGCGCGCAAGAGCGGCAGCAGATGCCGTTCGTAACGGTCGGCAAAATCCGTCGCGTGAATCAGGCTGAAGGTCGTTGGCGTGAGCAGCTCGCGTTTTTTGCCCTTGCTCGTCGCGGATTTGACGAGTTCGGACGAATTCCATTCGCTGAAATAAACTTTGATGCCCTCGGCTTCGAGCCAGCGTTTGAGCAGATAAATCTGGGTGGATTTGCCCGAGCCGTCGAGGCCTTCGACAGCGATGAGGCGTCCGGGATAATTCAGTTCCGCAAAAGTTTTCATAATTCGCACCAACGGCGTTTTGTCATTCTACGCAAGCCACCGCCGGTCACAAGGCGCAAGTTGATAACATAATTGCGGCGGATGGCCGCTGTCTAATTTGTTAAATTCCGGTGACAACAAATCTTTGTGAAAAAATTCACAATTAACTTGCCTCGCATTTTTTTGCCCGCTAGACTTTTTCTGTTTTCAGGCAGGAATTTTTCATGCAAACGCAAAGCGAAATTGGCTACAACTCAAAGATCGAAGGCGACGTCGTGTTGACGACGGTGGACGCCGCGTTGAACTGGTTTCGCGCGAATTCCGTCTGGCCGATGCCGATGGGACTGGCCTGTTGCGCGATCGAATTGATGGCGGTCGGCGCGAGTCGTTTTGATATTTCCCGCTTTGGTTCCGAAGTCATGCGTTTTTCACCGCGCCAGGCCGACTGCATGATCGTCGCCGGCACGGTCACTTATAAATCCGCCGGTTTTCTCAAGCGGATTTACGACCAGATGCCCGAGCCGAAATGGGTCATTGCGATGGGCGCGTGCGCCTCGACTGGCGGGATGTATCGCAGTTACGCGGTTTTGCAGGGCGTGGACAATGTCGTGCCGGTGGATGTTTATGTGGGCGGCTGTCCGCCGCGGCCTGAAGCGTTGCTGGACGCGCTGATGAAATTGCAAAAAAAAATCAGCACCCAGCCGGTGTTGCAGAATATTACCGCGTTGCATTTGCTCGATAAAAAAGAAGAAGTGGCCGCGTGATTTTTTAAAACTGTGACTGCTCTCGACCAAGCGCAAAAGCTCAAGGCCAGGTTCGGTGATTTAATCGCCGAACCAACTGAATTTCGCGGCGAAATCTCCTTGAAAATTGCCGATGCAGAAAAGATTTTCGACGTTTGCAGCTTTGCCAAAACGCAGCTTGGCTTTGATTATCTCGTGGATATTTCCAGCGTGGATAATTACGGCGAAGACCCGCGCTGGACGGTGGTTTATCATTTGCGCGGACTGAACCACGGCGCGGAATTGCGGCTTAAAACCGATGTCAGCGAGGAAAAATCCGAGCTGCCAAGCATTTTGGGCGTGTGGCGCACGAGCAACTGGCACGAACGCGAAATTTACGACATGATGGGCATCCGCTTTAGCGGCCATCCTGATCTGCGCCGGATTTTGATGTGGGAAGGTTATCCGTATTTTCCGTTACGAAAAGATTTTCCGCTGGCGGGCAAGCCGACAGATCTGCCTGGTGTGGCGTTTACCAAACCGGCGCCGCTCGAAGGCGGGCCGTTCGTGACTTTTCCCAGCAGCGCCGGCGCGATCAGTCGCGAACCGCGGGCGAGAACTCCTGAAGAATAATTTCCATGGCTCAAGTTCAAGACATCGAGATTCGTGATTCCGCCGGGCGCGTTGCCAAGGCGGTCGACGATTTGCCGGACATTCAAGGCGACCGCATGGTCTTGAACATGGGGCCGTCGCATCCGGCCACGCACGGCGTGCTCCGCATCGTGCTGGAATTGGATGGCGAAACCATCACCAAGGCCGATCCGGACGTGGGCTATCTGCATCGTGGCGATGAAAAAATCGCCGAGAACATGACCTACACCCAGTTCATCCCTTATACGGATCGGCTGGATTATCTGTCACCGCTGGCGAACAATGTCGCCTATGCGCTTGCGGTGGAAAAAGCCCTCGGTATCCATGATAAATTGCCGCCGCGCTGCCAATACATTCGCGTGATGTGCTGCGAACTGGCGCGTATTTCCTCGCATCTGCTCGGCCTTGGCGCGTTCGCAATGGATGTCGGCGCCGTCACCGTTTTCCTGCTGGTCTTCACCGAACGCGAAAAAATTTACAATCTGGCCGAAGCGGCGAGTGGCGCGCGTTTGACGACGACTTACACTCGCATTGGCGGTTTGATGCGCGATATTCCGCCGACTTGGTGCGATCAAGTCCGCCAGTTCATCAAAGAATTTACCGTTGCGCTGGCCGAGGTTGAAGTTTTGCTGACGCGCAACCGCATCTGGGTTGATCGTTTGCGCGATCTCGGCCACATCTCGAAGGAAATGGCGATTGATTACGCCTTGAGCGGCCCGAATTTGCGCGGCAGCGGCATTGAATGGGATTTGCGCAAAAAACAGCCGTATCTCTGCTACAAGGATTTGGAATTCGATATTCCCGTCGGTTCGGTGGGCGATTGCTACGACCGTTATCTGGTGCGCATGGAAGAGATGCGCCAGAGCATGCGGATTCTGGAACAGTGCGTGAATAAAATTCCCGGCGGCGCGGCGAATGAGATCAAAGAACCGGTGAACATCGCGGATGGGAAAGTCACCTTGCCCTCGAAGGAAAAAGTTTTGTCGAGCATGGAAGAATTGATCCATCAATTCATGATTGTGACCGAGGGTGTGAACGTGCCGCCCGGCGAAGTTTATTTTGGCCATGAAAATCCGAAGGGCGAACTCGGCTTTTACATCAACAGCCAGGGCGGCGGCGTGCCCTATCGCCTGAAAATCCGCGCCCCCTCATTTGTTAATTTGAGCATTCTTGGCGAATTGATGCCGGGCGCGATGATCAGTGATGTGCCGGTGATTCTGGGTTCGTTGGATTTTGTGATGGGAGAAAGTGACCGATGAGTTTTCAAGCCACAGCAAAGTTAGAAGCCGAAGTTGACGAGTTGATCACGCATTATCCCGTGAAACGCGCCGCGTCGCTCATGGTGCTGCACGCGATCCAGGAACAGTTCGGCTGGATTTCACAGGAAGCCGTCGTCTGGACGGCCAAAAAACTGGAGCTCGCACCGATCAACATTTTTGAGATCCTGACGTTTTATCCGATGCTGCGGCAGGAGCCGATGGGTAAATATCAGATCAAAGTCTGCCGGACGTTGAGTTGCGCGCTGGGCGGAGCTTATGAATTGCACAAACATTTTTGCGACAAATTCGGCTTGGACGCACACGCGCACGGCGCGCAAACGTCAAAGGACGGAAAATTCACGGTTGAATTTGTCGAGTGTCTCGCGAGCTGTGGCACCGCGCCCGTGATGATGTGCAACGATGCTTTTTACGAAGGTGTTTCGCACAAGAAAGCGGACGAGATTATTGGAGAATGCAAATGAATTTTAATTCTGCATTCTTAATTCTGCCTTCTGCATTTGGAAAATGGTTGCCCGACATGGATTTGAACCATGACAAACAGATTCAGAGTCTGTTGTGCTACCGTTACACCATCGGGCAGGATGGGACGCACTAAACTAGAGAATTTTAATTGAGAGTCAAGTTGCTATGGCGCAGGAATACAAATTGATTTTGAAGCATGCCGACGAACCCGGTTACACCCGGGATCTTGACTGCTATTTGCGTCATGGCGGCTACGACGCGCTGAAAAAGGCGCTCGCGATCCAGCCGAAAGATTTGCCCGACGGCAAAAAACTTTCCGGCCCGGAACAGATCCGCGAAGAGGTGAAAATTTCCGGCCTGCGCGGTCGTGGCGGCGCGGGTTTTTCCTGCGGCCTCAAGTGGAGTTTTGTTGACCGCAAGAGTGGCAAGCCGATTTATCTGATCTGCAACGCGGACGAATCCGAACCCGGAACGTTCAAGGATCGCCAGATCATGTATAAGGATCCGCACCAGTTGATCGAAGGCATGGCCATTTCATGCTTCGCGAACGACGTGCATCTCGCCTACATCTACATCCGCGGCGAAATGGTTGACGGCGCAAAAGTTTTGAACGAGGCGTTGAAAGAAGCCCGGACGAAAGGGCTGCTCGGTAAGAATATTCTTGGTTCCGGTTACGATCTGGAGATGCACGTTCATCGCGGCGCGGGGGCTTACATCTGCGGTGAAGAAACGGGGCTGATCGAATCCCTCGAAGGCAAGCGTCCGTATCCGCGCATCAAGCCGCCGTATTTTCCGGCAATCCTCGGTCTGTGGATGTGCCCGACCATCGTCAACAACGTTGAGACGCTTTGCAATGTGAAGCACATCGTCGCGCTGGGCGGCGCGGAATTCGCGAAGCTCGGCACGCCGAACAATACCGGCACGCGCATCGTCAGCTTGAGCGGCCACGTCAAAAAACCCGGCTACTACGAAATTGAAGTCGGCAAGGCGACCATCGGCGAACTCATCAACGATCCGAAATTTGGCGGCGGACTGCTGGACGGTCGTAAATTAAAAGCCGTCATTCCCGGCGGTTCATCCGCAAAAGTTTTCAAGGCCGGCGAAAAATTCAAGCTCAAGAAAAAAGACGCCGAGGGCAGGGAAGTTTTGGTTGAGACCGACATGCTCGATCTGCCTTACGATTTTGATTCGCTCGCCGCCGCCGGTTCGATGAGCGGTTCCAGCGCGATCATCGTGATGGATGATTCGACCGACATCGTCGAGGCGCTGGCGAACATCTCCGAATTTTACGCGCATGAAAGCTGCGGCCAATGCACGCCTTGCCGTGAAGGCGCACTTTGGATGAGCAAGACGCTGCACCGTCTGACGCATGGCGAAGGTCGCGCCGCCGACGCCGATTATCTCGTGAAGATCGCCGACAATATTCCTGGCGGCCGCACGATTTGTGCGTTTGGCGAAGCCTGCTCGTGGCCGGTGCAAAGCTTTGTCGCGAAGTTCAAAGACGAATTTGTCGCGAAAGGTGCCGCCGACGAAGCGCGTCACGCGAAGGAGATTGCCGTGCCCGTGGAACAACAACAATTGGCTGAAGCGCACCACTGATTTCAATGTCAACCGCCGCCACAACTGAAACGAAGCCCGCGCCGACCGTGATCGAAAAGATCAAGGTCAAGGTGGACGGGCGCGAAATCGAAGTGCCGAAGACGATGCCGGATCCGGTCTCCGGCAAGCCGGTTCCGACCACGATGATTCAGGCGTGTGAATTCGCCAAACAGGATGTGCCGCATTATTGCTATCATCCGAAGCTGCCGGTCGTCGGCAACTGCCGCATGTGCCTCGTGGAATACGGCCTGCCGGCGATGGGGCCGGATCGCAAGCCGGTCTTGAATGCAGACGGTTCACCTAAAATCTCCAAGATGCCGCGTCCTGCGATTTCCTGTGCGACGCCGATTTCCCCGGGCATGGAGATTTATACCTCGACGCCCGCCGTGAAACAGATGCGCGAAGGTGTCTTGGAATCGCTGCTCATCAACCATCCGCTTGATTGTCCGATCTGTGACCAGGCCGGCGAATGTAAATTGCAGGAATATTCCGTGGACTATGGCCAGAGCGCGAGCCGTTTTGTCGAAGCCAAAGTTCACAAGCCAAAAGCCGTTGATCTCGGACCGCGCATCATGCTTGACGCGGAACGCTGCATTCTTTGCACGCGCTGCATCCGTTTTACGCGTGACATCGCCGGCGACGACGCGCTGGGCATCATCAATCGCGGCAGTTACAACACGATTGCGACTTTCCCGAACACGCCGTTCGACAATAATTACACGCTGAACACGGTGGACATCTGTCCCGTTGGCGCGCTCACGTCGAAAGATTTTCGTTTCAAGATGCGCGTCTGGTTCCTCAAGGAAACCAAGAGCGTTTGCACGAGCTGTGCGACCGGCTGCAACGTCACCGTCAGTTCCCGCGAAGGTGAGGTTTATCGCTACGAACCGCGCCAGAACGACGCCGTTAATGCCACATGGATGTGCGATTCCGGGCGTTTGAATTATAAATGGATCGGCCGCGCCGACCGGTTGAAGGACGTGCTGGTGCGCGGACACAAATCAACGTGGCCGGCGGCGCTCAACGAAATTTCCGACAAGCTTAAAAAGGCGGCGGCCGGTTCCGTTGCAATCGTCGCCTCGGCGCGGCAGACGAACGAAGAGCTTTGGTTGATTTCAAAATTGAAAGCCAGACTTGGTGCGGCCAGTGATGCCGTCGCGCGTTTTGGCGAAGGTGATAAATTGCTCGTCAACGCGGACAAAAATCCGAACACGAATGGCGCGCGCCTCACGAAGATCTGCTTCACCGAAATCGGCAGCAACCTGCCAAAAATGGCCGCTGACATCAAAGCGGGTAAAATCAAAACGCTGATTGTCTTCGGTGAAGACGTCACGAAGCACGGCATCGGCACGGATTTGCTCGCGAAATTGGACACGCTGATCGTCAGCGATATTTTGCCGAACGCGACCACGAAACTGGCGCATTACGTTTTGCCCGGCTGCGCGCATGTGGAAAAGCGCGGCACGTTCACGAACGGCAAGGGCCGCGTCCAGAAATTCATGAAAGCCGTTGAAGCACCCGGCGACGCGCGGACCGAATGGGAATTTTTGCATGACTTGGTTTTTAACGTCACCGGCCAGAACGGTTTTGTGACAATCGAAGGTTTGTTCAATGAAATGGCGAAGAACGTTTCCGTGTTCAACGGTCTGACGTGGGCGGGACTTGGCGACACCGGCGTGACGGTGCAAATCTAACATGGACTGGAATTTTTTAATTTTTACGGTCGTCAAAATCGTGATCGTGCTGACGTTGCTGCACACGATCGCGGGCTACGCGGTCTTGGCGGAACGGAAAATTTCGGCGTGGATCCAGGATCGCGTCGGTCCGAACCGTTGTGCGCCGCCGTTCATGAAATTCGTTCCGGTCGTCGGGCCATTGCTGACGCGGATGGGAATTTTTCAACCGGCGGCGGATGGTTTGAAATTCATGCTGAAGGAAGATTTTACGCCCGCAGGCGCGCGCAAGGCCTATTTCTGGCTTGCGCCGGCCGTGGCGGTGATCCCCTCGATCCTGGTCGTCGCGGTGATTCCGTTTGGGTCCTATCTCGGCCACCAGAAAATGGTCATCGCGGATCTGAACGTGGGAATCCTTTATACCTTTGGCATCGTTTCGCTCGGCGTCTACGGCATTGTTTTGGCCGGCTACGCGGCCAATTCCAAATATCCGATGTTCGGCGGCATCCGTTCGAGCGCGCAGATGATTTCGTATGAAATTTCGATGGGCATGAGCGTCATCCCGGTTTTTCTGATCACGAGCCAGTTGAATTTGAGCAACATCATCAACTGGCAGACGCAGCACGGCTGGTTGATCCTTTACGCGCCGCTGTCGCTGGTCATTTTTCTCGTCGCGAGTTTTGCGGAAACGAACCGCACGCCGTTCGATCTGCCGGAAGCGGAAACTGAACTCGTCGGCGGTTACCACACGGAATACAGCTCGATGAAATTCGCGCTGTTTTTCCTCGCGGAATACTCCAACATCACCGCGTCGGCGGGCATGATGGTGACGCTGTTTTTCGGCGGCTGGTCGCTCCCGTTCTGGGGTTTGGATCATCCGGCGACGACGATGCTGGTCGGCATCGCACACATCCTGATTTTCCTCGTGAAAGTCTGCTTGTTGATTTCGTTGTTCATCTGGGTGCGCTGGATGTTCCCGCGCTTCCGTTACGACCAGTTGATGGATTTGGGCTGGCGGCGTTTCATTCCGCTCGCATTGGTGAACATTTTGGTAACCGCGGTTGTTTTGTGGATGAGGAGCTAATATGGCGATCATTGTAAACCGCAAATCATTGACGTTCTGGGAACGGCTTTATCTGCCCGCAGTCATCGGCGGATTGAAAGTCACGCTCCGGCATGCCTATCGCACTTTGTTTCAGGGCAAAAAAGTGACGATGGAATATCCTGAGCAAAAATGGACGCTGCCGGCGGATTATCGCGGCGCGCCGTATCTCGTGAAAGATCAGGCAGGCAATACGAAATGCGTTTCCTGCCAGCTTTGTGAATTTGTCTGTCCGCCCAAAGCGATCAAGATCATTCCGCCCGGAGTAAACGGCCGGTCGGCCGACCGCACCAATGCTGAAAAAATGCCGGCGGAATTTGAGATCAACATGCTGCGCTGCATCTTCTGCGGCTTTTGCCAGGAAGTTTGCCCCGAAGAAGCGATCTTTTTGCAAAAAGATTATTCGCTCACCGGCTTGAGCCGCGATGAAATGATTTACAACAAGGAAAAACTCCTTTCGCTTGGCGGCACCGTTGGCGGCATCCAGAAATGGAAGCACAAATTGGAAGAAGCGAAGGAACAGGAAAGTTTTCCGGTAAAAATCTGATACGAAATGGAAGCGCTCAATAACTTGCTGGGTGGAACTGCGGTGCCGGACGTTTTGTTTTACGTCTTCGCGGCGTTGACGCTGCTTTGCGCCGTCCTGGTCGTCGCCAATCCATTCAACCGTAATCCGGTCACGAGCGCGATGTTTCTCGTGCTGACGATCATTTCCATGTCGGGATTATTTTTGCTGTTGCACGCTTACTTTCTCGCCGCCGTGCAGATCCTCGTTTATGCCGGCGCGGTCATCGTGCTGTTTCTGTTCGTCATCATGTTGCTCGATTTGAAGGAAGAACAGCGCCGCCGCATTAAATTTTTCGGCCTCGTCGCCGGCTTGCTTTCCGTTGGCATGATCACGGTGATCTTTTTGAAGGCCCTGGACCGGACGAATCTCAACGCCCAAGCCTCGCCGACCATCGAAGGCGGCACGGCGGCACTGGGTAAACTTTTATTCACGCAATACATCCTGCCGTTTGAGGTGGTTTCCATTCTGCTGCTCGTGGCGATGATCGGTGTGATTTTATTGAGCAAAAAGGATCTGAAATAATATGCACGTCGGACTCGAACAATATCTGACCGTCAGCTTCCTGCTCTTCGCGCTGGGGCTGCTCGGCGTGATCATGCGCCGCAATTTGATCGTCATGTATATGTCGCTCGAATTGATGCTCAACGCGGCGAACCTCGCACTCGTTTCCTTTTCGCGGTTTAACGACAAACTGGACGGTCAGGTGCTGGTGTTTTTCATCATCACCGTGGCGGCGGCGGAAGTTGCGGTCGGCCTCGCGCTCATCGTCGCACTCTATCGCAAACGCCAGACCGCGCACGTCGAAGATTTGACCTCGATGAAACTCTGACGGATGAAACACGAACTTTTTCCTTGGTTGATTCTGTTCCTGCCGCTGTTGTCAGTGGCGGTGATAACGCTTTTCACGTTGCGCAGCAAAACCGTCAGCAGTCTCATTTCCATCGGCGCGATTATCATTGGTTTCATCCTCACGGTTGGTTTTATCGCGGCAAACGGTTTTCATATCAACGCGGAAACTTCCGTCAACTGGCTTTCCATCGGTGGACTGAACGTTGATTTCGGCCTCAAGCTTGATGCGTTGAGCCTGATGATGCTGCTCATCGTCACCGGCGTCGGCGGCGCGATCCACATTTATTCCTTCGGCTATATGCACGAAGACAAAGGCATGGCGCGTTTCTTTGCGTTCATGAGCCTGTTCACCTTCTCAATGCTCGGCATTGTGCTGGCGAACAATTTTCTGGAAATGTTCATCTTCTGGGAACTCGTCGGTGTGTCCAGCTATCTACTCATCGGTTTCTGGTTTGAAAAACCCAGTGCTGGCGACGCCGCGAAAAAAGCGTTCATTACGAACCGCCTCGGCGACTTCGGTTTTCTGCTCGGAATTTTGATGGTCTGGGGTCTGCTCGGTTCGTTGAATTTTTCTGTGCTGCAAAATCGCCTTGCGGAAAATCCCGCCGCGCTCGGCGCAATGGCAACCATTGCCGGACTCTTGATTTTCTGCGGCGCCGCCGGCAAGTCTGCGCAATTCCCGCTGCATGTCTGGCTTGCGGATGCGATGGAAGGCCCGACGCCCGTTTCCGCTTTGATCCACGCCGCCACGATGGTGGCCGCCGGTGTCTACATGCTTTGCCGCATTTTCTTTTTGCTCAATGCGCCCGCGCTTGAAGTCATCGCCTATATCGGTGGATTCACCGCGTTGCTCGCGGCGTTGATTGCCGTCCAGCAAAACGACATCAAACGCATTCTCGCTTACTCGACGCTTTCGCAACTCGGTTACATGGTCATGGCCGTCGGTTTGGGCGGCGAAACGCCGGCGATGTTCCATCTGACCACGCACGCCTTTTTCAAAGCGCTGCTGTTCCTCGGCGCCGGTTCCGTCATCCACGCGCTGCACGAAGAACAGGACATCTGGAAAATGGGCGCGTTGAAAAACAAGATGCCCATCACGTTCTGGACATTTTTGATCGGCACGCTGGCCTTGAGCGGGGTGCCGCCGTTCAGCGGGTTTTACTCGAAGGATTCAATTTTGGGCCAGGCGCTTGAACAAAAAAACTATCTGCTTTTTGCCGTCGGCGCCGGCGTGGCGGGTCTGACGACGTTTTATATGTTCCGCCTGTTCTTCGTCGCCTTCCTTGGCAGCGCGCGGACGGACAAGGCGAAGCACGCGCATGAATCGCCGGCCGTCATGTCCTGGCCTTTGCTGGTGCTCGCGGTTTTTGCCGTGATCGGCGGGGTGATGGGCATCAATGGAATTTATAATTCGCAATTTGCTCCCGACGAAGCCAGCGGTTCCCTGGTGCAACGGATTTTTGAACCGTTCGTAAAATCGCCCGTCGGCGCGATCACCGGTTTGGCCGCCGTGCTCATCGGTTTGTTCGGCGCGTTCGCACTTTATAAAAATGCGCCGAATGATCCATTGCCCGCGAAACTCGGAAGTCTGGCGACGGCGATGAAAAACCGTTTTTACTTCGATGAGATTTACGAGGCCACCTTTATCCGCGCGCACGATTTAATCGCGGCCGTGGCCGGGGCGATTGACCGCTGGCTGCTCGAAGGCTTTGTCATCGGCGCGATCCGGGGCGGCACGGACTTGACCGGTCGTGCGCTGCGCCTCGTGCAAACCGGCAATCTCCAGACTTACGCGTTCCTGTTCGTGCTCGGCGTGGCGCTGGTGCTCTATTTCGTTTTGGGAAAATAAAATGTCCATTTTGACTTACATCGCAGGTTGGCCGCTGTTGGCGGCGTTGTTGCTCGTATTGGTGCCGGGCAATTACCGCGTCATCATCCGCGCCATCGCCGTCCTGGCCACCTTTATTTCAATGGTGCTGGCGATAAAAATGTTCTGCCAGTTTATTCCCGGACATGATGGCTACCAGTTTGAGCAGCAAATTCCGTGGGTCGAATCGCTCGGCATCAGCTATCACGTCGGGGTGGACGGCTTGAACGTCGGCCTGATTCTGATGGGCGCAATCGTCGCCTTCGCGGCGACCCTCTGTTCGTGGGAAATCCAGAAACGCGAAAAAGAATTTTATATCCTGCTGCTGGTGATGACCGGCGGCATCCTCGGTGCGTTCGCGTCACTGGATCTGTTCTTCTTTTATTTCCTGCACGAACTCGCGCTCGTGCCGACGTTCATCATGATCGGTGTCTGGGGCCGTGGCGAAAATAAAAACTACGCGACGTTCCAGATCACGCTTTACTTGAGCATCGGCGCGCTCATCGCGCTTATCGGCCTCATTGCGCTCTATCTGCAATCCGGCGCGCACACTTTTGATATTCCGAAAATTATCGCCTACGCCAAATTGAACCCGCTCGCCGCCAACGTGCAGAATTTTATTTTTCCGCTGTTGCTGTTCGGTTTTGGGATTCTCGTTTCGCTCTGGCCGTTCCATTCCTGGGCGCCGCTCGGTTATGGCGTGGCCCCGGCTCCAACCGCCATGCTGCACGCGGGCGTTCTGAAAAAATTCGGCCTCTACGGCTTGATCCGCATCGCCTTGCCGCTGATGCCCCAAGCCGCGCAAAGCTGGATGCAGATCATCGCCTGGCTTGCCATCGGCAACATTTTGTATGTTGGCTGGGTCGCGATGCGCCAAAAGGATTTGAACCTGCTCATCGGTAATTCCAGTGTCGCGCACATGGGCTTCATTTTCCTCGGCATCGCGAGTCTGAACCTGATTGGTGTGACCGGCGCGGTGTTGATCATGGTCGCGCACGGCTTCCTCGCTGCGCTGACATTTGCGTTGAGCGGCTACATTTATCAAAAGGCCGGCACGCTTGAGATCAGCGAGCTGGGCGGACTCTGCCGCAAACTGCCTTTCATCGGCACGCTGTTGTTGATGGCCGCGATGGCCGGCTGCGGCCTGCCGGGATTCGCAAATTTTGTCGGCGAAGCCACGGTCTTTTTCGGCGCGTGGAGCCAGCCGACCCTGCATCTGGTGGTGGTGCTCGCCGTCTGGGGCGCGCTTATCATCGGCGCGGTTTATATGACGCGCGCCATCCGCAATATTTTGCACGGGCCGTTGCCGGAAAAGTTTTCCAACCTGCCCGACGCCACGAACCTCTGGCGCCAGCTGCCTTACGCGTTGTTGCTCGTGAGCCTGCTGATTTTTGGTTTCGTGCCGAAGCTGCTGACGGACAAAATCAATCCTGACGCGCAAAAAATCATTGGCGTGGCAGACCGCCACCCGGCCGCCACGGCGGTTGTCCGGGTCGCGCCGCCGAAAAATTTTGTCGCGCAAAATAAATGAACGCTTCCTTCATAACCCTCGAACTTTGCGTCATCGCGCTCGGCATCGTGCTGATGCTGGCGGATTTTTGGATGCCCGTTGAACGCAAAAAATATCTGGCGTATCTCGGCGTGGTGGTTTTGGGCGGGCTGATCTTCATCAGCTTTAGCGGCGACGGTGTTTGCAGCGTCTTCGGAACCGCGTTCCATGGCGCTTTCATCGAGGACGGACTGGCCCTGTTTTTTAAACGTTTCTTTCTGGTCGCGGCCATCCTCGTTCTGTTTTTGGCGGCTGAATTTTCCGACCGCATTTCGGCCGGCATCAGCGAATACTATTCGCTCGTCGTTTTTGCGCTGGCGGGCATGCTGTTCGCCGCATCGGCAAACGATTTTGCCATGCTGTTTGTTTCGATCGAACTCATCACCATCACGTTCTATGTGCTGGTGAGTTTTCAGAAACACCGGCTGGTTTCACTGGAAGCCGCCGTTAAATATTTGATCCTCGGCGCGCTGTCCTCGGCTTTCATGGTTTTTGGCATTGCGCTGGTCTGGGGCACGACGGGCAAACTCAATTTCAACGATCTCGCACAAATCTCGGCGCAATTCCTGGACAATAAAATTTTCCTTATCGGCGTTTTGTTCGTGCTGGTCGGCCTTGGATTCAAGATCGCCGCATTTCCGTTTCAAATCTGGGCGCCGGATGTTTATCAAGGCGCGCCGACGCCGACGACTGCGTTTCTCGCCATCGGTTCCAAAGCTGCCGGTTTTGTCCTATTGCTGCGCGTCCTGTTTGTCGCGTTTCCCGAAGTCACCAAACATTGGACGTGTTTGCTCATCACCATTTCCGCCATCACGATCCTTTACGGAAACCTTTGCGCGTTGCCGCAACGCAACCTGAAACGCCTGATGGGTTATTCGAGCATCGCCCATGCGGGCTATCTGCTGCTCGGCGTGGCGGCATTGAGCGCGAGCGGACAGGCCGCGTTGCTTTATTATCTCGCTGGCTATTTATTCACGGTCATCGCGGCGTTCACGGTTATCGTGCTCGTGGCGCGTCATCTGGCGGACGAGGATATTTCCGCGCTGGCCGGTTTGAACCAGCGTTCACCGCTGCTGGCGGCGACGATGACCATCGCGATGGTTTCACTGGCGGGCATTCCGCCGCTGGCGGGATTTTTCGGAAAATTTCTGCTGCTGAAAGCGGTGATCGAACAAGGCGCGACGAACCACGCTTATTACTGGCTGGCATTCATCGCGCTGGCCGGCGTCGTGATTTCCCTTTATTATTATTTCGGCGTCATCCGGGCAATCTATTGGAGCAAGGATGCGGCGGATCTTTCGCCGATCAAACTTTCCGGCGCGGCGAAATTCTCCATCGGCATTTGCCTCGCGGGAATCTTCTGGCTCGGCTTGTTCCCGAACACGGTTCTGAACCTCGCCAACGAAGCGGTGAAGGCCTTGGGAAATTGATTTTCGGTTGTTGAATAAAAACCGCGCCGATGTGTCGGCGCGGTTTTGTTTTCCCTTGAAGGTTAAACTGTTCGCATCTGCACGGCGTCCACGATTTCGGTGCCGACGGAGATCGCCCCGATGATGACCACGGTTTCACCGGCTTTTAAACGGCCCTGCTCCGTCAAAAATTTTATCGCATTCGCGATCGTATTCTGCGGTTCAATGAAATCAAATTCGGTCACAAACGACGTGATGCCCCAGCTCAGGGTCAGTTCGTTCGCGGACTTTTGGTTGTCGCAAATCGCATAAACAGGCGAGTAGCGCGGGCGCATCCAGGCGGCGTAACGCGCCATGTGACCGTGCCGGGTGAAGGCAAGGATCGCCGCCGCCTTCAATTCATTCGCCAGGACGACGGCGCTTTTGACCAGTTTTTGGCGTGGATTGGTCAGTTCCGCCGAATCATGGAATTGTGCGCTACCGCTGCGTTCAATGCGCGTCGCGATCTTGTCGAAAACTTCGATGCACTTGATCGGATATTTGCCGACGGTGGTTTCGCCGCTCAACATGATGGCGTCTGCCTCTTCAAAAACGGCGTTCGCGACATCGGTGACCTCTGCGCGCGTGGGCATCGGCGAATCAATCATGCTTTCGAGCATGTGGGTGGCGACGATGACCGGGCGGCCGACGCGCAGGCACGTTTTGACGATGCGTCGCTGGACGATGGGCAGTTCTTCGTAGGGGATTTCAATGCCCAGATCACCGCGCGCGACCATGATCGCGTCGGCTTCCGCCACGATGGATTCCAGATTGATGATGGCCTGCTGGTCTTCGATTTTGGCGATGACGAGCGGATGCGGTTTGTCTTCGGGAAACATTTCGCGCAATTGCAACAAATCGCGGGCTTCGCGCACAAACGAAAGCGCGATGAAATCCACGTTCAGTTCCAAACCGAGTTTTACGTCCTTGATATCCTTGGCCGTGAGCGCGGGCAGGCTGACTTTGACACCGGGCAGATTAATATGCCGTCGACTGCCGAGTTTGCCTTCCGTCAAGACCTCGCATTCGACTTTATTGCCGTTTTTGGCAAGGACTTTCATTTCAATCGCGCCGTTATCAATCAGCACAACGTCGCCAACACTGATGTCGTTGACGAAATTTTCGTAATTCACGTCCACGGAATGCTGTTCCAGATCGCGTTCGCCCCGGACGGTAAGCGTGAATTTCTGGCCGGGCTGCAAATCGAGTGGCACGCCGAGGTCGCCGGTGCGGATGGCCGGGCCTTGCGTGTCCATGAGGATGCCGATATGGCGCGAACGTTTCGCGGATTCGGCACGGATGCTTGCGTAGACGCGGCGCACCCAGTCATGGGGCGCGTGTGACATGTTGAGCCGGAAGATGTTGACGCCCGCGTCAATCAGTTTGCCGATCATTTCCGGCGAATCCGTGGCCGGGCCGAGGGTTGAAACGATCTTTGTCCGCCGTACAGTTCCCATTTGCATGGGCAAAACATACAAACGCGGTGCGCGATTGAAAGTTTTTAATCAGTCGTCCCGGCAAATGAAATCAAATCAGACTTGCCATCATTGGCAGTGAAGGGCATATTCGATTCCTAACTTTGAAATAAATTTTATGGCTGACGTCGCAAACAAATATCCTGAAAATATCACCGGCAAATACTATGTGGACAACCAGTGCATTGACTGCGATCTGTGCCGCGAGACCGCCCCGGACAATTTCAAGCGCAATGACGATGGCGGCTATTCCTTCGTCTATAAACAACCAACCACGCCCGACGAAGAAGCGCGCTGCAAAGAAGCCAAGGAAGGCTGCCCCGTGGAAGCCATCGGCGACAACGCCTGATTCACGGCCAGGTTTTTAAGGCAAAGCCCCGCAGGTTAAAATCTGCGGGGCTTTGCCATTTCAACCTGATTTTATTTGCTCCAACCCTCCGTCAATCACCAAACGCAGGGTAGCGTTGAATGCTTTAGCGTGCGACCGTGCCTTCGATCTGACCGTGCGGTTCATCCGTCGGGACGAACAGTTCGTGTTTATTCTCCAAACCGAATGGCGCGAGGTTGATGAGCAGACAATGTTTGTTTGGCATCGCCAGGTGGATTTTTGAGATTTCCGGCGCAGCTTTCAACGCCGCTCCACCCATTTGGAATAAAGTCACTTGCACGGACGGGCTGAAATTTTTGGCGAACGTGGCGAGCATTGCGTTGAGAATTTTTGCGTTGGTCGCGGAATAACTTTTTGGCGCTTTGGCGAACGTCCAGATCGCCTTGAGTTTGGTCGCGAAAATGCGGTCGCTCGTTTCCGGCAGAATCGTGAACTCGTCGCGCAAAAATTTTTCAAAGCCCGAACCAGTGGATTTCAGGATCAGCAAATCCTCGATGCCGGACTCGATGGAATTTTCCGTTCGCGTGCAGATGGTTTTTACGAACGGTTTCGCCGCGCCCTTTTCCACGAACGAATGCGCGTGCGGTTTGCCGCCGGCGGAAATCCGCTCCCAGCAATGTTCGCTCAGACCGATTTCCACGCGGCGGACGTGCGGATATGTTTTTAGAAAATGCTGGCCGAGCGCCAGGCCGAATTTCTCGTTTTCCGAGCCGAGTTTTTGTTTCGCCAAAACGTTGACAGTATTTTTCATCGAGTCCGTCGCCACGACGAGCCGGTTGTCGGCCCGCGTGTAAGACGCGGTGAAATTGCCTTGCAGCGCAACAGAAACATCGAGTTCCTTCAGCGAATGTTGCTGGCCGCGGCGGGTGACTTTCAGGACGCGGACGCGGGCCTTGCCGTATTGATGCTGGATCAGTTTCATGTCGCTTTCCTCTTTTGAATCCATATCTTAAAGACTCGATTAAGGATGACACGCTAAAAAACGCATGGCTAAAAGATTCACGCTTGCGGAGCTGAACGGTTTGGAGCAAAACGAATTTGCCCGGATCATCGGCCCGGTGTTTGAACATTCGCCGTGGATTGCGGAAACGGTTTGGGTGCAAAAGCCGTTTTTAAACCTGGCCGATTTGCATCGCGCGCTTTGCGAAACGGTGAAAAATGCCGGCGAAGCAAAACAACTTGCGCTGATCCGCGCCCACCCGGATCTGGTCGGCCGCGCCGCGCTGGCCGGCACACTTACTCCGGCATCCGCGAATGAACAAGCCAGCGCCGGCCTCGCTCAACTTTCGCCGGAAGAAATTCAGTTGTTCCAAAAGCAAAATGCGGTCTACCAGGAGAAATTCGGTTTTCCGTTTGTGATCTGCGCGCGGCTGAATAAAAAAACAGCGATCCTGAAAGGTTTTGAGGCGCGCCTGGAAAACTCGCGGGAACAGGAAATCAAAACGGCGCTGGCGGAAATTTTCAAGATTGCGGAACTGCGTTTGCGTGATTTGACCGGGAGCAGTTAGCATCTTGCCAGAAAAAGCTAATTCATGTTAAAACTAAACAAAAGGAGCCATGAATCTGCCTAGAAATTGCACGTTTGCGGAATCGGACTGGCGCGCGCTGGCGCCGTTTTGGTATCCCATCGCCTTTTCGCACGAAGTCAAAGACAAGCCGTTCCCTGCAAAATTGCTGGATGAACGTCTGGTTGCTTTTCGCGCCAATGGCAAAGTCACTGTCGCGCGCGATTTATGTTTGCATCGTGGCGCGCCGTTGAGTTCGGGCTGGGTTGAAGGCGGTGAAATCGTCTGTGGCTATCATGGTTTTCGTTACAACAGCGAAGGCCAATGCGTTTGCATCCCCGCGCACCCGGGCGCGGCGATTCCGCCAAAATTAAAAGTGCAGACTTTTCCCGTGCTGGAACGTTACGGTTTGATCTGGACGCGGTTGGTGGACAACGGCCCATCGCCGTTTCCCGAATTCAAGGAGTGGGATGATCCGGATTATCTGCAAGTCCTGCCGGACAGCGTTGAGTTAAATGCCGCCGCCGGCCGTCAAATCGAAGGATTTTTGGACGTAAGCCATTTCGCGTTCATTCACGTCGGAACTTTCGGCGAATTGGACAACCGCGAAGTGCCAAGTTATCCGGTCGAACTCACGCCCGCCGGTTTTCGCGCCGATTACCTCAGCACGGTGAGCAATTATTCGCGCGGCTTCAAACATCTCAATCCGCCCGGTTTCAAGTGGCGCCGGCTTTTTGAAGTCTGGTTCCCGTTCACCGCGAAACTCACCGTGTTTTTCCCCAATGACGGCCAGTTGCACATCTTGAACGCCGCCACGCCCGTGTCCGCACGCCAGACCCGCGTTTTCGTCCCCATTTGCCGGAATTTTGACAAAGACGCGCCCTTGCAAAACACCCTGGATTTCAACCACCAGGTTTTCGCCGAGGACAAAGCCATCGTTGAAAAACAATTTCCCGAAGACCTGCCGGTCAATTTGCAGGAAGAAGTCCACATCCGCGCCGATAAAAGTTCAATTACATACCGCCAGGGCTTGGCGAAACTCGGACTGGGCCGCAGTTTCACCGCCTGACAAAAAACCTGTTCAAACGCGCCCGGACCAGCCAGATTTTCAATCAATATGCCCGCAAAATTAAGCACGCACGTTTTGGACACGGCGCACGGCTGCCCGGCGCACGGAATGAAAATTGAATTGTGGGCGCTTGATGGCGAGGAGCGCACGCTCGTTGTCGCCGCCAAAACCAATGCCGATGGCCGCACCGAGGCGCCGTTGCTGGCGGCGGACGAAATGCAGGCCGGCCAATACGAAATCATTTTTTTTGTGGGCGATTATTTTGCGGCCAAATCCCCGACGCTGCCGAAAATCCGTTTTCTCGACAAAGTGCCTGTGCGTTTCGGCATCGCCGATGCGGGCGCGGCTTATCATGTTCCGCTGCTTTGCTCGCCGTGGAGCTATTCCACTTACCGCGGCAGTTGAAATGAACGCTGCGAAGAAAATCATGCAGCGCATCGAAACGCTCGCCAGAATCACCGACGAGCCGGGACGTCTCACCCGCACCTTCGCGTCACCCGCCATGCGCCGCGCCAATGGCTTGGTTGCAAAATGGATGCGCGCAGCCGGAATGGAAACGCGCGTGGATGCGATGGGAAATCTCATCGGCCATTTTGAGGCGAAAAGCGAAGACGGAAAAAAGCCATCTTCCATTCTCCATCCTTCATCCTCGCCGCGCCTTTTGCTCGGTTCGCATCTCGACACCGTTCGCAATGCCGGAAAATTTGATGGTCCGCTGGGCGTCATGCTCGGTATCGCGTGTGTCGGGGAACTGCGACGCAAGAAAACCCAACTGCCGTTTGCCATCGAGGTCGTCGGCTTCGCCGATGAAGAAGGCGTGCGTTATCAAAGCGCTTATCTTGGCAGCAAGGTTCTCGCCGGCAGTTTTGATGCAAAAGAGTTGCGCCGCAAGGACGCCGCCGGGATTGCGCTGGCCGCTGCGATCAAAATTTTTGGCGGCAATCCGGAAAAATTAAAATCCGCGCGGTTGGATCCCAAAAATTTGCTGGGCTACCTCGAAGCCCACATCGAACAAGGCCCGGTGCTCGAAGGGAAAAATCTCGCCGTCGGAATCGTGACTGCCATTGCCGGGCAAACGCGTGCCCATGTCACTTTCATTGGTCATGCGGGTCATGCGGGCACGACCCCGATGGCTCGGCGGCAGGACGCGCTTTGCGCCGCGGCAGAATTTATTTTGGCGACGGAAAAGCTGGCGCGCAAAACCCCGGGACTGGTCGCGACCGTCGGCCAGCTTAAAGCCGAACCTGGTGCGAGCAACGTCATTCCCGGCGAGGTCAAGCTGACTTTGGATTTGCGCCACGCAAAAGATTCCATCCGCCGGTCCGCGCATCTGGCGCTGAAAAAAAACGCATTTCAAATCGCGCATCGCCGGAAACTGAAAATTGATGGCGAAGTCGTCCACGAAACGGCGGCGGTCGCTTGTTCGGAAAAATTGTCCGGATTACTGGCACTTTCAGTGAGGCGGCATCAGAAAAAAGTTTTACGGCTGCCGAGCGGCGCCGGCCACGACGCGGCGATCATGGCCGGAATCACGCCGGCGGTGATGTTGTTTATCCGTTGTAAAAACGGCATCAGCCATCATCCCAACGAGTCGGCCAAAGCTGAAGATGTCCGGGTCGCGCTCGGGGTGATGAGCGATTTCATTTTGCGACTGGCGAAGGCTCATGAGTAAGCTGGAACTCATCATCCGCAATGGAAAAATTGTCACGCCGGGAGGCGAACGGGTGGCTGACCTTGGCATTGCAGATGAAAAGATTGTTGCGCTCGGTTCAAATTTATCCGGTGGCGCGCATTTTGAGGTCAATGCGGCTGGCCGGCATATTTTCCCCGGCTTGATCGATGCGCACGTTCATTTCAACGAACCGGGCCGCACCGATTGGGAAGGCATCGAAACCGGTTCCCGCGCGCTGGCGGCGGGTGGCGGCACAGTATTTTTCGACATGCCGCTCAACGCGCATCCGCCGACGTGTGACGCGGAAAGTTTTGATTTGAAGCTTGCAGCGGCGCGGAAGAATTCGCTGACGGATTTTGCATTTTGGGGCGGACTCGTGCCGCAAAATTTAGACCGGCTTGAAGAACTCGCCGACTGCGGGGTTATCGGTTTCAAGGCATTCATGACGGACAGCGGCATTGAGGATTTTCCGTGCGTGGACGACCAAACGTTGCGCGCCGGCATGCAGCGCGCGGCGAAGTTAAGCTTGCCGGTCGCGGTGCATGCGGAAAGTGAAATGCTCACGCGTGAGCTGGCGGCGGAAAAAATCGCCGCCGGGAAGACTTCAATTAGTGATTATCTGGCATCACGTCCGGTGGCAGCGGAACTGGAGGCGATCCGTCGCGCGATTGATTTGGCGGGCGAAACAGGTTGTGCCTTGCACGTGGTTCACGTCAGCAGCGGCGCCGGTGTGGCTTTGATCGCCGCCGCAAAAAAAACCGGCGTGAATGTGACTTGCGAAACCTGCCCGCACTATTTGGTTTTGACGGAAGATGACCTGGAAAAGCTTGGCGCCGTCGCCAAGTGCGCGCCGCCGTTGCGAAGTCCGACCATGGTCGCAAAACTGTGGGAACACTTGGTGTCGGGTGACATCACGACAATTGGTTCAGATCATTCGCCGTCGCCGCCGGAAATGAAACGCGACCAGAATTTTTTCAAAGTCTGGGGCGGCATTTCCGGCGGACAACATACGTTGCCGTTGTTGCTGACTGGCAGGGGACGAGGTGGCGAGTCTCAAATCAATTTGGATGCGCATTCTGCAAAAGATCAGGGACGGGTCACGTCGTCACCTGCCTTGCCGCTCATCGCAAAACTAACTTCGTTTAACGTCGCGGAACGGTTTCGATTGCCGAAAACGAAGGGACGGATTGAGATCGGCGCGGACGCGGATTTGGCATTGGTGGATTTGTCGCAGGATTTTTCCGTGCGCGCGGAGGATTTATTTTATCGCCACCAGCAGAGTCCTTACACTGGCCGCACGTTGACAGGCCGCGTGGTTCAGACCATCCTGCGGGGACATACAATTTTTAAGGACGGAAAAATTGTCAGCGTAAAAAAAGGCAAATTGATCAAACCCATTTTATGAACGCGAAACTTGGCGTCACGCGCACCGTCATCAAACGCAATTATGCGCTCATCACGCCCGATGGCTTCGTGCCGGGCGTTTTGCCCGGCTGGAAAAACACCGTCGTCATTGTCAACATCGCGCCCGTGATGGGAGGTCCGCGCTTCGCGCAATTGCAACTCACGCTCGACGAAACCAGTTCCGGCACAGGCAACACCGGCATGCTTGAACATTTTTACTACGTCATCGCCGGCGACTGCACCGCGCAACTCAACAGTAAGAAACATGAATTGACCGCCGGCAGTTGTCTTTTTCTGCCGCCGAAAACAAAATTCAAATTTTCTGATGCGGCCAGGGGAACGAAACTGCTTGTGTTCCAGAAAAAATTTGAACCGCTGGCTGGCGAAAAAATTCCCGCCGCGATTTGCGGCCACGCGAACGCCATCGAAGGCAAGCCGTTTCTCGGCCACGAAGATGCGCGCCTGCAAGTGCTGCTGCCCGATCATCCGTCATTCGACATGGCGGTGAATATTTTTACTTACGATCCTGGCGCGACGCTGCCGTTCGTCGAGACGCACATCATGGAGCACGGACTGCTGATGCTTTCGGGCCGCGGTATCTATCGCCTCGACGCCGACCGTCATCGCGTGACCGCCGGTGACGTGATTTGGATGGCGAGCTACTGTCCGCAATGGTTCATCGCGCAGGGCAAAACGCCATCGAGCTACATTTACTATAAAGACGTGAACCGTATGCCGCTGTGAAATTGCAAAATGGTTCTCGTTTCACAAATACAATCCAACTCGCAGTGGCAGCGTGAACACAATTTTGAAGTATGAAAATTGATCAGTCACGTTTGCAAAAAGAGATCGACGCACTCGCGCTTATTACCGAAGCGAAGCCACCCGTCGTCACGCGGGTCTTGTTTTCCGAGGCGGATATGCGCGGACGTGCTTTGGTAAAAAAACTTTGCCGTGCCGCCGGACTCGTCTTGCGCGAAGACGCCGTGGGAAATATTTTTGCACGGTGGGATGGCGTGGATAAAAAATTGCCGGCGGTCGCGACTGGTTCCCACATTGACGCGATTCCCAATGCCGGAAAATACGACGGCGTGGTCGGCGTGCTGGGCGCAATTGAAGCGATTCGGGCGTTGAGAAAAACCGGCTTCCAGCCCAAGCGTTCCATTGAACTGATCATTTTCACCTCTGAAGAGCCGACGCGCTTTGGCATCGGCTGCCTTGGCAGTCGTTTGCTTGGCGGAGTTTTGCTGTCCAAAAGAGCGGCGGCGCTAAAGGATCGCGACGGAAAAAATTTGGAATTTTGGCGCACGCAGGGTGGCTGTGCCGGGAGGCTGGATTCGGTCAAATTGCCAAAAAATTCTTATGCCGCGTTTGTCGAACTGCATATCGAGCAGGGACCGGTTTTGGAAAAGGGAAAAATTTCCATCGGTGTTGTGGAAAAAATTGCCGCGCCGAGCACGTTGCGCGTGCAACTTGTCGGCGTCGGCGGTCACGCGGGCGCGACGCTTATGCCCGGTCGCCGTGATGCCTTGCTTGCCGGTGCCGAAATCGCGCTGGCCGTTGAATGGTCCGCGACCACGAGCGGCAGCCCGGATACGGTCGGGACGACGGGAGTTTTCCGCATTGAGCCGGGGGCAGTGAACAGCGTGCCGTGCCGGGCGCAGTTGGAAATTGATTTGCGCGACACCAATGTGAAAACGCGCGACGCGGCTTTGAGGCGGATTGAAGCTGAAGTGAAGAAAATTTGCGCGCGGCGTAAAATTGAATTCACGATGGAACGGTTGAATCTCGATCCGCCGGCGATTTGCGATGCGGCGTTGGTGCAAACGGTTTCCGGGATTTGTCGCGCGCAAAAAATCCCCTGCAAAAAGATGATCAGCCGCGCGTATCACGATTCGCTGTTCATGGCGCAGGTCTGCCCGACGACGATGATTTTCATCCCGTGCTTCAAAGGTTATAGCCATCGGCCGGATGAATTTTCTTCACCGGCGCAGATTGAAAAAGGCGTGCGGGTGCTGGCGGAGACTTTGGCGAGCATCGCCAGTCGCTAAAGGAACAAGCTCGTCTTTTGCAATTTCGTCGCGTCAATCAAACCTTGATCGGTCAGTTTCAACGAGGGAATCGGCGACAAGGCTAAAAATGAAAGCGTCATGAATGGCGCTGCAAGGTCGCAGCCGAGTGCGTGGGCGGCGGCGTTTAAATCATCGATTAATTTCATCGCTTTGGGCAGCGGTTGATCGGTGACGAGCCCGGCGATGGGCAAGGGCAGCGCGGCTTTCACTTTTCCGCTGGCGACGGCGACTTGGCCGCCCTGCAAACGTTCCAGTTCCTGGATCGCAAACAAAATATCCGCATCATTCGTGCCGGCGACAATGACGTTGTGCGCGTCGTGCGCGACGGTTGAGGCGATCGCGCCGGTTTTTAATTTGAAGCCGCGGACGAAACCGACGCCGACATTGCCGGTCGCGCGATGCCGTTCGATGACGACCATTTTCAAAAGGTCGCGTGCGGTGTCCGCGATGACTTCGCCGTTTTCAATTTTGGGGGCGACGCTGATTGCTTTCGTGATGATCTGTTGTGGAATGATTTCGATGACCCGGATTTTCTTCTTTCCGCTGGCTTTGACGATGAAGTTTTTGGGCGCATAATGCAAATTCATCGTGCTGCGCGGCAAGCTGATTTTTGCCGGTAGTTTGCCGGGAAATTTTCCATTCTCTGCAACCAGAACCCCTTTTTTATAAGTCTGGCGGACTTGAAAATTTTTCAAGCCGTCGAACACGATGAAGTCCGCCCAGAAACGCGGGGCGATGGCGCCGAGATTGTGCAGGCGATAATGGCGCGCGGGGTTGATGGTGGCGATTTGCAGCGCGGTGATCGGCGGCAGGCCGAGCTTGATGGCTTTGCGGACGCAATGATCAATGTGGCCTTCGTTCACCAGGTCGCCGGCCAGTTTGTCGTCGGTTGCAAAGGAACAATTTTGCGAATTATGCGCGTTGATGAGCGGGATCAAATGTTCAAGATTTCGCTCGGTGCTGCCTTCGCGCAATAAGATGTGCAGGCCGAGCCGCAATTTTTCGCGCGCTTCCCCGACCCCGACCGACTCGTGGTCGGAACCCACGCCGGCGAGCACGTAGGCGTTTAGATTTTTTCCGCGCAAGCCGGGCGCGTGGCCGTCAATGGCTTTGCCTTTGCCGATCTTGATTTTGGCGAGTTCACTTTTTGCGCCCAGAAAGACACCGGGAAAATTCATCAACTCGGCGACCCCGGCGACCCGTTCATCGGCGATCATCAGCTTCAGATCATCGGCGGTGAGGCGGGCGCCGGCGGTTTCCAGATGTGTTGCGGGAACGCAACTCGGCAGCATGATAAAGAAATCGAGGGGCAGATTTTTGGTGGATTCCAAAATGTAACGGATGCCGTCAAGGCCGAGGACGTTGGCATATTCGTGCGGATCAATGACCATCGCGCCGGTGCCGTGCGGAACGACGGCGCGCGCGAATTCCGGCGCGGTGAGCATGGAACTCTCGACGTGAAAATGTCCGTCGATCAAACTGGGTGCGAGATAGGCGCCTTTGAGATCAATCGTTCTCTTTGCCCGGTAGTCACCCAAGCCGATGATGCGGCCGTCTTCGACCGCGACGTTCGTTTTGTAGATTTCGCCGCTCAGGACGTTGACGACGCGGGCGTTTTTGAAAAGCAGTTCAGCCGGCTGTTCGCCGCGCGCGACCGAAAGTTTTTGCTGGAGGTTGCGCATAACGTTTCTCCTTTCGTAGAAGCTAAGCCATCCGGCTCCGGACGAAAACAAAATACACGACCAGCGCACTGCCGAGTGTATAATTCAACCAGCCGGCCTCGCGTCCGCGTCCGCTGAGCAATTTGATGAGCGGATAGCCGATGAACCCGAGCGCCAGGCCGTCGGCGATGGAATATGACAGCGGGATGCCGATCAAGGTGAGGAATGCGGGCAGGGATTCCGTGTGATCTTTCCAATCAATCCGCGCAACGTTTTGCATCATCATGGCGCCGACGATGACCAATGCCGGCGAGGTGAGCGGTGGATAGCTTCCAATCATCGCCACGAGCGGGCTGAAAAATAATGCGATCAAAAATAGCAGGGCGACCACGATGCCGGTTAACCCGGTGCGTCCGCCTTGCTCCACGCCGCCGGCGCTTTCGATGAAACTCGTCACCGTGCTTGTGCCCAGCACCGCGCCGGCCACCGTGCCGACGGCGTCCGAAATCATCGCCTGTTTGGCGCGCGGCAATTTATTGTCGCGCATGAAACCGGATTGTTCGCAAACGCCGATGAGCGAACCGATGGCGTCAAACATCAGCATGAACAGGAACACAAACACGAACGGCAGCATCGCCAGCGATAATGCGTGTTTCAGATCCATCTGAAAAAATGTGGGCGCGATGCCGGGCGGCATGGCGATCACGCTGTGGGCGAATTGAAATTGTTTCACCAGCATTGAATCAGCGATGAGCGGCGCAGTGGAACTGGCCAAAGCCAGTTTCAGCGTTACGGCCAGCAGCGTGGCGACGGCGATGCCCCACAGAATCGAGCCGCGAGTTTTGCGCGCATGCAGTACGGCCGTAGTCAGCAGGCCGGCGAAGAACACGATCAGGTCCGGCGACGTAAAATGCGCGTTCAGTTTAACCGCCGAGCCTGGATCCTTGACGATGAGTCCGGTGTTTTGCAAGCCGATGAAGGCGATGAACAGGCCGATGCCGGCGGCGATGGCGCATTTCATGCTGGGCGAGATGGAGTTAAAAATCATCTCGCGCAGACCGATCAGCGAGAGGATCAGGAACAACCCTCCGGAAAGAAACACCACGCCCAGTGCGACCTGCCAGCTATTGGCAAAACCAGCGGCGGTGGCGGCGGGAATCACGGAGAAAACGAAGAAGAAATTTTCGCCCATGCCCGGCGCCTGGGCGATCGGATAGCGTGCGAGCAACGCCATTAACACCGTGGCCAGCGCAGCGGAAAGGCATGTTGCCGTCATTACCGAACCGAAGTCCATGCCCGTGGTCAGGCCGAACATTTTGCCGGACAATACGGCAGGTTGGACGACGATGATGTAGGCCATTGTCAGAAATGTCGTGACGCCCGCGAGGATTTCCGTGCGCACGTTCGTTTGGTTTTCCGAAAGCCTGAAGAATCTTTCGAGCATGACCTTGTTTTTGGCGAGTTTAAGCCGGTAGCGGGAAATTCCAAGCACCAAGCTTCAACCGTCAAAGCGACTCCAATCGTTAAACTTGTTGGTGGGATGTTCGCCTCAACCGGGAAGATTTTTTGTGATTAGAGTTTCGCCAGGGCTTGGATATCGGCATTTGGTGTCTTATTCTTTGCGCATGATTAAACCGTGGGAAAAGATCCGGTCAAAGTTCATCGGCGACTTTCGCATTTTCAAACTGCGTTCCGACTTTAAAATTTCGCCGCGCACGGGCAGGGAACATGATTTCTTCGTGCTCGACAGCGTGAATTGGGTCAACGTCATCGCCATTACGCCGGACCAAAAGCTGGTGATGGTCGAGCAATATCGCCACGGCTCGAACACGGTCGAATTGGAAATTCCCGGTGGCATGATGGACGCGGATGAGAGCGATCCGGTTGCGACGGCCGTGCGCGAATTGCGCGAAGAAACCGGCTACGCAGGCGAACGCGCGCGCGAATTGGGAAAAATCTGGTCAAACCCGGCGATCTTGACCAACACGACTTATACCGTGCTGATTGAGAATTGCGAATTGAAGCACGGCTTGGAATTCGACAGCGGCGAGGATTTGATAACGAAACTCGTGCCGGTTGCCGAAATCCCCAAACTCGTTGCCGACGGGAAAATCGGCCACTCCCTCGTTGTCGTTGCGCTGTATTACTTTGATTTGTGGCAGCGTGGAATTAAAAAACTGTGATTTTTAAGACCACGCGCGACGGAGCAGGTTTCCTAGTCACCGCCCGTTAAAATCATGTCGCGGGTGTAATACAAAATCCGGCCGCAGTTGGGGCAGGTGATGATTTCCGCTTCGCCCCGGCAACTGGCAATGATTTGCGCGGGTAGTTTCATGTGGCAACCGCCGCAGACGCTGTGTTCCACGCCGACGACGACATTTTCACCCTTGCTCTTGAACAACCGTTCGTAGCGGTTCAGCGTGGGTTCATCCACGGCCGCGGCGATGCCGACTCGCCCTTGTTGCAATTCAGCGAGTTCCTTTTTCAAATTTTCTTCGCGGCCGTCGAGCAGGCCGATTTGGTCTTCCACCAGTTTTTTGGCGGCGGCGGCTTCGGTTGTCGCGCGGGCGACTTCTTTTTGCGCGGCTTCGGCCTGTTCCATCAGGACAATTTCCGCATCTTCAATCTTGAAGATCGCTTCCTTGGCCATTTCGATTTCATGGGCGAGCGCCTTGTATTCCTCGTTCTTGCGCGTCTGCAATTGCTGGTTCGCGTATTTTTCAATCTGCGATTTTTTGGCTTCGATTTCGAGATCCAGGCGTTTGCGTTCGGACTCGATCTGTTTCACGCGTAATTTCGCGGCTTCCAGCTGGCTTTGGGTGGCGGCGGCTTTCGTGCGCAAACCTTCGCGTTCGGGGCCGATGTGGGCAAGTTCTTGTGAAACGCGGAGAATTTTCCGGTTGCGATCCTGCAAAATAAGCAGCTTCTCAATGATTTCCTGCATGTGCCTAGAAATTAACGGTGAAAGAAATCCAAGTCAATGCGCGGAAAAAGAAACGATGAGGCGCCGCGCGCAGGCCGCAGAGGTGGCGCCGGGAAATTTTTTCCGGTCCGCCCGGCCGGCGCGCGACCATCCCGGTGGCAAATTCGTTTGGCAGTTTCCATGTTCACGGCTAGTCTTGGCTCATGCGTTTCATCGGCAATGTCATCGAAAAATTGCAGCGTCATCCGAAACGGGTGGTTTTTCCCGAAGGCGAAGAGCCGCGCATCTTGCAGGCGGCAAGGCAGTTTCATGCGCTGCGGCTCGGCGCACCTATTGTGCTGGGTGATCCCGTAAAAATCAGGGACATGGCCGAGAAAATCAACATTTCGCTGGAAGGCATCCGCATCATCAATCCGGCGACCAGCGAGGACTTGGAAAATTTCACCAAACGGTTTCATTCGTTGCGCCGCGAAAAAGGTTTGCGCGCGACCGAGGCGCGCGAGGCGTTGTTGCAGCCGAATTTTTACGGCGCGATGATGCTGGCGATGCATCAGGCGGACGGTTTGATTTCCGGCGCGTCGCACATCACCGGCAGCGTACTGCGTCCGCTGTTTCAAATCATCAAGGTGGCGCCGGATACCCATACGGCTTCGAGTTGCATGGTCATGGAAGTGGAAGATACGCGGGTGGGCGAAGGCGGTGTGTTGTTCATGGCCGATTGCGGCGTGATCCCCGATCCGAATGTCGAGCAGCTTGCGGACATCGCGGTTTCGACGGCGCGGCTCGCACGGCATCTGCTGGGCATCCGTCCGCGGGTGGCGTTGCTGTCGTTTTCCACGAAAGGCAGCGCGTCGCATCCGAGCGTCGGCAAAGTTCAGGCCGCGACGGCGCAGGCCAAACGCAAGGCGGAACAGCTGTTTTTAGAGGCGGATTTCGACGGTGAATTGCAAGTGGACGCCGCGCTGACGCCGGAAGTTGCGGAACGTAAATTGCGCGACAGCCAGGTGGCTGGCCGGGCGAACGTGTTGATTTTTCCAGATTTGAATTCCGGCAACATCGCCAGCAAGCTTGTCGGCCTCGTTGGCCGTGCGAATTCCTACGGACAGATTTTGCTCGGCCTGAACCGGCCCGCTGCCGACGTTTCACGCGGTTCGAGCGCGCATGACATCCTTGGGGTCGCCGCGATCATCGCCGTGCAGGCGACTGATTACCAAAAACTTTATCCGGGCGCGGACAAACATCTTCCTGGGGAATAAAACCAATGAAGCAGGAAGAATGTAGAATGCAGAAACATCTGCCGCCGCAAAATTTCAGGCGGTTTTCATTCTTCATTCTTCCTGCTTCCTTCTGCTTTGCATGAACTCCGCCACGCCGCGCGTATTCATCGCCGCCACGCGCCAGAACGACGGCAAGACCACGACTTCGCTCGGCCTCATCAGCGCGCTGCAAAAATATTTTCCGCGCGTCGGTTACATCAAGCCGGTCGGCCAGCGCTTTGTCGAAATCGAAGAGCAGAAGATTGACGAGGATTCCGTGTTGATGGACGCGGTGTATCACCTTGATTGTCCGTTGGTGGACATGAGCCCGATCGCCGTTGAACCCGATTTCACGCGCAAATATCTGTTATCCTCAAACAACGAGGCGCTCGTCAAAAAAATCCAGAAAGCCTTTGACCGCGTTGCGTGGGAAAAAGATTTTGTGCTCTGCGAAGGCAGCGGTCACGCTGGCGTCGGTTCCGTCTTCGATTTGTCCAACGCGCAGGTCGCCAAGATTCTCGGCGCGAAAGTCATCATTGTTTCCCAGGGCGGCATCGGCAAACCGATTGACGAAGTCGCGCTCAACCAGGCTCTGTTTGAAAAAGAGGGGGTCGAAATCATCGGCGTGATCTTGAACAAGGTGTTGCGTGACAAAGTGGATTACATCACTGATTTTGCGCGGCGCGGGCTCAAGCGCAAGGGGCTTGAGCTGCTCGGCGTCCTCCCGCATGAACAGGTTCTGTGCAATCCGTCGGTGGATTTGATCCGGGAAGAATTGCACGCCGAGTTGCTCAACCAGCCTCCGGAATTGAGCGCGTTGGTGGATGATGTCGTCGTCGGCGCGATGGGGGCGCAGAATGCGATGCAATTTTTCAAGCGCGGCGTGCTGCTCATCACGCCGGGCGACCGGGAAGATATTATTCTCGCCGCCGGCGCGATGACGAATCCGGAGAGCCAGGAAAAAATGGCGGGCATCGTTTTGACCGGTGGTTTGCGGCCCAGTGCGAATGTGCTCAAAGCGATTCAAACCATGCCCATTCCGGTTTTGCTCGCGAAAGCGGACAGCTATCAGGTCGCATCCAGGGTTCACAATCTCATCGTGAAAACGCGGCCCAGTGATGCGGGAAAAATCTCCCTCATCCGTGACATCGTGGCCAAACATGTGAACGTGAAAAGAATCATTGAAGCGCTTTGAAATGGCGGTGCGCGGTCTTTCGTAAAGCGTCGGTTTTTTAATCTGGCATTCATCAGAAATTCATCTTCCGGGCGTCTATTATTTTATATGGAGGGCGTTGTGGTGAGACGCCGCCTGTCTCACCCGCCGGCTCTTCCAAAAATGAAAGGCACGAACTATGAAAACCTGCCGCACCATCATGCTTGGAGCCGCCGTGACGTTGTGGCTGTTCTGCAAATCATCGGCCGCAGTTGTCCCGGCAATGGTCGGGCCGAATCCATTCAGTCCGCAAAACTCGTCGGCCAGCGGCCAACTGGAAGTTTTTTCCGCGCTGGAAGGCCGTAGTGAGGGCAATAATCCCTCATGGCATCAACATGCCGATTATTATCTCTGCGACCAACAAGGCCGGCACTTGAGGCACGTGGATAATACTGTGGGTTATTACGCCCAGGCGCCGCGCGTGATCACCCTGCCACCCGGCAAATATCTGGTGAAAGCTCCGGCCAAAGACGCGCTTTGGCTGGAAGTGCCGGTCGTGATCGAATCCGGTCGGATAACCAAGGTCCATCTCGACGGCGATTGGAAATTGCCCGCCGATACGTCGGAAACAAAATTTGTCGATGCGCCCGCTGGCTATCCTGTGGGCTGGCGTGCGGGTGACGCGCAATAGGCCGAAGTAATTTCACAGCCTTGCCGCGCAGGGTTTTTAAATCTTCGCGGCCGGGTCTTTTTTGCAAGGTTGCAGTCTGATTGCCTGGCCAAAGTCGGAAATGGCTTTGGTCATTTTTTTATTTCATCAGGAGGCGTTTGATTCCAGATTGAGTGGAAATGAACATCAGTCCGTTTCTCAAAACCTTGCCGACGTACCAGCCCGGACGACCCATCGAGGAAGTCGCACGCGAATTAAATATCCCGGCCGATACCATCATCAAAGTCGCCTCCAATGAAAATCCGTTCGGCCCGTCGCCGCTCGCCATCGCCGCGATGCAAAAAGCCTTGCTGGGTCTGAATCTATATCCGGACGGCAACGCGTTTTACCTCAAGCGAAAACTTGCGGAGAAACTTGGGGTTGAACCGGCGAATTTGATCCTCGGCAACGGCTCGAACGAAATCATCGAGTTTGTCGCGCACGCCTTGCTCGCGCCGGCGCGGACGTGATTGTTTCGCAATTTTGTTTTGCGATCTATCCCATCGTCGCAAAAATGTTTGGCGCGAATGTCATCGCCGTTCCGGCCAAAGACCATGGCCACGATCTGGCCGCGATGCTCAAAGCCATCACGGCGCGCACGCGGATTGTTTTTGTCGCGAATCCGAATAATCCGACAGGCACGCTCGCGCCGCGCGAAGAAGTCATCAGGTTCGTCAATGACGTTCCCGACGACGTGCTGCTCGTGATGGATGAGGCCTACATTGAGTTCCTGGACGACGCGGTGGATTTGGTTCCGCTCATCCGCCTGGGCGCGCGGAAAAACCTCATCTTGATGCGGACGTTCTCGAAAATCTATGGGCTGGCCGGTTTGCGCATCGGTTATGGCATCGCCGATGCCGAACTGGTTTCCGCGCTGGAAAAAATCCGCCAGCCATTCAACATCAACCTGCTCGCGCAAACGGCGGCGCTGGCCGCCCTGGACGATGACGGACATGTCCGCAAAACCCGGTCGAACAATTTTGGCGGGCTGCAATTTTTTGAAAAAGCATTCCGCGACTTGAGGCTGGAATTCGTGCCGTCGTCCGCGAATTTCATCCTGGTGCGCGTTGGCGAAGGCGAGCGGATTTTTGAGGCGATGCAAAAGCAGGGCGTGATCGTGCGTCCGATGGGCGGTTATCAATTGCCGGAATGGATCCGCATTTCCATCGGCACGCCGCAGGAAAATGAACGTTGCCTTGGGGCGTTGAAAAAGAGCCTGACGCTTTAAGCGTCAGGCCGGCGGCAGGCGCAGGTTCGCGTCCAGCGGCGTTAATTCCGCCAGATCTTTCCCGCCGGAACCGCCGCCGAGTTTTTGCATTTTTTCGCCCGCCGGTTTGATGCGCGATTCGTAACTGCCGACCGCCTGATTGAACGCCTTGTTTGCCGTTTCCAATCCACCGCGGATTTTCTCCAGATGTTCGGTGAAAGTCACGACGCGTACAAAAAGTTCCTGTGCGGACTCGGCGATTTTTTGCGCGTTTTCCGTTTGCGCATGTTGCTGCCAGCTCACCGCCACGGAACGCAGCAAAGCGATCAACGATGCCGGCGTTGCCAGCAAAATCCGTTTTTCCGCCGCCCAAATGATCAAATCACGATCGCCTTCCAGCGCGGCGCTGAACAGCGATTCCGCCGGCACAAACAGCACGACGTAATCTAGTGCTTTCGGAAACTGATGTGGATAATCGCGCGCCGCCAGATTGCGGATGGTTTCTTTCAATTTTTGCGCGTGTGCCAGAAGTGAATCAGCGCGTTTCGTCGCGTCGGCGGCTTCAAGCGCGTTGATAAAATCAAGGTCGGGGACTTTGGCATCCACAATGATGAAACGTTCGCCGGGCAGCCGCACGACCAAGTCGGGACGATTTTCACCCGCCGCCGTTTGTTCGGTAAAATCGCAATGCGCACTCATGCCCGCCGCCTCAACGACGCGCCGCAGCGTTTCTTCGCCCCATTTGCCGCGCGCCTGGTTGGAATGCAGCACCATGCGGAACTGTTGCGTCTCGCTCGCCAGCGACTGGCTTTGCTGCGACAACAGTTCCAGTTGCTTTTTCACTTCGCCGAGCGTTGAGGATTGCGCGGCGGAATTTTGCTGCAAATTTTTCTGATACGTCTCGAGTTGCTGTTTCAGCGGCTCGACCAGGGTTTTGATCGCTTCCTGCCGCTGCGCCAGATCGCCCTTGGCGGTTTCTTGAAACTTTCCAAAACTCTGCTCGGCCAGCCGTAAAAATTCCGGCGCGGATTGTTTCAGCGCATCCGCGCTCAAGGCCTTGAACGCTTCGCGCAGATCGGCGATGGCTTTTTCCTGCGCTGCTTTTACGTCACGCAAATTCTGTTCC
>Ga0206798_1003_pt3 | contig 38332 bp, 40 predicted proteins | sample Alteio_BWOrgCont_66_FD_152893 | JGI IMG/M metagenome (GOLD analysis project Ga0206798, IMG submission 152893) | Enriched cells from forest soil in Barre Woods Harvard Forest LTER site, Petersham, Massachusetts, United States -... | ecosystem: Environmental > Terrestrial > Soil > Temperate forest >...
GGACCAATCACTCGTTCCAAATCAGATTTTGCCGTGCAGCCAAATGTTCCGGCAGGTTTGCCTTCTCAACTTTTGGCGCGGCGACCCGACGTTCGCGAGGCCGAACAATTGTTGCGCGCGGCTAATGCGGATGTCGGCGAATCAGTGGCGGAATTTTTTCCAAAAATTGGTTTGACGGCGCTTTTGGGCCGGGTCAGCCCTGAACTCTCGGCCTTCTCGCTTGGCTCCGCCAATGCCTGGGGCATCGCCGCCGAAACCACCGGGCCGATCTTTGAAGGTGGAAGGCTCGTGGGACAATATCATCAAGCGAAGGCCGCCAAAGAAGAGGCAATCTTGCAATACCGCCAGACAATTCTTTTTTCGTTTCGCGATGTCTCGGACGCTTTGATTTCGCGCCAGCGCTTGGCGGAAATTCGCGATCAGCAAGCAACCGAGGTCGCATCGCTGGAAACGGCTGTCAAACTCTCGACCGAGCGTTACCTCGCAGGAAAAGCCAACTACTACGAAGTGTTGGAAGCGCAACAACAGCTTTTCCCCGCACAACTGAATCTCGCCCGAACGCAACGCGATGAATTTTTGGCGGTTGTGAACCTTTACAAAAGTCTTGGCGGTGGCTGGAAGGAGGAGCCGTCCAAATGAATATGAGCGTCCAATTGGAAAGATTAAGGAACGCCGCCATGGATTTTCTTAAAAACCAACAGCCTGGGGATGATGATTTGGGAGTTGCGCGAGGTAAGCGAAAGTCATTTGGGGTGAAGAGAAAATCCGCATTAGCGCGTCGGGGCAGCCTCGGTCTAACACTAAACTCAAATACAAAAGGAGAATTACTATGAAAACTATCACACAACATTACATTGACGGTGCATTTGTTGAATCCCATGGCCGAGAGGTCATGGAGATAGTCAACCCAACCAACGGAAAAGTCATCGCTCATGTAACTCTGGCAGACGAGGAGGATGCGCGACGCGCCATTGCCGCCGCCAAGCGAACGTTCGCAAGTTTCGAGCGGACGACCAAAGAAGAGCGAATGGAGATCCTACGCAGGCTGCACAAGGCCGTCTCGGCGCGGACCGATGATCTTACGAAGACAATGGTCGAGGAGTATGGCGGTGTTGTGCAGTTCGCGGCACCCATTGTGCAGGCAGGTGCCGACGTGTTCCTCTCGGCTGAGAAGGCACTCCACGAGCTGCCGCTGACTCGGAGTTGGGGCAAGACAACAGTTACCATGGAGCCCGTTGGCGTTGCCGGCCTGATTTCCCCGTGGAATGCGAACGCGTTTTTCCTTTGCATGAAACTTGCCTCGGCAGTCGCCGCCGGTTGCACGGTGGTCATGAAGCCGAGCGAGTTGAGCGCTCTGCAAACGCGCGTGTGGCTGGAATGTATACACGAGGCGAAACTTCCGAAAGGGCTTTGCAACGTTGTCTCCGGTCGAGGAGATGTTGTCGGAGCGGAGCTCGTGCGAAATCCGGACGTGGCCAAGATTTCCTTTACGGGTTCGGCCGCTGTTGGAAGATCTATCATGCGCGACGGTGCTGCGACGATGAAGCGCGTCACGCTTGAGTTGGGCGGCAAGTCGCCTAACATTCTTCTTGATGATGCCGATTTCAAGAAGGCCATCCCAAATGCGTTCATCATCGGTTTTCTAAATAACGGTCAAGCTTGCGTTGCCGGGACCAGGCTTCTTGTGCCCAAGAGTCGCTTCGACGAAGTCAAAAAGGTGATCGTGGACACCATACCCGCTTTTCCAGTCGGCGATCCCGCCAATCCAAAAACCGCCGTCGGACCAATGGTAAACCAGAAACAATACGAGCGTGTGCAGTCATACATTCGCAAGGGCATTGAAGAAGGCGCAGAGGTGCTTGTCGGAGGCGAAGGACACCCGCTCGGCCTTGAGTCGGGCTACTTCGTGAAGCCCACGGTATTTGTCAATGTGAAGAATGACATGACAATCGCCCGGGAAGAGATTTTCGGCCCCGTCCTCTCGGTCATCACCTACGAGGACGAAGAGGATGCGATCCGGATCGCCAATGATACGGAGTATGGCCTCCATGCTTACGTGAGCGGCACTGACGTGCAGCGCGCACGTCACGTCGCATCTCAAATCCGAGCCGGTCGCGTAGCGATCAACGGCCTGCTAGACGATCAACAGGCGCCGTTCGGCGGATTCAAGCATTCCGGCGTCGGGCGCGAATTCGGCACGTTCGGAATCGAGGCGTTTCTTGAACCAAAAGCCATCCTTGAGTGACAGCAATCGAAACTTTTACCGAGAACAATGACCAAAGGAAAAATCTATGAGCACCGCAACCGCTGAACTTCCAACGGGAAAAAGAGAAATGAAGCAACCATCACCTAAGCAGCCGAAACCACTGCCCGCGCCGAATAGCGACTTCTATGAACTCGCTGAAACTTTGCCGGCAGAGGAGTTGGCAGTGATGAAGGAAATCCGCACGTTCATGGAGGCAAAAGTTGCGCCTCTCCTCACGAAACACTGGGTCGAAGATACGTTTCCATTTGAAATCTTGCCAGCACTCAAAGAACTGAACATCGGCGGCATTGGAATGAAGGGTTACGGCTGCCGAGGCGGAAGCGCGTTACTGTTTGGGCTGGTTGCAATGGAGATGTCCCGTTTCGATTCATCAATTGCGACCTTCTTTGGCGTCCACAATGGTCTGGCGATGGGTTCCATCTACCTTGGCGGTTCGGAGGAGCAAAAACAGAAATGGCTTCCACCAATGGCTCGCTTTGAGAAAATCGGCTGCTTTGGCTTGACCGAACCATTGGTGGGTTCCGGCGCGTCCGGTGGACTGACGACGACGGCAAAACGGGAGGGTGACACCTGGGTTCTAAACGGCCAGAAGAAATGGATCGGCAATTCGCCCTGGTGCGACATCTCAATCATCTGGGCGCGCGACATCGCAGACAATCAGGTCAAGGCATTCGTCGTCGAGAACAAAACCACACCCGGCTTCAAGGTCGAGAAGATTCAAAACAAGATAGCGCTAAAGATTGTCCAGAACGGTTTGATCACGATGGAGAACTGCCGGGTTCCGGAGGAGAACCGTCTTCAGGGCGACAACTCATTCCGCGACACCGCGAGGGTGTTGAAAATGACGCGTTATCTCGTGGCGTGGGAGGCGACGGGATGCGCCATGGGCGCGTATGAGAACGCGCTCAAATATTGCCAGGAGCGATTGCAATTCGGAAAGCCGATTGGTTCGTTTCAACTCGTGCAGGACCTTCTGGCCAAAATGCTCGCGAATATAACCGCTTCGCAATGCCTGGTTGTCCGCTCGGCTCAATTAGAGGCCGAAGGCAAGCTAACCGATGCTCACGCGGCACTGTCCAAGGCCTTTACCACGTCAAAATGCCGCGAGACCGTCGCGTGGGCCCGGGAACTGTTGGGCGGTAACGGCATCGCTGCTGATTACAACGTGGCGCGTTTCTTTGCGGATGCGGAAGCTCTGTATTCCTACGAGGGAACTTATCAGATGCAAAATCTCATCGTGGGCAAAGCAATCACCGGTTTCAGCGCGTTTGTGTAACCCGCTCACTTAATTCACCGAGCCAAAACAACCAAAACACGAACCTTTGAGAAAGAAAACAATCTTATGAATTCAGCAACAGTAGCAGAGTCACCAACAAAACTATCGCTCGAAAATGTTTTGTTCGAGAAGAAAGGCGCCATTGCCTATGTGACGCTCAATCGTCCCAAAGTGCTCAATGCGTTGAACACTAAGACCTGGGAGGATTTGCGAAGTGCGTTCGAGGCGGCGCGCAACGATAACGAGGTGCGGGGCGTCATTCTGACGGGAGCAGGCGACAAGGCATTCATCGCGGGCGCGGACATAAACGAACTGACTCGGCTCACGGCCATAGAAGGCGAGGCATCGAGCAGCTTTGGGCAAAGTGTTCTTAATCTTGTCGAGAATCTTGGCAAGCCGGTAATCGCAGCCATTAACGGCTTTGCACTCGGCGGCGGCTGCGAAACGGCCATGGCCTGCACGATCAGGATCGCCTCCGAAACCGCGAAGTTCGCTCAACCGGAAGTTAAATTGGGAGTCCTTCCAGGCGGTGGTGGAACGCAGCGGCTTCCGAGGCTGGTTGGAAAGGGCCGCGCATTGCAACTCATTCTGACCGGAGAAATGATAACCGCACAAGAGGCCTATCGCATCGGGCTCGTCAACGAAGTCGTTCCCGCCCCTAATCTGATCCCCCGCGCCGAAGCAATTCTGAACCAAATTTTTTCCAATGCCCCACTCGCTGTTAAGTATTCGCTCGAAGCAGTGAATAAAGGTTTGGAATCCAACCAAGCTGAAGGTTTGTCACTTGAAGCCTCATTCTTTGGTCTCTGCTCTGGAACCGATGACAAGAAGGAAGGCACTTCCGCATTTTTAGAAAAACGCCCGGCAAAGTTTCAAGGTCGCTGACGCTTGCAAACCCAAAACATCAAAGAACGGAGAATGTTATGACAAATGATAGAATTTTTTCGGGATTGAAGGTCGTTGACCTCGCAAGCTTTATCGCAGGTCCAAGCGCCGCAGTGATCTTATCCGATTTTGGTGCCGACGTTATTAAAGTGGAACCCCCGTCCGGCGACCTCTGGAGACATGGGCATCAGATCCCACCGCAGCCGCAAGCGAGGGATGCGTATCCTTGGCATTTAGCCAACCGCAACAAGCGCGGCATGACGCTCGATTTGAAATCCCCCAGCGCTCAACAGGTTCTCGAAAAACTCGTCAAATGGGCCGACGTGCTCATCGTCAATACTCCTCACCCAGCACGTAAACGTCTGAAGCTCGAATACGAAGAGGTAGTGCAATGGAATCCGCGGTTGATCTATGCGGACATCACAGGCTTCGGGGACAACGGACCTGATGCCGAGTTGCCGGGCTTCGATATTACGTCGTATTGGGCGCGCAGCGGGTTGCTGTCAATGACCCGCGATGCCGGGGCTCCGCCTACCTGGCCAGTCGCCGGTAGCGGTGACAACGCGACAGCCGTCGGTCTCTATTCCGCAATCGTCACCGCGCTTTATCGTCGCGAGCGCACAGGCAACGGGTCACACGTCACGACTTCGCTGCTCGCCCAGGGTATCTGGTCCGCGAGTGTTTCAATTCAGGCAGCCTTGAGCGGAGCAAAATTCTACGGACTGCACGACCGCAAGAACCCCGCGAATGCTGCTCTGAATGTGTATCGGGCTGCCGATGATATATGGTTCGTTCTTATTGTCACATCGGACAAGCTGGCGACCGTTGCGAAAGCCATTGGCCGTCCCGACGTCCTGAGCGACCCACGGTTCTCCGATCCGGCCAAGCTCATGGCGAACATGCCACAACTCAGCGCCATTCTCGACGAAGCATTTAACGCAAAGCCAATGGCGTATTGGCACGAGGTGCTCAGTGGCGTCCATGTCACGTTTGGCGAAGTTCGCGGTCCACAGGAAGTCATCAACGATCCGCAATTGCGGATGAATGACATCGTGGTTCCGCTCGAAGGCGCGGGTGGTAATCTAACCTCAACAATCAGCAGTCCGATTCAGGTGTATGGCGTCAGCAAAGTGCCAGCGAAACGCGCGCCAGATCTCGGCCAACACAACGAAGAGTTACTCAAGGAGATTGGCTTTAACGCGAGTGAAGTGGCTGGCTTGAGCGCCAGCGGCGCTATGGGAAAACTCAATCCACAAAATGTTGCCGCCGCAACGAAATCATGAAAACCCAGGAGGAAAATTATGACTGAAAATATAACCAATTCCCAAACGCTTAAATCGCGACCAGAAACGAGCAGCAGGACCGAACTGGGCCGCCTCGTCATTCTGGACTTAAGTGGCGGTCGTGTCTTTACGGTAAATCCCGACGGCTCGGACAAAAGAGTCATCGTAACCGATTGCCACTGGCCTGATGGTGTGGCAGTGGATGTCGAGGCCGGTCATATCTACTGGACCAACATGGGCGTTCCAAGACAAAATGACGGTTCCATTGAACGCGCAGATTTAGACGGACAGAATCGAAAGACGATTGTTCCCGCAGGCAAAACCTTCACGCCTAAACAGCTCCACCTCGATAAGGAGAACCGTAAGCTCTATTGGTCAGACCGCGAAGGCATGCGGGTCATGCGTTTGAACCTCGACGATACAAAACTTGAAACTCTCGTGGATTCAAGTCAGGGCGATTCACGTCCCGGTCCCGACGCCAGGAAATGGTGCGTTGGAATCGCGGTTGATACGGATCGCGGACATATTTACTGGACTCAAAAAGGTCCGGACGACGCGGAGCAAGGTCGAATCTTTCGCGCTGGCATCGAAATTCCGAAAGGTGAAAACGAAGCCAACCGCAGCGACATCGAGGTGCTCTTCGACGGCCTGCCCGAACCGATTGATCTGGAACTCGACCTCGACAATCGCCTGATTTACTGGACCGACCGCGGAGACCCGCCTCGCGGGAACACGGTAAATCGCGCCTCAATGGACGCGGACTTCAAGAAGCGTCCGGCTCCCGAAATCTTGCTTACTCATTTGATGGAAGGAATTGGTATTGCTCTCGATCTCAAGGGCAATCGGATGTTCATCACCGACTTGGCCGGCACTGTTTACACCGCAAGACTGGATGGGACGGAAAAGAAGCCGGTGCTCGCCGCTCAAGGGAACATCACAGGTATCGCATACGCTGAAATTTCTTAAACCACCACACTATTAGACACGAAAGGCGAAAAATATATGACCTACAATAAACCAATTCGACGAATTGCAATTGTTGGCACTGGAGTCATCGGCGCCAGTTGGGCTGCCCAATATCTCGCACGCGGATTCGACGTGGTCGCGACCGATCCCGCTCCAAATGCGGAAGCCAACTTGCGCAAGTATGTTGATGAAGCATGGGAACTATTGACTTCCATTGGCCTCTCAGCCGGTGCAAGTCGTGACAGGCTCAACTTCACTACTAATCTTCAGCAGGCATTGGCAAATGCAGATTTGGTTCAGGAAAACGGGCCTGAACGCCCGGATTTCAAAATTAAACTTTACACCGACATGGACGAAGCCACTCCGGTGGATTCGATTATTGCGTCCAGCTCATCGGGTATAACCCCAAGCGTCATGCAATCGAAATGCCAGCATCCTGAGCGGGTAGTAGTTGGGCATCCGTTTAACCCCCCGCATATTATTCCGCTGGTGGAAGTCGTCGGCGGAGCTAAGACATCACCGGAAGCAATCAAACAGGCGATGACTTTTTATAGTTCGATTGGCAAGAAAGCTATCCATGTGCGGAAAGAGTTACCTGGGCACGTGGCTAATCGACTTCAAGCGGCTCTTTACCGCGAAATGCTCTACCTAATCGAACAAGGCGTGTTGAGTGTCGAGGAAACTGACGCAGCCGTTTGCTATGGACCCGGACTTCGTTGGGGCGTGATGGGACAAAGCTTGCAATGGCATGTGGGCGGAGGAGCCGGCGGCATCAACCACTTCATGGATCATTTGATGGACCCGCTGACTGGCATGATGAAATCCCTTGGGAATCCCCAAGTAACTCCGCAACTCAAGCAGACCATTATTGATGGCGTCACCAGGGAGGCGGAGAGTCGTTCTGTGGACGAACTCGCGCAGGAAGAAAATAAATTGATCGTGGGGTATCTGGCTCTTCGCGCAAAGGCCAACCATGGCCAAACGGAACTGCGGGATCAGAAGAAGCGCGGGCATTACAAAAGTTTAATCGCGGCGGCGTCCCTCGGAGCAGTAATCATCATGCTTTATCTGTTTCGATCTGTGATCTTCCCAAATTATGCAGGTTTGGTGGTTGCTCTGTGTTGTGTTGCCATTGGATTGTTTCTCGTTCGAGGCGTCATCCATATGCTCCTAGATTTCGACAAGGTTGAAGAGGCCGAAATCAACAAAAAGGAATCCATAGATTTGCCTTTAGAGGCAAATGCTGTCGTTCAGGAAACGGGAATTTCCCCGCAAACATAAGATATAAAACAAAATTAGATGATTCAAAATGACTGGGGACATATCAGCTAATTCAATTTTCTTGATGGAACGGAGTGTGCCGAATGCTCTTCGGGTTAAAATTTCTGGCCAATGCCACGGACAAAACCTCCAGCAAAACGCAGTCGCAGTAGTTGCAGAATTGGAGCGATCTCCCGAAGTTACATCGCTGTCGTTCGATTCCGCAGGTCTCACTGGTTGGGACTCTCGATTCGTGGCATTTATCCGTGATTGCGCAGAGTCGTGTCGAATGCGCAATGTTGACTTTCACGAGGATGGGCTTCCAGCGGGTGTCCGGCGGTTGCTGAGGCTGGCGCGGGCAGTGCCGGAACGAAAGGATGCACGCCGCACGCCGGAGAAAATTCCTTTTCTGCAAAATACCGGCGAAAACGTGGCCAGAGCCTGGGATCGCTCGTTGAACTTGTTCACTTTTCTCGGTGAAAACGTTATGGCTGTTGGAAACTTGTTGCGTGGTCGTGCGCAATACCGTTGGACAGATACTTTCTTGGTAATCGAGCAATGCGGTCCGCAAGCTCTGGGAATAGTCGCACTCATCAATTTTCTTATGGGCCTAATTCTCGCATTTGTCGGCGCAGTTCAGTTAACAAAATTCGGCGCTTCCATCTACGTGGCGGATTTAGTGGGTATTGCCACCGTCCGGGAAATGGGTTGCGTGATGACAGGGATAATTTTGTGCGGTCGAACCGGCGCTGCTTTTGCCGCTCAATTAGGAACTATGAAAGTAAACGAAGAAATTAGCGCCCTGCGAACCTTCGGAATTTCCCCTCTCGAATTTCTCGTGCTTCCGCGCATGATTGCATTGATGCTAGTAATGCCTTTCCTATGCGCGTTTGCAGACTTCATCAGCATTTCCGGTGGCTTCCTCGTTTCAGTGACCATGCTTGACGTGACGCCCACTGAGTATCTCACCCGAACTTTCCAAGCCATCCAATTGCACAGCTTTTTACTAGGCATTGCCAAAGGTTGTTTTTTTGGCTTTTTGGTGGCCTACACTGGATGTCTGAGAGGATTGCAATCCGGTTCAAGCGCCGCCGCAGTCGGTGAAGCCACAACCAAGGCTGTGGTGACTGGAATTTCAGCCATCATTGCTTCCGACGGTGTCTTCGCGGTTCTCACTCATTTGCTTCAAATTTGACGGTTCGCCAATGAACACCGACGAAACCAAAATTGAAATCCAGAAGTTGACCATTGCCTATGGCCCATACGTGGTCATGCGCGACATCAACGTCAAGGTGAAGCGTGGTTCGGTATTCGTAATCATGGGAAACAGCGGTTCTGGCAAAAGCACCTTACTGCGAAACATGATCGGACTGCTACAGCCAGCAGGAGGTGACGTGCTATATGATGGCAGGAGTTTTAAGATGATGGACGAGGAAGAACGCCTAATCCAATTGCGCAAATGCGGCGTGCTTTTTCAAAATGGCGCTCTCTGGAGTTCCATGACTCTGGCAGAAAACGTTGCCCTTCCGTTGCAAGAATATACGGATTGGTCTCCGAGCGATGTGGCAGGTGTCGTCAAACTTAAACTAGCCTTGGTAGGTCTGAGCGGCTTCGAAGGATATTATCCGGCTGAAATTTCCGGTGGAATGCGGACACGTGCGGGACTAGCACGAGCGATGGCATTGGACCCGGAAATTCTCTTCTTTGATGAACCGTCCGCAGGGCTAGACCCCATAACTTCGCGCAATCTGGACCAGTTGATTTTGGAATTACGCGACAGTCTGGGAGCAACGGTCGTCGTAGTGACTCATGAATTGGCCAGCATTTTTACCATCGCCGATGATTCTATCTTTCTCGATGCCGAGACCAAGACCATGCGGGCAAATGGAAATCCCAAGGAGTTGCTAAAGAATACGACCGATGCAAAGTTGAGAGCTTTCCTCACCCGGAGCGAATTGCCGGCAGAACCTTCATTACGATCCTCCATTCCATGAAACAATCATTCAATTGCATAAGCGAGGTGCCGTCATGAGCCAAAAAGCAAACCCGACTACCATCGGTCTGTTCTTCATCCTCGGTTTGACGCTAGGGATGGGTGGACTTTTGGCGTTCAGCTCGCGAAGCCTTTTCCATCCCATGGAAAAAGAAATCGTTTACTTCGATGCCTCCCTCAAGGGACTAAACCCCGGCGCTCCGGTAAAGTATCGGGGCGTGACGATTGGCGCGGTGCAGGAAATCTTGATTCGTCACAACCAGTCCAGCGATGACTTTTCCATGCCCGTCATCATTGCCATAGACAAAAAACTCGCCCAGGACAAATCGGATCAACAGCTTCAAATCGGAAGCTCGGAAAAATTGAGCGAAGTGATTGGCCAGGGTTTTCGTGCCCGTCTGGATACCGAAAGCCTCGTTACAGGCGTTCTCTATGTTGAACTGGAGGTGATTCCTGATGCCTCACCGCCCAAATTTCATCAACTCAAACCGGAATACCACGAGATTCCAACGGTGCCAAGCCAAGCCCAATACTTGTTGGCCAACCTGGCCAAATTCGACGCCAAGAGTCTTTCAGAAAATCTAAATGCACTATTGGTCAAGCTGAACACCAGCCTCGCTCAATTGGACTTCGCCGGGATCAATGCTGGGGTGACCAATGTTCTTGAGGCAGCGAACAATCTAATTTCCAATCCTGATCTTGCGAAATCTCTGAAATCCCTAAACCAAACTTTGGATGAAGCCCGGACGGTGCTCACACGGGTTGATTCCAAGGTTGATCCGGTCGCAGATAGTATTACCAATACTCTGGATAGCGCCCAAAAGACCTTGGTTGATTTGCGAGTTGGAATTCGGAATGTTTCGGACTTGGCCGGTCCTGACTCTGCGTTGCGCCCGGAACTGATACAGACGCTGGAGCAATTGGAAAACGCCAGCCGAGCCGTAGCCGATCTCGCGGAATTCTTGAAACGTAATCCAAACGCCTTGCTAACAGGCACCAAGCAACCAAAGCAATAACCATGAAATCTCAATTTCATCTTCCTCGTCTCGTATTCCTGGCTGTCATCAGCGTGGCCATGAGCGGATGTTTGTTCAGGCCCGTTACCGTCTCCACCCGCCACTTCGTGCTATCGCCAATTTCTACAAACGAACCTGCGCAGGTCGTGGCCGAGCCACTTTCGGTCGGCATCGGATTGGTGAAAATGCCGGCTTACTTGATGCGGGATTCCATTGCCATCCGCAATGGGTCAAACGAAATTGAATACCTTGAGGATGCACTTTGGGCCGAGCGATTAGATCAGTCCTTGCAGCAGACACTGGCGCTCAATCTTTCCAAGCTACTGCCTTCTGACAAAATTTATCTGACGGATTGGGGACATGATCAAGCGGGGGCTAAAGTGTTCATCAGTGTGCAGCAGTTCGACGTAGATGCGGCGGGGCGCGGCACATTGATCGCCGATTGGCGAATCAACGCCCCGGACAATGACACACCACTAAAGAGCGGCCAAACGAGATTGGTATTAGCAGGCAGTTCTCCACGAGGACATCCAGAAGTAATCGCCGTCACAATGAGTAACCTAACTGCGGAATTAAGTCGGGAATTGGCACAAGCCATCAGCTCATTGACCGAGCTCAAACCGTGAGCAAATCTTGGGTAATCCCCGGCGACTTGATGGTCGGGAAGTGGCTCATTCCGAACAGATGTCTCTTTGAGTGACCAACTATTTTGCTTCGACATGAAACATAACCTCAATGTAATTGGAAAAAATGTCGCCAAGTTCCGGCGTCAACGTGGATGGACGCAGGAAGAGTTAGCTGCAAGACTTCAATTACTTGGCTGGAATGTCACGGGCCAATTTCTCGCCAATATTGAAACTGGCCGCTGCGTCGTGACTGATGCGCAAATTCTTTTCTTCTCAGAAGCATTCCGCATCTCCGCCGAAGATTTATTTCCACTCAAATCGCAGTCTTTGAACGGGATGGCGTAGCTGGCGAAGAAGTGACTCCGCAGGGGGCTTTGAAAAAATCTGAACCTTGATGTCCATCGAAATCTCCTACTTAAAAAACTCGTTGCATGTAAAGGCGCGTCATTCAAATGAGGATTTTTTGTCTGGCGACCGTGCTTCAGTCACCACGATTTTAAGAATCACCGGCTGGCCTTGATTGACCAAGGGTTGATAGTTGGTTGACACCTTTGCCACACAAGCCAGTTCCCTTTTTTGCATCGCAATTTCAATGCGCCGCAAATTTTGGCCCTCAATCAAAATTTCATGGGTTGCAAAAACAATTTTCAACCTTTGCTTTTTGTCATCAATCGTTGATTCGGCAAAGGCGAATTGATTAAAGGGCAGCGTGATTGCGCAGCCTGGTGATGTTTCAACGCGAAGCCCGTCCACTTGCGGGTCAATCGCCCAACATTCGGGTGACTTGGTGCTCATGTTTTTGTGTGATGTTTGGTTTCAGGTTTCGGTTGTGCCGGTCGGATTTTTTCAACCGGCAAAAGGTGTCGGCGGCGTGTTCGCCAAAGCGCAGGAGATAACCGCGAAGTTTATCCCAAAGGAGAATGCCGGGCTGACGGCGAAAACCGTCGGCAAATTCCAACGCCAGCGGACGATGCCCGGAGCGGGCGACATTTTCCCGAAGCTGCTCCTTGTCCGGCGTGAAAATGCGGACGCCGCGCCGACCGCGTGAAATTGTTACATACCACTGCTGGGCATTGGTTGCCGCCTTGATCGTTGAATCGGAAAAGAGAACGTAATCCACCGTCTTGCCTTGCGAGCCGTAGGAAGTCACGGCGTAGCCGGGCAGAAATTCACGGAATTCCTTGTCCAATACACGGCCATCTGTCAATTCGACTTCGCCATCGGCCCGGACGGATTTTACCGTGACCAATTCCCCGTTGGTGACACGACCACCGGCAGACAATCTGCGATTGGCTTTGAGATGCAGCCGGTCATTTTCTGCGATTGAAATTTCACGCGGCAGGCAAACCGTTATCCGGTCGAGCAGCCGGTTCGAGATTGCAACCATTGCGCCGTTGACCTCGACGAGCGCACCCCATTTGAAAATATTCGCCAGCTTTCCTTTTGACCCCGGTTCAACCTCACGCACTTTCTGATTAAAAATAATCACCGCGTCCTGCGGATAAAAGCGCTCATCGCGTTTTTGCGCTTTCGTTAGGTCAAGTTTGTCCAGCACCTGAATGGGCGTGTCATTCGCACCGAGCAATCCTTTCGACTTCAACGCATCACGCACGGAGGAATTGACGCGGCGCACTTCATCCCAGGTTTGTGAGACAACGACGGCGGAAGCATTTTGCTCCGCAAGCTGGACGTATTCACTGGCCAGCGTGTCGGCCTGTCCACCCAAACCGCAAGAAACGACCGCGCCCATTTTATCCAGCCGTTCAAAAGACTCGGACAACTTGCCGGATGCTGCAACTTCGACGGCTTTGCGATACTGGTTGATGTGCGCACGTTCCCGTTTATCCCGACCGCGCTCCGGGTCCTGTCGGCGAATCTTGTGCAATTCAACCGGCCTGACACCGGAATGCCGTTCAATGGCCAACAGCGCGTCCGAAGCCTCGACCGCGCCATGCTGCCGCGTGTCGCCTGAAAGAATCAGACGGGCATTTCGTTCCTTCGCCAACCGGATCAATTCCAACATCTGGCGACCGCCAATTTGTCCCGCTTCATCCACCACAATCAGCGCGCCTTCGGAAAGTTCCCGGCGTTGCAAAAAACTCGCGACTGTTTTGGGTGAAGGAAAACCTGCTTGCTCCATGTCCACGACCTGTTGACGTTGTGGTGCTAGAATGACAATGCCCCGGCCTGATTGCCGGACTTGTTCGACCAGCTCGCGCAGGACAAAACTTTTGCCTGTGCCCGCGCCACCGCGAAAGACCGCCACCATATTGATTGAACCGAGCAAGGCATCCAACGCCCGACGCTGTTCAGCATCCAGTCGGGGATTCGCCGGACGCGGTTGCCACACCAGCGGATAACAAGAACCGATGCCTTCCTTGGCAGTTTGGACAATTTCCCATTCGCGCAAAAGAACGTCGCGGAGGGTCACTTGGCTCGGACGTTCATCATGTCGAATATAATCACGCAGACGCGTGAATTCTTTGAGTTCATCAATGGAGAAGTTTTGACCACGCGCCCGTTCCAACGCCTGCTGCCAAATCTGGCATTCCAGCACGACGGAATTCCGATCAAACAGATGTTCCTCCGCCCATTGCACCGCTTCGGCGATGCTGATGCGATTTTTCGCGCCGACATCTTGTTCCGAACTTTCCAAACTTCGGCGCAAGGAGGCGCGCTCTTCTTTGGTCAATTGAGACTCCCACAAAACCCGCAGTTCGTCCCGCGACAAATCCTTTTGTTTCCGGGCACGATTGGTCTCCGCCAGCATCGCGCGCAATTTCTGGATGTTCGCCTCGCCGAGTTCCGGCTTTTCGGCCAGCAATTGTTTCAACGATTCATCTATCTGCGCATGTCGTTTGGAAAATCGTTCGCAAATGTCTTCGGGAACACCTTCAATCTGGAAATCACCGCGCGCATGGTTGCGGATTCGGTAGCCGTAATTTTGCAATTCACGGGCCAGTTCATGGTAATAGGCATTTCTGGCAAATTTCCGCGCCTGCAAAAGTCCAAAATTTTGGAGTGCCTTCCAGCGATTTTCAACTGGATCGAAAGTGGCGTTGAACACGATGCCATGCGTATGCAGATGCGGATCGAGCGCGCGGGACGTGTCGTGAGTAAATAACGCCGCCACGAAATTGCCGGTGAAACGGTCGTTCTGCGCCCCGTCCGTCCGTATCCGTGTAGCGGCATACGCCTCGAATTCTCTCAAAGCCAGCCGCACTGCCCGTTCATGCAAAGCAAAAATGCGCTCATCTTTGCCAAGAAACGCGGCCAGCGAAACTGATTTAGGCGGTGAAAAGGTGAAATCATAAAAGATGCGACGATTGGCGACAGTGCCGTCCTCCTCGACACGTTTTTCTTTCAGCCGTTGCGTTAACGTCTCACCTGTGGCCGGATGTTGGTTGTCACAGAGCCGCAGAAAATCTTCCGCGCGGACTTTGCCGGATAAACCAAGTCGTTCCGCGCCCAAACCGAGCCATTCGCCAGCCACACGTTGCCCTTCATCGTAGTAATCACCCACGCAAAGATGCTCCTCAAAGTATTCCTTTGCGTTCCTCAATTTGTATTGCGTCTTTGCCGTGACCACACCCTGGACATTATCAGGACTGAACGCGCATTTTGTGTCTCAGAGACACCTTTTTCCATCCGACTTCTGGTGAACTGTGGACATGAATGATGCAACGGATGAAGAAATTGAAATAGCTCTACGGGTTCTGAACGCGCTCAAGGATGAACTAAAGGCGCACACGAAACGCCGGATGGATCGAATCCCGGACAACGTGGCATGGAACGAGAAAGCCACCCACATTGATTATGAACTTCGAGGGAACTTGAGCAGCATCCACTGTCTGAAACTGGAACTGAAGCATTGGCTCAAACGTCGTCTCAAAACAATTCAACGCCGCAACTCCACCTGACCATGCAAACACCCACCACCACCGACCTGCGCACCGCCATGCAAGTGCTGGAACAACTTGGTGAGCGAATTACCACTCATGCAAATCATGCGATGATGGAAATGCCCGATTCATCTATGGGCACACATTACGCCGGACAAATCGAATCCAAAGCCATCGAACAAACCGCCCGCATCAAGCATGTCGCGGCACAATTGAAAATCTGGCGCGACGAACTGCTGCAACAACGCAGACAATCAGTCCATGTTTAATTTGCCATACGCTTTACCCCTAATTTTCATTAGGACTTGGGGTGCGCGCAGATGTTGCGCCAGAGACGCGCGAGTGCCGCGCAATCTTCCGCAGTCGCGGACAGGGAAACCGTCAGTCCACGACCGTGGACTCGCCGCAGATAAGGCGCGGACGTGGATTGGCCGTGTCCGTGAACAGGGCGTGTTTGCGTTCAGTCCGCAGCCGCTTCAACGGACGTTACGCAAACAGGCAATGGCCACGGCTCTGGATAATCCACGAACAAGCCGCCGACACGATTTTTCCGCGACCACAATCAGGCCACGTCCACGAATTGTCCGTGCTTTACGAATGACCGATGAATGTCCTCGCAGTCGCAATGCGTTTCCAGCCCAACATCCGCACACGGTCTGACCTTTCCAAAATCATTCCACGCTTATGTCCTCATTTGATCCCGAAAAAATCCGCAACGCCGTTGCGGAATTCACTCCGCGCCGGCCACAGAAGTTCCAGGAATTATTTGCCGCAAAAGATGTCGTGATTGAACTGCGAAAGAAGCGCGCCTCGTATCGCTCCATCGCGGATTTGCTGACACGGCATTGCCTGCCGACTTGCAAAACATCCGTCGCTTTGTTTTGCCACAAAGTTCTCGGTGAAAAAGTGCGCCCCTATAAACGGCCCGCGCCCGAAAGACCGGCCGCTTTTGAAATGCCCGTTCGTGAAGAAGCACCTCTGCAGACCGAGGCCAGTCCGCCCACAGATACCAACGGCGGTGAAACTTCCCCCGCCCGCGCTCGCGGCCCCCGCATCGCTCAAGTCCGAATGCTTAAACCACAACCGCAGACCACATGAAACGTCTCGACCTCATCCTCAATGGCAAAGGCGGCGTCGGCAAAAGTTTCTTCGCCGTCAACTTTGTTCAGTATCTCAAAGACAAGGACATTACGCACACCGCCATCGACAGCGACAACGAAAATTCAACACTGAAACGCTTTCATCCCGACACTCGCTTCCTCGACCTTGCAGAGCGGCGCGGACTCGACGGCATCTTCAGCGCCCTGGAAAAATCAAATCTGGTTGTCATGGATTGCCGCGCCGCGTCCACCGACTTGTTCATTGATTTCTTCAATGTGATTGACGTGTCCACCGTATTGTCGGCAATGGGCGCGGCGCTCACCTTCATCATGCCGGTGAACCACGAATCGGACAGCGTTGACCAGGTGCAACGGCTGGCCGACCAGTTCGGGAAAAAATGCAGTTACGTTGTAGTTCGCAACGCCGCACACAGCGAGAGTTTTGAACTGTTCGAGGCATCCGAAGTGCGCGCGCAACTTAAAGGCAAACTCGGCGGTCGGGAAATTGCCATGACGCAGTTGCAAGACTGGCTTGTCGTGGCAATGAATCAGGAAAACGTGACCGTCACGGCGGCGGCAAAACATCCGGCCTTTGGTCTGCTTGATCGTCAGCGACTTCAAACGTGGCAACGAAAACTCTACACCGAAATTGAATCCGCTGCCGACCTGCTGTTGCCCACCAAATAATGAGCGCGCCCAAAGTTAAGCCGCCGGATTTTGACGAGGAATTTGTGCAGGCCGTCGCCAAGTGGCGTGAAGACCACAAAATTCGTGAAGACGACGCCACGATGCTTTTCATTGAACTGTTTCGGATTCATCAAAAGCATTGGGACGCACTTCGTAGCCGCGAAATGCCCTCGTTCAACCAGTTCCGCTCGGACATCACGTTGCTCACCCAGACGACCAAAACATTTCAACAGGATACGGCAACCTTGATAGAACTGCTTAAAAACCAGCCACCAACGCACAACACAGTAAAAGTGACCCGCACCGCCGCCTTTTTTGCGGCACTCGCCTGTCTGTTCGCCGGTTATCTGATCAGAATGTTTTGGCCATGAAACTTGATTTTGTTCCGTTCAATCTGCCGCATTTATCTTCCGTTTCTTTGTTCAAGGAATGGCGGCCAGTTGTAATTTTATTGTTGATCATCGGCGCGCTGTCTTTGTTGATTCCGCGCAAACATAAATCGCAGGTCGCCCGGCTTGGGCGTCTCACATGGCGACGCAATCAATTCTGTCGCGGCTGGCTCATCACCGGCGACACCGGCTCCGGCAAAACGAGTTCCGGCATCAACCAGCTTCTCCATCAAGTTTTTCAAAACGAACCGACTTGGGGCGGATTGTGCATTGACGAAAAAGGTGTGTATTGGGAAACGCTCGCGGCAATGGCAAGACATTACCGACGCGAACATGACCTTGTTCATCTGCAAATCCGTCCGGATGACACGCAAGTCGAATGGATGCCACCGTATTATTTTAACCTGACCGGCGACCGCAGCATTCCATTTATGACGTATGCCAAATTTGTCGTGGACACGGCAACAAGTCTCGGACAGGGTGGCGACAAGGGGTTTTTCAAAAGCCAGGCGCAAATCCACATTGCTTACGCCTTGGAATTGCTATTCGAGTTGAAACGCCCCGTCACCCTTCTCGGCGTATCCGAACTGCTTTTTAACCGGGGCAAGCTTGAAGAAGAACTCCAAAATTTAAGCCAGCTTGGGGAACTTCCACGCCGCGTTGCCGTTCTGGAACATTTTGAGAACCGCCTGCTCAAACAACCCGAAGAACAACTCGGCGGTGTCCGCGAAACGACCGCCAATTATTTGCAATGCTTTTTGACACCCGAAGTGGCCGAGGTGTTCTGCACCGCAAACAACACGTTCGATTTCACTGAAATTGATAAGGGCAAAATCATCTGCGTCACCATGCCGCAAAAATTCCAGACCGAACGCCGCTACGTTAATACTTTTTTGAAATTGCTGTTTTACAGTCACGCATTGCGCCGCTTCGACAAACCAAAAGCTGAACGTGCGAATGATAATCTGCTCATCCTTTGGGCCGACGAAGCGCAACGCTTTATGACGGCCAGCGAGGACGGCACGAGCGATTACAATTGCGTGGACGTGATTCGCGAGGCGGGCGCAACAATTGTCGCCGCCGCACAGTCCACCACGTCACTTGTTCCACCGCTTGGTAACGACAAATCAAAAGTGCTTACCTTGAATCTCCGCAATCGCATGATTTTTCGTTCCGCCGATGAAGCGGACGCAGTTCAAGCCGCCGATTTTCTAGGAAAGAAACTTGTGATGAAACGCTCATGGGGTTCGAGTGCGGGAAAACGCAATGTGAATTATTCCGAAACCGAGGAACACAAAATTAAATCATACAAACTCCGCAAATTGCGCGATCACGAATGTGTGCTAGTTCATTGCGAGCACGGCTTCCGCCAAGTGACGCTGCCGCCGCTTGATGCTGATGGGACGGTTGCGTATTGGTTTCCGTGGTGGAGGCGGCTAAACTTTCATGCAATTTGAGCCTGGAATCGAAAAACCGTTTTGTTAAGATGGCTAAAAATTTACCGTGTTGGTAATTTTGAATGCGAAATCAATGAACCGGAGAATTTGCATAGACCTGTTTTGTGGCGGCGGCGGCTTCAGCTTGGGAATGGAACGGGCTGGTTTCCGATGCTTGGCGGCGATTGATTTTAATCACGAGGCACTCACCGTCTTCAAGGCGAATTTCCCGGACGTTCAGCAAGCACTGGAACGAGACCTGACCAAATTTCCTCCTGCAAGTTTGGCAAAACTGATCAATACCAAGGATGTTGACGTGATTGTTGGCGGACCACCGTGTCAGGGATTCAGCGCAGTGCGACAGGTGGACGGGGCAAATAACGGCAAACGCCTCGTGGAGGACGAACGGCGACATCTCTACCAGGAATTTCTGCGCTACGTTGAATTTTTCCAGCCCAAAGTTTTCGTAATGGAAAACGTGCTTGGCATTCGCTCGGCATCCGGCGGCGAATACTTCATCCGGGTGCAAAAAGAGGCACGGGCGATTGGCTACCGCGTCCACGCCCAAGTTGAAGACTGTGTCGAGCTTGGCCTGCCGCAAAAACGTCGTCGTCAGCTTTTCATCGGCACACGTCTCGACCTGCCGGATTATTTTCACTCGGAAATCAAACCCGCGCCGCGCGCCTGCGACCATCCACCGTTATGGGAAGCCATCGGCGACCTACCGCCCGTCAAGGCTGGCGAGGGTGAGGAAGAATGCAATTACGACATGGAGCGTCGCAAAGCTCATGTCGAGCGATTTGGCCGGCGTTATCTTTTCAATGTTTTGGAAGTCCGCCGCGCCACAAAACTTACCGCTCATCGCGCGCGACCACACAGCGAGCGGGATTTGAGGGATTTTGCTTTGTTGAGAGAGGGCGAAAATTCCAAGGAGGCAATGGACAGGGGCGTCCCGTTTGAATTCCCCTACGACAGGGAGACTTTCAAAGATCGTTACACCCGGCAGCACCGGAACGAGGCGTGTTCCACCATTGTCGCGCATTTGAGCAAGGACGGTTTGATGTTCATTCATCCGACGCAGAACCGCTCGCTCACGCCGCGTGAAGCGGCACGCATCCAAAGTTTCCCGGATTGGTTTCAGTTTCCCATCGCACGCACTCATCAGTTTCGAGTGATCGGCAATGCCGTGCCGCCGTTGGTAAGTGAAGCAATTGGTATCGCAGTTAAAACCTACTTGGAGAAAGCCATGAAAAAATCAAAAGAAATCAAATTCCTCATCGAGCCGCTGCCCAAGGACGAGAGCCAGGCTGTTGATTGGCTGATGGAGCTGGTGCAGGCCGCCGACAACAAGACGCTCCGAAAAGTGCCGGTTGATGAATTCAAACGCGGCTGGTTTTCCGTTGGATTCCTTTACCCAGGACTTCATCCCGATGGAGCGCTGGATCACGGCAAAAAAATGTCAAGCGAGGTTGTGAACCACGCCGAAATTCGTAAAATTGAGCCGCGTTTGATTGCGCCATATTATGTGGAAAGTGGCTGGCCTGTCGTTCTGGCTCCGGTTGCCAAGGAGGCGTGGCGACGATATGAAGCAAGCGAATTGAAAGATGACGAGTTTTATTGCAGTGAAGCTTTAATTGCAGGAATGTGTTATCGCAATCCACGTCTCACGGACGAAGTGCGTCGGGAGCGTGAGAAATTAAATTGAAACATTTCATGCCGCCCACTCCACCAACCAAGTCCGGTTCAGCAAAAATGCGCCCTCGCGCACGCTTGATTGGGTTAATCGGCGATGAGCTAATAAGCGATGAGCCGGTAGCTCTAGTTGAATTGGTCAAGAATGCTTATGATGCGGACGCCGATAAGGTAATTGTTAAATTCCAAGGCGAGAACCCAAACAAACCGGACAAAGTGGTAGTCACTGACGACGGCAGCGGAATGAGTTTGGACACTGTGCTGAACTCGTGGTTTGAGCCTGGCACAATCGCCAAACGGAAAGAGGATAAATCACCCGGCAAAGGAAGGCTTTACCAAGGAGCAAAAGGAATCGGAAGATTTGCTTCAGCACGGCTTGCGGAATTTCTTTTTCTGGAAAGTAAGCTGCCCAAAGAAAAGGAAGGGGTCTTTGTCCTTTTAGAATGGGGCAAATTTGACGAGGACAGTTATTTGGATGAAATCAGTGTCGAATATGAAGTTCGACATATTCCAGATTTGAAACATGGAACGCGGCTAACATTGGAGAGATTGAGAAAAGAATGGACGACAGACGACTATGAAGAACTGCATACAAGACTTTCCCGGCTGATTTCTCCTTTCAATGAAGTAAAAGATTTTGAAGTGGAATTGGAAATCCCCGCTCGGCCCGAATTGAGTGGTCTTGTCGCTCCACCGGATTTGATTTTGCAGCCGAAATACCATCTTAAAGGAAGTTTGGACGAAGATGGTAATTTTACCGGCACATTATTTGTTAATAAAAAACAAATAAAGACTTTCAAGGCTCAAAAAGTTGGCGGTAAAGATGCACGCCCGTTATGCGGCAAGTTTGGCGTTGAAATTAGAGCATGGGATCGTGACAAGGAAGGTTTGGAGCCTCTCGGCAAAGAACTCGGCATTGGAATCGCAGAAATGAGGAGAACGCTCAATGGTTTTTGTGGTGTCAGCATTTATCGAGACGGTTTCCGAGTTTATCCATATGGCCAAAAAGGCAACGATTGGCTCAACCTCGATTCACGCAGTCGGCAGAATCCAGTCCAATGTCTGGCGAACAACCAAATTGTTGGTGCCATCCAATTATCGCGTGAGACCAATGAAGAACTCAAAGATCGCGCAAACCGTGAGGGCATGGTGCTGAATAACGAACATGCAGCCTTGGAAGAATGGTTTAAGGAAGTTCTGAAATTATTGGAAGTTGAGCGTTATCGTTTAAGACCACGGGAAGACTCCGCCGATGCGGCACAACCAATTTTTGAAGCTTTCGATTTAGGTCCGACTGTGAAAATAGTCCGTCAGGAGCTTGGGCCAAGCCATCCGGTAACGACCCTAATCTCCGAAACAGGTAAAAAGGTAAAAGAAGGTGTTGAGCGAGTTCAGGAAGTTTTTTCTCGATTGTTAATGTCATCTGGTTTGGGGCAAATGGTGGACATCGTAATTCATGAGATCGGCGCACCGCTTGGAAAAATCAATCGTCAATTGGAACTCTTGCAGAAAGATATTGAGTTAATAAAAGATGAGACCGTGCAAGGCAAAGTGGCCAAGAAGCTGACACAAATTAAGCCGTGGCTGGAGCAAATTTATAATTTGCGTCAACGATTGGAGCCGCAAACTCCGGCCAAGCGAGGGCGGGCAACAACCTTCAGCGTTCGAGATGAGGTCGAAGATAATTTTAATCTCTATGAATCCTTGCTAACAAAGCAGGGAATCAAAAAGAAAATCCTCGCGCCCAACGGGGATATTAAGGTCATGATGTCCAGATCGTCATTGGGGCAAATCCTAGCCAACCTGATTGACAATGCTGTTTTTTGGATATGCCGTGAGAAAGGTGAGGGCAAAGGCGGAGAAATTGAAGTCCGAATCGAAAAAGTTCCAGGCGGCTTTCGCTTGGTATTCTCTGATAATGGCCCAGGGGTTGCCCCTGAAGACAGAAACAGGATATTTGAGCCATATTTCACCACTAAACCGAATGGAATGGGACTTGGATTGCATATTTCCAGGCTGATCATTGAGCCTTACGGAAAATTACTTTTAAGTGACGAAGGTGATCTTTCAGGAGCTTGTTTTGAAGCGGTTTTTGAAAGGAAGGTGGGCCTATGATAAAACTGCTCGTGCTATTGATTGACGATGACGAAGAAACGCTTGAGCAACTTGAGCAACTGCTGCCGACAACCCTGTGCGATTGCCTTTTAGAATGGGAAACTTGCTTGGGATTTGACGAGGCGCTGAAGAGGCTTGATTCACGACGTTATGATATAGTCGTTACTGATATGGCTTTTACGCCTCCAGGTAAAACCCAAGCAGAATTTCGCGGGCTCGAAACAGTGAACGATATTCGCGGCAAAAGATTTTGCCCTGTGATTGCTTATTCAACCCGGAGCAGGCCGGAAGATCTGACATTGGACGTATTCGTCAGTTTTGCCGACAAATCGGGCGACGAAAAAGATTTGGTTAGCAAATTGGAAAGTCTCCTTAAAACTGGCATTCCACAAATTGCACGAAGTCTTCATAACGAACTCGATGGTGTTGGGGGAGAATATCTTTGGCAATTTCTTGCAAAAAACTGGCAACACCTCGTCCAGACAGGATGCACTTCGCCAGAAGTTCTTGAACGCTTGCTCCGGCGGCGCGCCGCGACACGAATTGGAAGACTTAACTCAGACGAAACAGAGGTTGCAGACGTTGCTGGCGTAGAGTTTTATATTTCACCAAAAATCACACCGGGTCAATTGCGGCTAGGTGAAGTGCTTTTTGAAGTGGCTACTCAATCTTATCGAGTTGTGCTTACCCCGCATTGCCTTCTCACTATTCAGTCAGCCGATCAAAAGCCAAAGGCTGAGTTTGTTTTGACGGTAAAAACGGTTCTGGCTTCCACTGTGCTTGCAAATCATTTCCAAGGCATGCAAATAGCGCCAGAACAGGCTGCAAGAGAGAAAAAAGTTCGCCCTGTCATTGGAGATAGCCCTTCTGTTGGAAAACCGAACGGAAGGTATTGGTTTCTTCCAGGTTTCTTGCAGATGCCAGACTTATATTGCGACTTTCTTCAGATGGAAAGCCTTCTGTTCACAGACGTTGATCCAGGTTCCAGTCAGAAGTTTCAAGCGGTCGCGGTTCTCGACACACCTTTTGCGGAAGCATTACAGGCAAGGTTCGGTGAATTTTACTCGTCAGTGGGCACTCCGAATCTTCATCCGAAATATTTTCTGCACTTGCTCCCGACGAATGCCTGATGTTTTCACCAAGACCAAGCGTTCGGAAGTGATGTCGCTGATTCGCGGTCGAGGGAATAGGAACACCGAGATCGCGCTGGTTCGCTTGCTTCGACAAAATAAAATCGTCGGCTGGCGGCGACATCTTCCCATCTTTGGCAGACCGGACTTTGTGTTTTCAAAACAAAAACTTGCAGTCTTTGTGGACGGGTGTTTTTGGCATGGCTGCCCAAAACATTTCAATATGCCGGCCAGCAATCGTGCATTCTGGAAAAAGAAAATTAGTGGAAATAAAGCACGCGACCAACGCGTGAACCACGAGCTTCGCAAGTGTGGCTGGCGTGTGATTCGGATTTGGGAGCATCATCTTTCAAAGCGGCCTGATTTTTGTGTTTCGAGAATAAAAAAACTGACATCTTTGGTTTTAACTTCTACAACATAAAATGGCACGAGTATGGATCATCAGACTTTGGACGATAAAATAGGCGATTTGGAATCACGACTTGGTTCCTTTTGCATGAGCAAATCCCAAAGAGAATACAAATGGGAATGTGTTTTTGAAATGTGTCGCGAAATTCAGGCGGGATTCAACAGCAAACCACGTTACCCGGCAAAAGAGCAGCGTGAGGCCGCCTGGGCGAGATTCAATGATTTGCGGTCACGCGCACATAATGAGCACCGCGAATACAGAAAAGATGAATCATACGAGGTCTATAAGGAGTTGATGCACGACCTCATGCTCGCTGATCATAATCTGGCAACCATCATTGCTGAAGCCACATTTCTCGCCTTCGACAAAACGGATGTGGATGACATGAAGCAAAAAGGCCAGACCTTGCGGGAAGTTCGCCAGAAATTGAAGGAGAACAATAAAGTTCTGATACACGAGCATCAGAACGAAATTTGGAATAAGATACTCACCGTTCAGTCGAATCAGGATGCTTGGTGGGGAAAATGGAAGGAACGTCGCGGCCAGCGTCAGGAGGAATACCAAGCCAAGTTGAAAAAACACGAAGAATGGCTGGAAAGACAGACCGCGTGGAAAAAACGAGTCCAGGAAAACATCTCCAAGAATCGGGAAAAATTGAATAAGGCCGAGTCGGCTCTGACCCGTAGCGAGACGCACGCAGACGAACTTCGCGAGAAAATCGCCGCCGCCCGGAGTGACGATTACCGAGAACGGGTCGAGGGTTGGCTGGAGGAGGAAGAAACAAGAAGCAAGAGCATCGAGGAGAGCATTGAGCGCATCAAAAGCTGGATTGAGGAAGACGAACAAAAACTCAATGAGTAAAATGATTGCGACCATACGCCGAGTTAATTCACCCAATATGGATATTCACGACAACGACATTGAGACGAACTATGACGCATTGTTTGACGCTGAAAATTATCTGTATTTCAATCAGGATAATTTCCTGACGGACGAGAAAACCAAAGTGGAAATCCAGTTTATCCGTGAAAGGCTGGGGGTGGATAAAAACACGTCGCTATTGGATTTGGCGTGCGGGCATGGGCGTCATGCGAACGTGCTGGCGAAAGAATCGCGTCGAATCCTTGGCCTCGACACGAACGCTAAATTTTTGGAACTCGCCCGAAAACAGTCCGACGCCGAAGGCATCACTAACGTATCCTACATCAATCAGGACATCCGAAAACTAGACTACATCACTGAGTTTGAGCGAGCGATGCTGTTGAACACCGTCTTTGGATTGTTCTGCGACGAAGAAAATTCCGAGCTTTTGCGGAGAATCAACAAGGTGCTCAAACCGTCCGGGCAATTTTGCTTCGACGTGATAAACAGGGACATGATCCTTGTTGATTTCCAGCCCGACTACATTCTTGAGAAGGAAGGCAATTTCCTCCTCGATAGGTGTTCCTTCGATGGACGAACCGGAAGAATGATCAACAGGAGGGTATATGTGAAAGATGGACACCGAACTAACGCGCACTTTTCCCTTCGCCTCTACAATTATACTGAAATAGCCGCGTTGCTGACCGCAGCAAACTTCAAAATAATCGAAGCTTTTGCTGATTGGCACGCGAATCCGTTTGGTTGTAAGTCGAAGAAGATCGTTATCATTGCCCGCAAAACAGGGGATGTCCAAGGACCGAATCAGGGTTGCGCGAAATGAAGCAATTCACCAGCTTCGTTGCGAACTGGCTTCGCATAGGCCATGCACGAAGCGCAACCGGATGTTCCGCAACCGCTGCCCACAATCTCCGTGTCTTGAAACCGCCGCATAAATGCCTTCATGCGCCGCAGTGATTCCGCCACCCCGATCTGCCTCATATCGTAGGTGCAATCGGCCAACATGATTGAAGGACATGGGTAGATTGAAAACGAGGCGTTGATCGCGCTACCATAATTCTTTGTCTTGCACGGCAGGCATACCGCCACTTTAGGCTCCCTAGCAGAATGATTACCCTTTTTAACGGCATAGCTCCCAAGATCAGCCCCATCGTAACCTTGCGTGACCTCGGACGATGAATAATGTTCGATTTCGTTGTTTTTACACCAAAGGATGATTGCCTTGATGTCGGGACTTGTGACCGTATTTAGGAATGTTTTGCAGGTGACGTTGATGCCGGCGCGCTTCAAGCGCAGCACGTTTTCAAGAACCCTCGATGCCCCCTGGCTATCGCGCACACCATAAGTCTTTCCCAACCGCTCGTTGTCCACACTGTAAAGCGAAACCTCGACTGCAATCGGCGGATGCGAACGGAAAAGTTCGATAAGTTCATCGTCAATTGAATAGCCGTTGGTAAAAACTTCCACGACGACGCCATGCTCTTTCAGAAATTGGTAGATGGCCTTGAAGTCGGGATGAATTGTGACTTCGCCACCAGTGAGTGTGCAGAACAGCAACCCCTCTTCAATGAGTTCGGCCAAATGACTTTTTATTTCGGAAAATCGGGCAATTTTATTGAAAGAATGCCCGACAATGTAACAAAACGGACACGAAAAATTGCACCGGTCAAGGAGTTCCCAGCGGCAAGTTAGCGGCAAGTAATCATCACCGCTGGCCAAAATCCCCAGCATCTCCTTTTTACCCAGAATTACGGCTGCATCGCCCGAAGTCGGTTCCAACGCGGACTCCTCGAAATATATTCCACAAGGTTCACTCGACTCGACTAGAACCTCGTGACGCCCGATTTTTCGGATTATTTCCATAGCCGTGTCAATTCAGCGCTCTTGTTATGAATCGTAAAACTGCTTGGACGAACTAAACTGGCCGCTGCCAGACCAAAATAAAGCAAAAACTGCTCGGCTATCGTGTGCAGAGCGGCGGGGCGAAAATTCTGATGCGCCACAATTCCGAATGCCCAACGGCACCCAGATTGTGTCTGTCAGCAATTCATTTTTGCGCCATTTGTGAGCTGCGGCTTTGCAACTTTCTTGCTTCCTTTTTCAGACACAATGATTTTAACGAATTTTTTGCCAGCGATTTTTTTCATAATTTCCTTCTCCCAAACTTCACAAACATTGTGAGCTTGGCTTTGAGTTTTGACTTTAAACCCGACGCCTTGGCATTGCAAACGCAATTTCAAATTCTTTCACGATTGCCCCACTGTTGCCTCTCGAAATAATCCCGGTCAATCCGAACCGGCTCGATACAGTGGGGATTATCCGTCTTAGGGTTGTTCACCAGAGGCGTTGATTTCCGCCGTGTTCATCCGCCTGCTTCCCGCGCTTCTGGTTGCTTCGCGGCAATTTCGCGCCACGAAATCTATCGTGTCACTGCATTGCTTCTCGCTCCGCCGCCCGCCAGCGCGGAAATCAGGCTCGGTGCGTTTCGTTCGGAACAGGATTGCTCTCCCCGTTGAGGCGAAGAGAGCAATCCCGTTCCTTCAAAAACGAAACGCAAAAACATGAACACGACAGAAAACTTATTCTCAACGCCTCAACTGCCGAACAACATCGTCAAGCCGATAAAATTTCCAAACCAACCGCAAGAATGGAAAATCGTTTCATTGAAAGAATGTCCGACACCTGCCGACATCCAGCTTTGCCAGACACCGGAACAGGCAACCGCCTATTGGAATTTGCACATCATCAATCATCCTTACTTCAATCCCGAATGTGAATGTCTGGTGGTTTTAATCCTTAACACCCGTCACAAAATCAAAGGACATTATTTTGTATCTGTGGGAACAATGGACACCATTTTGGTTCATCCACGCGAAGTTTTTCGTTTGGCAATCATGGCCAGCGCACACGCCATCGTCATCATGCACAATCATCCTAGCGGTGAATCCACACCGTCAGATGCTGACATTAAAGTCACCCGCGATCTCATTCGAGCCGGACAATTGCTCAAAATTGACGTGATTGACCATGTGGTCATTGGCAATCAAAACCGGTCCTCGCTTCGGGAATTGGGGTATTGTGCCGTGTAGATCATTATGCCGAGTAGTTTGCAGAAAGCCAATATCCATCGGGTTTTCAACCGCATTTACTCGGCATTATTCTGCCAGCATTTGGTTCGCAAATTCAATGTATCGTTGAGGAATCGGGGCATCCAAAGTCCAGATTAATTGGTATTTCCCATGATTCAATATTGGGAAGCTCGTATCAGCTTGAATGTTCGTTCGCAAAATTTGTGCGGATTATGCCGAGTTGAAAAAATAAAAAAAGGGCGATTCATTGGCTTTTCAATGAATCGCCCCGTTGAACTCGGCATTATCAATCACACGGCACAATAGCCTTTATGCCGAGCTCGGCATAAGGGATATTTCTATCAGTGAGCGCAAGCTCAATGAAAAACTTTTTACGCAAGCAGCCGTTTCATTTTTTCATACCCATAAACCAAACGGAAGCCAGGCTGAAGAATATCTTCGCCGGGAATTTCGTGAATGCGCCTCTCGCGCACGGCGGCTAAATTATTCCAACCATTTCGCGCAGAAATTTCATCAGCTTGCACCGGCTTGCCGCACCATGAAGCGAAAATAATTTCGGGATCAGCCTGACGGATTTGTTCTGGCGAAACGACACGCTCCGGCGCAGCGCGTTTGGTTCGCAAGTTGGCGAAGATGTCTTCGCCACCGGCGCGCTCAATCAGTTCGCTTACCCACGCAATGCCGGAAATGAGCGGGTCATTCCATTCCTCAAAATAAACGCGCGGACGGCGCGCAACATTTTCGACTGTCGCAAGCCGTTCTCGAAATTCGCCCAACAGTTTTTCGCCTTTGCGTTCACAATCTACGACACGCGTAAGAAGTGCCAGCGTAGCTTCCGTTTCCGCCAATGTGCGCTGGTTGGTTGCGAGAACTGGAAAGCCACGCTGAATCAGTTCGGCGGCAAGTTTGGCCTGCACGTCAGAAAACGTGATGATCAAATCAGGATTTAATTTGGTGATTTCAGTTAGATTTGCCGAACTGAATCCACTGACGCGAGGCTTTGGCGGCGTGCCATCCGGCTGGTTGAAATATGCCGTGACGCCAGCAACGCTTTCCCACGCGCCGATGCGCCAAAGCCAATCCGCTGTTTCAGCAGAAAGACAGACAATGCGTTGCGGGATTTGGCTCATCACCCAAACAAGAAGCTCATTTAGTCAGCACAAGCCAATCCTCTGGCAGCCAGTTGTCGTATGTCTCCGATTTGGTGAGATCTTCCGAGATTGAAAGTTTGTAAATCCAGCGGCCATCCCGAAATTGCGAGTCGATGACATAACCCTCGTAAGGTTCATTCTCCCGATCATCCACACGGACTTTGTTCATTTCTGAAAATCGTGGCGACATTTGTTCCAGCATTCTAAAAAAGTGAAGGATTTTCAACGGAAATTCCAATAGACCTTTCTTTCTGAAATTGTGATTTAAGATGCCGGTGACAATGTGGAGTTCGCCGTGACCAACGCGCGGTTTGCTTCGTTGCACGGGCTGTCCGGTCGCTCGTATGCCTCGCGACCTCGCCCATTCCACTACGCAAATCCGCGCGCTCGTCACGAGCGGCATGGGCAGATTGCCGCAGCAGCAGCGGCGTGGCTTCCGTCTGCGGCTCGGCGGCGGGCGTTGCGCTCCGACTCCACTTGCCCCGCTCGCCGAACCGCAGACCGAAGCTGAATTAAACTCCGTTTATCCCGGTAAATTCAAGCGAAGGCTGCTTTGAATTTGTTTACGCCAATCATTCATGACCTGCGCCTGCTCCGCGTATTCCGGCCATTTTGCCACGGCAGCCCGAACTTCCTCAACGATGGCCTCGGCCCGTCCACGTTTCATCAAAGCACTTTTGGCGCAGGCGCGAAAATCGGCCAGCGTGAATCCATCATGCTTGCCGTTCATCGTCATCTGATGCCGGGCGGTCCAGTCACCGCCCGGATTGTAGCTGTAAATCACGTCGAAGGCCGGCGCGAGTGACCAGCGTCCCGTCTTGTCCATCAGGAAGGCGATGTTCTTGACGTGGTCGTCCTGATTGCGGGCAATGATGTTGAACACCATCCGCCGGAATTGCTCCTCCACGGTTGCCATCGGCAAATTCAACTGGCGGATGACCAAGAACGCCTGTTCGTAGGCATACGCGCCCGCGTTGTTAAAATCAAAATGCGCCAGCGCGCATAACGACTGCATGTGCAATTTCTCACCGCCTTCGAGCCGGTCAAAACGCCGGGTCATGAAATGACGCCGACCGCCTTCTTCCAGCAAGCGGCATTCACTCATGGTGATGCCCGCCGCCTTCGCCATCAAATAATACGCATATTCAATCGCTCCGTAACCCTTTGGATCCTCGAGTTCCTTGTCCTTGTTGCCGGTGACGCCGTCAAATTTCAGGAGCCAGTAATCAAATCCTTGTCCTGCCGTGATCTGCCCCGAACGGACTTCATTGGTTTCACGGTTCCACGCAATGACCGCCTTCGCCCGCGCGCCGCCGGCGGATGTGCCAACCCGCAGAATGTCGTTCAAGGCATTTTTCCGGCTCGCGCTGGCAAAAGTGGTTTTTAGATTTTTGCGATGGCTTAAAACTTCCGAGGCCAGTTTGACGAGGGCATTGATCTCAATCTTTTTCGCCTGCTGCGGTTTGGGGCCGATGGCCGGCGCGAATTCGAGCGCACCCATGCCGCGTGCCCCGGTGTAACAAAGCCGCTCCACCGCGTTGAAGCTTTCGGAGGTCCGGCCTTGTGTCGCTAGCCACGCATCTATCAAGGCGTTGCCGAACCGGTCGGGCAGCGAATCCGCCAGCAGGCCGGGCAGCCCGTGAAATGTTTTTGGCGGCAAATCCGAAAAGACATATATCTGGTCGCCGAGCGGCATCGTGATAGGCGAAACTTCAATCCCGCTCTGTGCGAATGCCGGATCATACTGGAACGCCGCGAACTGGCCTCCGTCCTCCAGCGAAACCGCGCCGATGGTTCGTCCCCAAAGTTGAACTTCGGCCAGCGTCATGGTTTATCTCCCCATTGCCACTTTTTAGTGGATGGCTTGACTGGCTTGGTAGTGGAAGCTCGCCGACGTTTCCGGCCAGCCATTTTCAATTGCGCTACCGGGCTGGGCACCGGTTCCGGGACGAGCAGATCGAAACGCTCGATCACATCGAGCACGCGGCACACGCGGATGAAGCCGGACAATTGGGTTCCCACCGTGCCCGCTTCCAACCGTTCCACCGTGCGTTTCGCGACCCCGGCCTCCACCGCCAGTTGTGCCTGCGTGAGATTGCGCTCCAGCCGGATTTTAGCTAGCCGGCCTCCTAGTTCTCCGAGAATCACTTCGTCCGTGGCTTGTTTCGTTATCTTCATAACACGCCTACTATGGCGAATTAAAAGCAATATGTCAATCAATTCGTCATTAAAGACGAATATAATGGAATCCTCAACTCGTCACTGGTGGCGAACATCCTGCGTTAATGGGTTTATTTCGCCATCTGGGACGACTCGCCGGGTCGCCGTGACCAGCACGCATTCCGGTCGGCGAACAGGACTCCGCTTCATTTCGCTCCGCCTGCCCCGCCTCCCGAACGCGCTCTCGTCACGAGTTGGCATCCGCCGGAGGCCGAATGATCGGCGGGCTTCCGTCTGCGGTTCGGCGGCGCTCGCCGACCGCAGACCGAAGCTTAACGGGACTTTTTGACTTTGGGTTTTAACTTTTTGCCGCGATAGCGCTTGAGAATTTCTTCGGGGTAAAGCTGGTCGGCGGTGACGCCGAGCAAGGACGCGAGAACAATCAGTTCTTCGTCTGAAACATAGCGCAGCCGGGCTTCAATCTGTCCCAGCGTGGAGCGGCTAATGTCCAGACTTTCCAACTGGCAGCGCGCGGCAAACTGCTCCTGGGTCAGTCCAAGTTTCTTCCGCACTTTGCGGATTTGAGAGCCGACGACGTTGGCTGGATATTTCTTTCGAGGCATGCCTGAAATCGAACTTGACCTTAACGGCAATGCCCGTTTTATTTGTTACGCCAGCGTAACGGCACTTGATTTAGATTTGAAACATGGTTCAGCGAAAGATGAAAGTTGCGAGCAATACATTCAGCGTCAATTCGTGTCGGAGCGATGAAACCAACCCTATTGTCCGGCGGCGGCGGTCGGTTCAAGCATACTACGGCTCCGCTCGATCAGTTGGCTCGCGTCTTCCGTTCCTGCTTGAGCCGCCCGCCACCGCCAAAGTCCTTGCCTCTATGGTTTCATCGCGGGATTCTGCTGCTGCGCTGCGGAAAGCAGAGGGCAGTTGGCAACCTTGCCGATAATTTGCTAGATTTACACGTTATATGAAACAGATTCGTTCCATCAATCGCAGTTTTGGCCGGGCATGAGCGCCAGACCCAAACAAATTGTGAAGCGGATATTTCACCGCAACGGCGTTGTTGCGGCGGAGGAAAACTTTTGCGGTCAAAAATTGCATGGCCGACGCCGCACCTGGCATCGTAACGGCAAACTGGCGTCGGAGGAATTTTATCGGGATGGCCTGCTTCACGGAGTTTGCCGCCAGTGGAGCGAAAATGGTAAATTGCTCGGTTCATTCAAAATGGAACAGGGAACGGGGGTTCAAAAAAGCTGGCACGACAACGGACGGCTGAATCTGGAATTCTCCACTGTCGGCGGCGGATTTTTCGGACGCAGCCGGCTTTGGTTGCAGGACGGAACTTTGTTGTCCGACCGGATTTCTCTTGATGGGCGGCCCGTCACAGCCGACGAATATCGCAAAGCGGCAAAACAAAATCCGAATTTGCCGAAACTGCGCGGAAGGATTACGAAATCAAAACGCCCGACGCCCAAACATATCCACCATGTTTTTGTTTCATCGCTTTTGGGAAAATGCAATTGCATTGAGGCACGGACATGGCTGAACGCCGGAGATAAAACCACCCGCTCACTCGGACATTTCAAACGGAGGGGTGATGTGGCGAAATTTGTTGAGGAGCTTTACCAAGCCGGGGCGGTCAAGGTGATCGTGCCGGAGATTTATTTAGGCAAGCGTGGTGAACAGTTTGCCGACGCCTTGCTCGTGCAATTGCCCAAAACTTTGAAAGCGAGGCAGGCGATTCGCAAAGCGTGTGAAATACTACGAAGCCGGAAACTCGGCGCGGTCGAGCCGGACAAAGAAAGCGGCGAGACGCATTTGTTTCTTTCAATGGCTTAACGGACAGCGAGGCAATCGCGCGGTTCATTCACCGTTAGCGCGCCGCTGGCCGCCCGCCCAGCCAGCAGACATTCGGCAATCGCGTCGCCCACCAGTTTTTCCACCGCATCGCGCATGGGACGCGCGCCGAGCTTGGGATGAAATCCCTTTCGCACGAGAAACGGCAGCACGGATTTTTCCAATTCCAGTTTGTGTCCGCGTGTTGCCAGAAATTCAATCTCGCGCGACAGAAACTTTTCGGCGATCTCCAACTGGTGTTCGTAACTCAAACGATTGAATACAAGTTTCTCATTGATGCGCGCGAAGATTTCCGGGCGCAAGGCTTGTTGTGCGCGGGACAGAACATGACGTTCCAATGTCGCCTCGTTGGAATGTTGCAGGGTCATCAATTCGGCAGAACCGATGTTTGAAGTCAGCCAGACATAAAAGCCGCTGAAATCGAGCGTTTGCCCTGTTGCCATCGTGATGCGCGCGGCGTCGAGTAGTTGTAACAAAATGTCCAACACACGCGGATGCGCTTTTTCGGCTTCGTCGAACAGCAATGATCCTTCCGCCGCGCGCTCGCGCACCGCGCCCAAGTGACCGGTCTCACCAAGCTTCGCGCCGAGCAAAAGTCCGAGCGATTCCTGCGTTTGAAATTCCGACATGTCGAAGCGGAATAATTTTTGCGCGCCGAAAATCTGGTTCGTCAGCACGACGACCGTTTCAGTTTTTCCCACGCCCGTTGGTCCGAGCAGCAGAAAGCTCCCGCGCGGTCGCGCGGGCTTGGTGAGATTTAATTCTCCCCGTTTCACGGTGGAGATGATGCGCGGCAGGACTTGGGACTGGCCGCGGATTTCGCGCGGCAGCAACGAGTCCAGTTCTTGGAGTTTGGTCAGCTTGTTTGTGTCCATCGCGTTTTTATAGCACGGCCTTCATTGCATTTTGTGTCCCTGGGACACCTTTTCATTTTTCGTTGCTGCTAATTGTAGTCGCGTAAATCAGCGGCAGAACCGCTGACGACAAAAAGAAAAAACTAAAAAACAACGCCATGAAAAAAATAATCGCTCCGAAAATCCGCTCGCGGCTCCGTCCGCCCCTCACCGTCGCCGCCCTGCTCGCGCTCAACACCGTCTCCGCTTTCGCCCAAAGCACGACGTTCAGTTCAACCGATCTGCGAACCGGCATCAGCAACAGTCTCGCCGTAATCATGATGTTCGGCTTCGTCCTCGGCATCGCATCCGTCATTTACGGCGGCTTCGCCATCCGGCGCGGCGACGTTGACCAGGGCAAGATGTCCATCATCGGCGGCGCGATCATCGCTGCCGCGCCCGCCGTGATTTACGCCTTCTACAAAATCTTCGGTCTCGATGCGAACAGCTCAGTCGGCGTCGGCAATTTTTAACAAGGCGAAGCCTTGACCCAATTATTAAACCGAACCATTCCCGCCGATGAGCACGACCAAAAACGAACTTCGCTTCACCGACACGAACGCCGCGTCCGACTCCAAAGGCCGGACGTGGGGTTTGGAGGGCGGCCTTTTTTGGTGGCTCATCGGCGGCATCGGCGCGGGTATCATCGTTTTTTTCGTCCTGCTGGTCGTCCTGAACTCATCGCTCCTCGTTTCATTCCTCGTTGCGCTTGTGCCGGTGTCGGTTTGCCTGGCCTACATCTTCATCCTGCGGCAGGGCAAGCCTCCCGGCTACGACCGCGACATTTTTGAATATGCCACGACCGGGCGCGGTTTCAGTCCGCAGGCCGAACGCAACTGCACCCATCCGCTTTTATGAACGCTGAAACCAAATCCTCAATGCACTCGAAATCACATCAAACGGGCTGCGTTGAAATCATCCCCTCGTCCGAGACGATTGAATTTATTGGTCGCAATCAATTGTGCGGTTTTCCAACGCATCAATTGAAACAATTGCAGCAATTTGTTCTGAAGGAAAAACCCAAGTCCAGGTCGGTATCAAGCCGTCCGTCTGATGAAATCAGCCTGCATTGTCCGACGATGTTGATCGTGTTCAAGGGCTGGAAATTAAAATCATTGCTCCATTCGCTTCTCCGCTGGGAGGTCGCCCGCATTTATGTGGTTGATGAAGTGCTGGCCAAATTGCTCGTTGATGAGCCGGTGGTTTCACAGATTCGCATTTATCCAATCAGGTCAGATTCAACTTTAGGCGACCCAATTGTCCTCAATCCCCCCAAAACAAAACCGTGAACTCCGAGGAATTCAAAATGGTGGAAGCCAAACGGCAGGCGTTACTCGGCCAGATTGAAGCCGCCGAGTCCGCCTTGCGCGCTGGTCTGCACACGCAGGGTTTTGGCAGCACCGCCCGCGCGCACATGGAGCGGGCAATGGCGCATATCTGCGAAGCCTACATCGCCATCAATGAGGCCAAGCAGGTGCGGACGGTGCAACAACTCGTGGAAGACCTGAACCGAATCCAAAAAGTGATGGACAACTCGAAACTCGGAAAATCTCAACGTATCTGACTTATGTTTGAACGGCCACCCAACGGTTTTTTTGTCCGCGATTTGATTCTGTTCAACCAGTTGCGGCGCGGCGGCTACGTCGCCAAGGGCTTCATCTTTGAAGCGCCCGACCTGACCAATAGCCCGATTGCCGACCTGAATGAATTTCAGGAACAACTTTGCCTTTTGCTGGCTTCGCTGCACGAGAACCAGCGGTTGCAGGTTCAATACTTCAGCGATTCGGATTACAAGGCCGAGCTGCTCCGCTACCAGCAGGAGACGGAACGCTTTGAAAACATCTGGACGAAACGCTCGCGCAACGAGCGCTTCGCGCGTTACTGGCAGGCCATGGCCGAGCGCAAGCTCCGGCGGCAGCGCGTGGTTTTTTATGTGTCGCGCTCGCTCGACAATGTTCCCAAGACGCTCACCAGCAACGCCGCCTTGCGCGAGTATTATCTGGCGTTGCTCGACCAGTTGGAAACCGAGTTCACCCACGTTCATCATCTGCTCAAGGAAATTTTTGCCAGTGCGGGGACGCGCGTGCTGCCGATGAATGACGTTGACCATTTCCGCCATTACAAAACTTTTCTCAATCCTTCGTTTGCCGAACGGTTTGACTTTGATCCGGCGGCAGATTTTCAACCCGATCTGTCCATTCAGGAAAACTGCTGGCACTCGGAAGGCAACGGCCAGAGCGATTTCGGTTTCTACATGGACGGCCATTATCATTCCGTCATCGCCCTCACCCGCTGGCCGCGCTCGACGTATCCAGGAATCATCCAACGCCTCACCAATCTCCGGCTCCTGGATTTCACCATCACCGTCAATGTTGACCCGCTGCCCATCACCCAGGAAATCAACAAGGAGGAAAAGGAGCATGACCGCGTGGCCGGCGATTACGCCAGCGAGAAAAAAATCTCGCTGCTCACCGTCATGGAAAAGAAGCAGAAAAAGATTCACGCGCTCATGCAGGGACAGACCATCCCGTTCAAAGCACTTTTTGTCATTCGCATCTGGGACAAATCAAAGGACGGGCTGAATGCGAAAGCCAGCGCCATCAAGAATGCCATCAACTCGATGAACTCGGCTCAATATTTCGAGAGCAACCTGCCCAGCACGTCCAAAAGTCTTTTCTTCCAGACGTGGCCGGGTTGGACGTGGGGACGTTACGAACATCGCAAACTTTACGCCGAACATCGTTATCTGGCCGATATGCTGCCCGTCACCAGCACGTTCACCGGCCACTTGAAAACCGCCGAGGCCATCTACGACGGCCCGAACAACAATTTGATCGGCGTCGAAACTTTTTCCGGCTCGAAAGACAACCAATCTCCGCAACATGCAGTGCTGCTTGGCATGAGCGGCGCGGGCAAATCTGTCTCGGTTTGTGATTTGCTTTCGCAGACCGAAGGCTACTTCGCCTACACCGTCATCATTGAGGAAGGTTTGTCCTACGGCATCTACACGCAGACCGTCGAGGAAGGCGCACGCCCCATCATCATTCATCCCGACGGCGACCTGACCATAAATTATTTGGACACGAAAGGTTTGCCTCTGACACCTGACCATCTTTCCGCCGCGACCGCGCTGGTTGCGCGGATGATCGGCACGTCGAGTCAGGAGGACAAGCAGATGCTCCGGCAGGCGCAAATCGCCAAGTATCTCAATCTGCTTTACGAGGATTCGTTTCAGGACTGGCAGAAGAAACGACACGACCAGTTGCTCGGCATCGCGCGGCACGCGCTGGCCTTGCAACAGTTTCGCGCCGAACGGATGCCGCCGGGCGCGACCAGCCTCGAAACTTTTGCGGACTTCCGGGACTGGAAGGCCAGCCACCTCACCGAGGCAAACGAGTATCTCGCCGCGTTTAACGAAGGCGAAGTGCTCCGGTTCTTGAAAGAACCCAAGACCAGTCGTGAAGTCCGCAACCTCGCTTTCGCATATTTTACACCCGAAGAATTTCCCACGCACCGGATGTTGCAAGAGTTGATGATGCTCGACCCCGTTGGTTCAGAGCGCGACCAAATCATTGAGATTGCAACTTTGATTCTGCCGTGGTGTCGGGATGGAAATTACGGCTGCCTGTTCGACGGCACGAGCAATCTTTCGCTTACCGGAAAGATTGCCCACTTTGAACTCGGTTACATTCCCGAATCGGCCAAGGAGCTGAAGGCGGCGGCGGGCTTCCTCATCACAAATCATGCGCGCAAGCATATCATCACGCTCCCGCGCGCCTTGCGGAAACGCAATGTGTATGAGGAAGTCGCCCGCTTCCTCGACATTCCCGGCGGACAAGAAATTGTTCAGGAAAGTT
>Ga0206798_1018_pt1 | contig 38247 bp, 22 predicted proteins | sample Alteio_BWOrgCont_66_FD_152893 | JGI IMG/M metagenome (GOLD analysis project Ga0206798, IMG submission 152893) | Enriched cells from forest soil in Barre Woods Harvard Forest LTER site, Petersham, Massachusetts, United States -... | ecosystem: Environmental > Terrestrial > Soil > Temperate forest >...
TGCCTCCCAACGTGGCATTAGTTATTGTCACCACGCTGCCAGCCGCCAGCGACCCGTTGACAAGCAACGTGCCGCCGCTGACCGTCGTCACACCGGTGTAGGTGTTGGTCTGTTGCAATACCAGTGTCCCACTGTCAATCTTGGCTAGATTACCTGAGCCGGTTGAGGGGATGTTAATAATGGGACCGGCAATCGTAAATGTGCTGCCGGACGCGACATCCATGGTTCCAGTGCTGCCGCCATTGATTTCAAAACCAGCATTATCTGAACCACTGGCGTATCGTCCAAGCGTGAAGCTGTTGGTAACACTTAATGTGGCATTACCGGTGAAATTGAGTTTGTCAGGATAATTAACGCCCGTGGGAATGCCAATGGCACTGGCGTTGGTGATGGCAAGGTCGCCACCGGCCAGATTATACAGGATGAACCTGGCGTTGTTTGTCCCGCTCAAGGTCAGGGTGCCAGAGTTGGTCTTGGTCAGAACGGAGATGCCGGTGGTGGCATTAGTCAGGCTGCCGGTGATAAAAGTATTTCCCGAACCGGAAACTGTAAGCGTGCTTGGATTAACGCCGCCAGGATTCTGGAAATTAATATTCCCGTCAAATTCGAGGGTGCCAGCGGCATTGGCCAGTGTGGTCAGGTTTGTGCCAAGACTGATTGGGCCGGTGAAACCGGCAACCCCACTGCCGAAAGCGGTGTTCCCGATGGTTCTTGAATTGTTTACGCCGGGTTGGAGCGACTGGATCACCAGCGCACTGTTATTGCTCAATCCATTATCCATTTGCAATATGGCCGGCGGCGCCACCGCGAGATTGGTATCGCCCAGGATAAAAGGCAGGCTGGTGACATTATCCACAGCCAGACGAGCCGTGCCACAGTAGATGAACGTGCCGTTGGCGCCGTTGGTATTATAGAAAATCACCGTTGTGCCGGTGCCGCCAGAAGCCGTGGTCGCCAGTATGCAGGCATTGCTGAAACCCGCGCCATTGAGGAGCGGACCATTGATTGTGGCCGCGTGCCCGGCGGTGCTGTAAAAGTGCAAGGCCGTATTTGTGAGCAGCGTGATGGTGCAGTTAGTGGTGAATACCAGGTTGCCGCTGGTCGGATTGATGTCAGCATACTGGCTGCCGACGGCGTCGCCCTTGGCCTGAAGATCGAAAGCCATGTCAAAGGTCTGAATATTGGTGGAATTGTTCTGTATGGTTGGATTGCCCCCGCTGTAATCATTCAGCGTGGGCACGCTCGTGCCCGATTTTAAAAAGAGGTCAAAATTAGTGCCGCTGTTCGTTCCGGTGGCGTCAAAATATATTTGATACAAATCAGCGCTGTTAACGTCATTGGTGATGACCGGCGTCGCCACGATCGGGTAGGCAGCGCTATTCGTCACGCCGAAGTGCAAAACCCTCGTCGAACCGGACGAGGCCGGCGGGGCGAGCGCCGCCACGCCATTGGTGGTAACCCAGTTGCCCACATTACTCCAATATCCGCTGGCAGAACCGGCCCACCAAATGTTGGACTGCGCTTGCAAGACGGTTTGGCCGAACAGGAATGCGCAGCCAAAAAGGACGGCTGTTTGAACAAAGCGCGATTGAAAGAAGTTCCGTTTCATATATTCGGGAGGTTGGGTGGATTCAGCAAGAATTGCCGGTGTTCATGCAGCCGCCCGCGTGTCGTCATGGGCTGAACTCTGGTGTTAGGCATGGGTTTTTACTGGTTTGGCATAAAACTCCGCAGAAGCTCATTAAAACTTGCTGTGGAATTAAGCACCCATTATGCGCGTCATTTGCAATCCAACCAGCCCCCAAAAACTGTGGTATTTTTGTCCTTCAAACGGGAACCGTTAGCCTGGCCAAATCGGTTAAAAGGCTTCAACCACCCGGCGAAACCGCGCGGGGCGGCCAACCGGCTTCCGTTCTCCGTCGGAAAAAAAGAGCCGGGCCGAAGCCCGGCTCTGCACGCCATTTATGATTTATGGAAATACTCTAGTGATTTGAATTCGTGTTGCTCAAAATGTAGAACTGTTGCCGGTCGCCAGGGGTCACGGCATTTGTTCCGTTGAACGTGTAGTTTCCATTAGCACCCAGCACATTGGTCGCAACCACCTTCCACTGGCTCAAGGGCAGCGCCACGTTTGTGCTTTGCAGCAGGTAATACGCATCGCCCGACTGTCCGTTTGTCCCGTTGATCACGATGTTATTCCCATTCAAGCTGAAGCTGGTGATGCCCGTCGGGTTTGTGAACGTTCCGGGGCCGGCTGACACCGCCACCACCAGACTGATGGTTCCGGCTCCATTGTCAGCCAAGCCACTGCTCGTGTAGCCGGCGGGCAGGGAAGCGAGTGTAAGATTTCCAAGTTCCGGGTCGGTTCCGCTATAATTGATGAGCGTGTAAGTTCCAGGGCCGTTGACCGAATCAATAAAGATTTGGGATGCGCCGCCGCTGCCGACCGTCACGGAAGTCGCCACGATGTTGGTCACACTGGCGGCGGTATTGGTATTGAGAGTCAGGTGTAGTGACGCCTGTGTGAGATTCAACGCCGCCAGCGGCCCGGCGGTCGTGCCGACGGAGTTGGAAACGATGAGGGAGCCGCCATTGACGTTGACGGTGCTGGCGCCGCCCCCGGACAGGATGTTTCCTCTCACCGTGCCATTGTTGATGTTGAGCGTGCCGGTCACCAGCGACGCATTAGCACCGGCGGCAGTTTGAGCCAGAATGACATTGGTGCTGATGAGAGTTGCCGTGCCGTTGATGTTCACGATTCCCGTTTCGGTGGCCGTGTTGTTGGCGCGTTGCCAGCCGTTGGTCAGGTTGTTCACATTCATGGTGCCGGCCGTCAATGTTAACATCCCCTGCGCCGAGCCGGTGTCAGCCGTGGCCGTCGCGCCTCGTCCCACAACCATTGAGCCAACCAAAGCATCCACCGTCCCACCACTGAAATCAACCGTGCCTTGAACGTAAACCGGCAGTGCCGTGACTTCGGTGTCGACGTCACCGATCTTCCAAAGCGACACCCGGCTGGTGGGACCATTGGTATCGCGAATGTAAACCGCTGGATTGGCATTGGTGAAAGCAGGGTTAAAGCGAACCAGGGCATTGGTCGCCTTTAGGTGTCCGACGTTCATGCTGTCGAAATAAAGGGCGTTGGTTATTCCCAGATTGAGTGTGCAGGCAAGCAATGTGTTAGAGCTGCCACTGCTGTCGCCGACCACAAACTGGCCCGAAGTGTTCCTCAACAGCGTGATGATGTTGGTCATGGCCAGATTAACCCGCGCGGTGCAATTGCTTTGATCCGCGCCGGTGCCGCCCTGACCCACGGTCATTTTGCCGACCATGGCAACAAAGGTGCCCAGGCCGGACATATCCATGACCGTCTGTTCCGGAGCCGCCGGGACGGCGCACTGACGAACTTGAAAATTAAGAGCGTTGGCCAGGCCGCTGCCTTGGGGATTGCCCAGAACGAGAAGCGTTCCACCGGAACCGGTGATGGTGTTGGTGACCTTCATGTTGAAGACATCGTCAGAAGAGGTTCCAAGGCCGGCCCCGGCATTGTAGCCGCCCACTACGAATGCCTGTGTGCCATTGGCAGTTGATCCGTTCGTAACCGTCAGGGTCACGTCATTCGTGATCAAGGTCGTGTGAAAACCGCTGCTGTTCGTGGAGTAAAGCAGTTCCCCGATCGTGACGTTGGTGGCAACGACATTGTTGATGATTAAATTGGTGGTCGCCCCCGGGCTGGCAAACGTCGCAATGAAGCCCGGCCCCGGCGTGCCGCCGGTCCAATTGATCCCATCTGCCCAATACGGGTCATTGACGCCTCCGGCGCCGGACCAAAATCCGCTGCCAACAACTCCGCCGGAAGTGCCCGTAATAAAGCTCCAGGAATTGGTGGCGCTGGTTCCGGTGTTATCCACGATCACCACGGTGACAGTGTTGGTGAAATTAGACGGCAGATTGCTGGTCGGCGTATAAGTGACCACATCGCCCGCTGTGTTTGTGCTTAAGATCAACTTGCCCGTAACATTTGTTGTATTCACAAACAACTGGACATTGGTGACGGACGTTTGCCGGTTGACGATGGAAAATGTAACCGGGCTGGTCAACCCTGCGCCGGTGGCGTTTGGAGCGGGCGACCCGGTTGAAATATAGGGCCGAAGAGTTGTCACACTGGGAACGGCCACGACCGCGAAGTATTCAAGATTGTAGACTTTGCTGGCCAGCGCGGTCTCGCGCAGGGTGTTTGTTCCAGAAAGCGGCATCACCACCGGGTTTCCAAAAATATCCGCGAGCGGCGCCAGTTGGCCGCTGTAAATCAGGCTGCCGCCCGTGCCTGGCACGCTCACCTGGCCCAGCGTGATCAATGGCTGGTTGGTCGTGGTGGCAGTGGGGTTGGCGAGTCTTTCCATCGCGAAACTGCCCCCGCTTGTGCTGGCGGCCCGCGCATATATCGAATAATTAGCCGCCGGGAAGACACGCGTATAATTCTCCCAGTCACCCGTGTCAGTGAAACCAATGTTATAAGCCGTGCCGCCATTGGCCCGCAAACCGGCATGGTCAACCGGATCACCTGTCACGTCGGTATTGAGGCTGAGGATTTCCACCAAATCACCGGGACGATAGCCGGCGGTGTTATTCGTTCCGGTCAGGTCGGCTATCTGATAGTCAATGAAATTAGTTCCGAGCAGGTTGGCGTAAGCATTAGTCGGTGTGTTGTCGTTGACAAATTGCCCCTCGTTATAGTTATAATCGTAGGCATCAATGTAGATGTCGGTCGGCAGGAAGGTGTTAAAGGTATAGTTGTTGGTCGAAATATACCCGTTAGCGTCCTGGGCGATGATGGTGTAGTTATAAAAAGTGTCGGGCGCAAGGGTCACATTATTGGTTCCCAAAAGCTGGCTGGTGGGACTTGTTGTATTGCAGGTCAAGCTGGTTTGAAGAACATTGTTCAGATAGACGCTGACCGAATTGCTTGTCACCGTGGAATTGAATGAATCCACCTCGAAAGACACGGCGGTTGAACCCGCAGTAAGATATAGCGATCCATTCGGCGGCTGAAGGTTGGAAACGGTGGGCGGAATTTGTGGCACGGCGATTTGCATCCGGTTGTAAATCTGGTCGCCGGTGGTTTCGTAATTAAACAGGGCCGCGCTGTTGACGTCTCCGGAGCTTATAAAGACGCTGTTGGTTGTAAAAAGCGTTATGTTCTGCACGCAATCCTTCAAGGTCAAATGGTAGGAAATGCCGTCGGAGCCTGGGGTGATTTCAGCCTCAATGGCATTGGTGATGTTGTTTCGTCCTAAATTACTGAAAGACGTGTTTGGCACGGACTGGACGCCGTTGCCGTCCCAAAAATAAATCGTGGACGGCGAAGCGCCATCGAGAAAATACAAATAAAAGACCGCCGAGCCGTCGGGGCTGCTATAATTATACGGGGTGCTGGTGTTGGCATTGCCGTTGCGCAAGCTAAACCCGCACCAACCGTGAACCGTGCCCACACCGGTGACGGACTGGTTGCCCGCGCCGGTGGATCCCCATTGCAACTTGAACGTGTTCGTTCCCAGCGGATTGGCAAAGCCGCGATAAGCGGTCGACTCGTTGATGCCGTCGATTCCGTTCGCATAAGTTCCCCATACGCATGTGTAATTTGTGCCCAGAACATTGGTGGCGGTGTCGATGACGAATGCGGGATTGTTGGCGGTGGTGACAAACGTGCCGGAAAAATCCGGGCCATTGGTCGCAATGGCCCAGGGCGTGAAACCAAAGCCCTGGTTAGCGCCATTGGTCCAGTTGGCAGTGACAAGGTATGCTCCCGCATCATCATAAGCGACGAGTTGCGCCGAAACGGAACTGGCGAGCATGAGCGCCGCCGCAACCGCTGCGCCGCCAGCCGGTTGAAAATTTTGCAGTAAGAATTTAATCGACTTCATGATAGGTTGGTTTTAATGACTAATCTCAACGCCCCGGCGGCATTAAAAAGACTTGTTATGTCGTTCTGATTTGCGGCTGACGTCAGACCGCAAGACATGGTTTAATTAGGTTAACAAGTCCACAGTCGCTTGTGGCCGGTGATTCTGTGGAATGATGACAATATACTTTGAGCCGGGAAACTGCCTAGCCCCCAAAAACTGTGGTTATTGATTTTTACATGGCTTTTGGGGGTTGCAAATTCCATTATTTATGGCGGAAAACAAGTGCGTCAACCCGGGCCGCTTAAATCAATGCAACATTCACTGCAAAAGAAAAACGGAGCCTCACTGGAAGTTTTCAAGCGTTTCGGCAGGGTTGCGGGTGGATTGGAACCGTTACATATTTGCCTGATGCAACTCGTCCCCAAAACCATCTCCTGTTGGTTTGCGTTGTCCCTGTGCCTGACCTGGCCAGTCCTTGCGCTTGCGGACGAAGACGATTCGGCCGGCCAATATTACGTCGTCAAAGTCTGGGGTGCGGATGAGGGTCTGCTCGAAGCATCGGTTACGGATGTCGCCCAGACTCCGGAAGGATACCTGTGGGTCGGCACTCTCTTTGGCAGCGTGCTGCGATTCGATGGCGCCAGGTTTGTGAGCTACAATTCCGCCAATACGCCAGAGTTTTCATTGAAATGGGGCGTTCCCAAGCTGATGGTGGATCAAGGCGGCACGCTTTGGATCAGCCTGCACGACGGCGGCATGACCACTTGGGACAAACAGGGATTTCATCTGGCGTTCACCAGCATCGAGCAACCGGAAGACCTGTTATGGTCCGCCTCGGGAAGGGTTATTTTTGCATATCCCAATGGCAAGCTGCTCTCAGGTCGAAAGGACGGAGAACAGTGGCGATGGGAACGGGTGACGCTGCCCGGCACTTTGTCGCAAAGCCAATACTGCGCCGACGCCGGTGGAAGAGTGTGGTATTTGAGGGGTGAACATGAAATTGGAATCTGGAACGGCAGCGAAGCTAAAACGTTCGCACTGGCCTCCGGGCTGGAGGGACAGCAAATCAAAGTGCTGACGGCGGATGTGCAGGGGCACATTTGGGTCGGGACGGATCAAATTTTGGCCGAGTGGCAAACGAATCATTTCGAAGTGATGACCCCAACCAATGGGGAAGCCGTCCTGAACGTAAAACGAATCGTTTCCTCGGGCAAAAATGATCTTTGGGTGGAAGCAAATGGCCGGATGCGTCGATGCACGGGGCGGCAATGGGTTGGCGAATCCGAAGGTTGGAGCCGCGAACTTGGCCGGCTGAATACGTTGCGCTTTCTCCATGGCGATGCCGAAGGCGGCTTATGGTCAGCCGTCGGTGATTTGGGGCTGATCCATGTCCTCAAAGACGGCACTTTCCACCGTTTGACCACGCGTGATGGTTTGCCCAGCAACACCGTTCACTGGGCTTATCAGGATCACGACGGAAACACCTGGACGGGTTATGAACGAGGCGGATTGGTGCAGGTGCGACGCCGGCTGTTTCAAGCCATCGGAAAAGACGAAGGACTCAAAGACAGTCTGATCAACACGGTGTGCGAAGACGCACATGGCCGCGTATGGATCGGCACGCACAGCGGCACGGTGGGCTGTTACGAGAAAGGTGTCTGCACCAATTTCGATCTGCCGGGAATTGCGCGTGTGCAAGACAGTTGCGTCACGGCCGACGCGCAAGGCCGGGTGTGGATTGGCGCGCAGGGAACCGGACTTTTGCTGTGCGAAACCGGACAGATGCGGCAGGTTGCGACCCAGGCACAATTTCTAATGCAGCCTCAATTGCAGGGCTATCCGCGCTTGCTACTGCCGGGCCTCGATGGCCGGCTCTGGGTCGGCACGCTTTGGTCCGTTTCGAGCATGGCGAATGGCAAACTCACCACGGAATACACGACGCAAGCTGTTGGCGGGCATCCCACTGCCCTGGCGGAAGCGGCGGACGGCACCATCTGGGCGGGCACACTGGATGGTTTTCTTTTACGCTGGGATGGCGATCAATTTGTTCCGGTGGAACCTCCCGAACGAAATTTGCTGGGTCGCATCTGGGCGCTATGGCCGACACCCGATGGCGGATTGTGGGCGGGAACGGAAGAAGGCGGATTGCTGCATTGGAGCAGCGGCAAGTTCCACCGTTACACGATGAAGGACGGACTGCCATCGGACAGCATCGTTCAAGTGATGGGCGATGCGGCGGGAAATTTGTGGCTTGGCACACGCGCCGGCATCGCGCGCATCCCCAGCGCAGCCCTCGCCCGGTTTGAACGCGGCGAAATGAATGAACTGCCCGTCAGCGTTTATGGCAAGGCGGATGGATTGCTGACAATTGAAAGCGCGATGATCTTCCAGCCGAATTGCTGGCGCGGGCAGGACGGCACCTTGTTTTTTGCCATGGCCAACAGCGTGGCTTCAGTGCAGCCCGGAGAAGTTCATATCAATCCGCTGCCGCCAACGGTGGCGCTGGAAGAATTGCAGGTGGACGATAAACCCGTATGGCCGCAGCGCATCGGCACAATCCTCACCGCCTCTGATACGGCTGAAGGTTCTCAAGTCCGGGTGCCGGCAATCGATGTCGGTCCCGGTCGCGCCGACCTGGAATTTAACTACACCGGATTAAGCCTGTCGTCGCCGTTGCGCGTGCGGTTTAAATACAAACTTGAAGGGTTGGAAAACGCATGGAACGACGCCGGCGGTGAAAGAAAAGCCAGTTACCGTCACGTCCCCCCGGGCGACTATGTCTTTCACGTCATCGCCTGCAACAGCGACGGCGTGTACAGCCAGGATGGCGCGCTGCTGGCGGTGACCGTCAAACCTCATTTCTATCAAACGGTTTGGTTCCGGGGTGGGGCAGGTTTGCTGGCGGTGTCGGCACTGTCCCTCACGGTCGCAACCACCATGCGCCAGCGGCTGCGCCGCCGCATGGAACACTTGAAACGGCGGCACGAGTTGGAACGGGAACGAACGCGCATTGCCCAGGATTTGCACGACGATCTGGGCGCGGGTTTGACGGAAATTGGATTGCTCGGCGGCCTGCTCCAGAATCCGGCGCGGTTCTCAATGCGCAAGCAGGAGGCACTCGACCGGATTGTCCAGCGCTGCCACGATTTGGTCATGGCGCTGGATGAAATCGTCTGGGCCGTGAATCCGCGCAACGATTCGGTGAATGCCCTCGGCGGCTATCTCTGCCGATACGCGCAGAGCTTCCTGGAGCCGGCGGCGATCCGCTGCCGGCTGGAGATGCAGGAGGCCGAACCCGACCACCCTTTGAATTCGGAACAGCGACACAACCTCTTTCTCGCCTTCGAGGAAGCCCTGGCTAACATTGTGAAACATTCCGGCGCGACCGAGGTTCGGATCAAGATTTCATTTGAAGAAAAAAACCGCCTCGCCGTTCGCATCGAAGATGATGGGCGGGGTCTGCCGCCGGTTGTGGGGGAAGATGCGGACGGCCTGATCAATCTGCGCCAGCGGATGGCGCGAATCGGCGGACAATGTGACATTGCCAATCGTCCAGCCGGCGGCTTGATCGTCAGCTTGAGCTTGCGGCTGGCGCCCTGAAACGGATTTTGAATTGATGAAAACAAAAATGATCAGTGTGGCCATCGTCGAGGATGACAAAGGCATCCGGCAAAGTCTGGAATGGCTGCTGAAATCGTCGTCGGAATTTTTATGCGCCGCCGCTTGCGATAGCGCCGAGGAGGCGTTGCGCGTTCTCCCGAGAACCGCGCCCGAGGTCATCCTGATGGACATCAATCTGCCCAACATGTCAGGCATTGAGTGCACCGCGCGCATCAAGGAACTGCTGCCAGCGGCGCAGGTTGTGATGATCACGGTCTATGGCGACACGGAAAAAGTATTTAATGCGTTGCGGGCCGGCGCCAGCGGCTATATTTTGAAACGGGCGGCGCCGGAGCGGATTCTCCAGGCCATCCGGGAAGTCCATGCCGGCGGCGTGCCGATGTCCGGCGAAATCGCCCGCAAGGTCCTGGGCACATTTCGCGAGCCCGCCCCGGTATCTGCCGAGGAACAGAATCTTTCACGCCGCGAACAGGAGGTGCTTGAATTGTTGTCCCAAGGTTGCAGCAACAAGGAGATCGCCGACAAACTTTCCATCAGCATCGAGACGGTGACCTGGCATCTGCGGCACATTTACAGCAAACTGCATGTGCGCTCGCGCACGCAGGCGGCCCTGAAATTTCTTAGCCAGCGAAAAAATCCGTGAGCCGGGGCACGACCCGGATGCCACGCAGATAACTACCACAGTTTTTGGGGGCTGGTCAGCTTGAAAAAGCGGCGCATAATTTATGCGATGAATCCACAGCCGATGAAGCTTCCGCGCCATTGTCTCGAACAGGCGTTTCAACCGCCGGGCAGGCTGAAAATCAAGTTGCAAAAATCAGCGTTCACTTTGATCGAACTGCTGGTGGTCATCGCCATTATCGCCATTCTGGCGGCGATGCTGCTGCCGGCCTTGAGCAAGGCCAAGCTCAAGGCGCAACGCATCCAATGCTTGAGCAACCAGAAACAATTGACCTATGCCTGGCTGATGTATGCCGGCGATAACAATGACCATCTGGTGGTCAACGCCAACAATGTCGCCATTAACAGCGGCATCGTTGGCTGGGTGGATGACGTCATGAGCTGGGATTTCCCGCCGTCACCGGGCAATTCCGGGAATTACGACACCACCCTGCTGGCCAATGCGCTGCTTGGCCCTTATTGTTCCAAAGCTGTTGGCATTTACAAATGTGCCGGGGACACTTATAATGCTGCCAAAGGCCCGCGCGTGCGCAGCTATTCCATGAACAACCAGATGGGCAGCGCGTTTGTCGCCACCATCGCGGGCCAGTCAGACGTGGTCAATCAGCCTGCCAGCGACGGGAATAATTACAGGGTTTTCTCGAAAGGATCGGACATCACCAGCCCCGCCCCCGTTAATGCGTGGGTTTTCATTGACGAGAGCGCCGATTCAATTGATGACGGATTGTTTTTTGTGGACATGGATCCGGCCACCACGACATGGAAGAACTGGCCGGCGAATTATCATGGCCAGAGCGGCGCACTGGCTTTTGCCGATGGACACGCGGAAACTCATCAATGGACAGACCCGGCCGTGGCGAATTATAGGATCGCCTATACCAAGCCGGGCAGTTTGGCGTCCCAAGGTTCCCCAAACTACTCAGATTTGCGCTGGCTTCAGTCGCACACTACGGTTCAGCAGTAACCTTGGGAGTAAAACTATATATTTTTATGTTTGGCCGCTTATTTCCCCCAAAAAACCATCCATTGCTTTGGGCCGTTGTCCTGCTGGTCTTACCGTTGAAAAATTATGCCGGCGATGCGGTGGATCTTTCGGCGGCGCAAACCGGATTGTCTGTGCGGCTGGACGCGGCCAATGGCGATTACCGGATTGTTTCCCAAGACCCGGCCTGGACATTTGATGGCGGTCTTAAAACACCGTTAAAAAATATCAAGACCAGTCTGGGTCGCGACGAAGCTGGCGGTTATCAGCAAATCGCTTTTGAATGGCAGGACGGGCAAAGACCGATGAGCGGCCAAATCCGGCTCTATGAGGAAAAAGCCATGGCGCTGTTTTCGCAGACTTGTGGCACGGCGACGGAAATGCCGCCCGCCGCCTTTCCCGCATTCACAAAATTGCCGGAGTCATTGCATGTTTTCAGCTACGGCCATCACGAATTTGCGCCACCGCGTTTTTCCAGCAGCGAGATTTCGACACCCTGGATGCTGTTTGACGACCAGGCGGACGCCTTTGTCATTTCTCCGGCATCGCATTACCTGGTGGCGAGCATGATCGGCGACGGTCAGCAAGAAGTGGCCAGCGGCTTTAATCCGAATTTACGAAATTTGCCAGCCGGATTTACGCAGCAGACCATCGTGGCGTTCGGCAGGGGAATCAACAAGACCTGGGATTTGTGGGGTCATGCCCTGCTCGCTTTGCAAGGAGCCAGGCGACCGGCTGATGACGCCGACTCGGTTTTGAAGTATCTCGGTTATTGGACCGACAACGGCGCGGCTTATTATTACAACTATGATTTTAAAAAAGGCTACGCCGGCACGCTCGAGTCGCTGGTGACGCGTTATCGTCAGGAGCAAATTCCCATCCGCTACCTGCAACTGGATTCGTGGTGGTATTACAAGACAACCACGGATGCAGACGGCAAACCGGGCAAGGAGAAAAAATCGGACAAGCTGCCGGAAGGGGAATGGAATCGCTACGGCGGATTGCTGGAATACCGGGCGCACACGGATTTGTTTCCGAACGGGCTGGACGCCTTCCAAAAGGCAGTCGGCCTGCCGCTCATCACCCATAACCGCTGGGTTGATCCGGTCAGCCCCTACCATCTGCACTACCAGATTTCCGGCATCGCCGCCGTGGATCCGAAATGGTGGGATGACATCGCGGATTACATGAAAACTTCCGGCATTGTCACCTACGAACAGGACTGGCTGGATCGCATTTATACTTACTCGCCGGCGTTCAGCAGCGATGTCGGGACGGGCGAGGCGTTTCTTGACAACATGGCGCGCGCCTGCAAGGAACAGGGAATCACGGTTCAATATTGCATGCCGTATCCGTGCTATTTTCTGCAAGGCAGCCGCTACGACAATTTGACGACCATCCGCACCAGCGGCGACCGTTTCAACACCAACCATTGGAACGACTTTCTCTACACCTCCCGTCTGGCCGCCTCGATGGGCATCTGGCCCTGGGCGGATGTTTATATGAGCGCCGAAACCAACAACGTGCTGCTGTCCACGCTTTCCGCAGGGCCGGTTGGCACCGGCGACGCGATGGGTGCCGAAAACAAGGCCAGTCTGTTCCAAGCGGTTCGTGCCGACGGCGTGATTGTCAAACCCGATGCATCCATTGTGCCGCTCGACCGCAGCTACATCGCCGACGCGGAGAAGGAAGCCGCGCCGTTAACGGCTGGCACCTACACCGATCGTGATGGCATCAAAACCGAATATGTGTTCGCCTTCAACCGGCCCAATACCCCGAAGGACAAAGTCCATTTCACCCTCGACGAACTCGGCGTGAGCGCGCCGGCTTACATTTATGATTATTTTTCCGGCGCGGGCCAATTGCTGCCTGACCGTGCAAAATTTTCCGCACCGCTGGCCAGGGACGCGGCCGCGTTTTTTGTCGTCGCCCCCGTCGGCAAAAGCGGGATCGCTTTTCTCGGCGACAAAAACAAATTTGTCGGTACGGGCAAACAGCGGATTGAATCACTTCGCGACGAACCCGGCAAGTTGACGGTCGGCATCGTGCTGGCGGCCAATGAACCATCCGTTGTGCTGCACGGCTATGCGGCCTCGGCGCCAAAGGCGACCGTGCTGGCCGGCGAAGACGACGAGGTCCAATACGATCCGGTCACACGGTATTTCACCGTGGTCATCAAAGTTGATGCGGCCGCACCGGTTGACAAATCGTCCGGCGATCCTGTCCGCAAAATGACAGTAATATTGGAAACGCAGGCGAAATGATCGAGCAACTCCTGTCAAAACGGTCCGACCGCGTTGCCGTCTGGATTGCGGCGGCGTGTTTATTCTGTTCAATCCAGAGCGAAGCCCAATCGCCTGCCAACGACCTCTGGCAGACGCAAAGCATTTATCAGATCATCACCGACCGCTTTTACGACGGCGACCCGGCGAACGACAACGCCGATGGAAATTATGATCCCGCCGGTCACAGCGGCAGGTCGGTGCATGGCGGTGACTTCAAAGGCATCGAGCAAAAACTGGATTATATCAAGGCGCTCGGCGCGACGGCCATCTGGATTTCGCCGGTGGTGCTGAATGACCGGGGCGAGTTTCACGGCTACGCCGGCCTTGATTTTTACAAAGTGGATCCACACTGGGGCAGCCTGGCGGATTTGCAGCACATGGTCCGGGCGGCGCATGCGCGCGGGCTGCTGGTCATTGACGACATCGTTGTAAACCATGGCGGGGACTTGATTGACAGCGGCGATCCGGGTTATCCAAAATTCAAATATCCGCCCGACGGCTACCATCTGCGTTTTCGCAATCCTGCAAAACAATATCCGCCGCCGTTCGATCTCAACGCCACGAATCCCGCCATCACGAATCTTTTTCACAACAACGGCATCATTCAGGATTACAACAACGCCACGCAGCTTGAACTGGGCGAGTTGAGCGGGTTGGACGATTTCAGGACTGAAACGCCTTATGTGCGGACGCAGATGACAAAAATTTACGAGTATTGGATCGCGCAGGCCGGATTTGACGGCTTTCGGATCGACACCGTCAAGCATGTCGAGATGGGATTTTGGCAGACGTGGTGCCCGCCCATCCACGCGTTCGCGGCGGCGCACGGCAAGCCCGATTTTTTCATGTTCGGCGAGGTGCCGCACCAGTCCGATGTTAAATGTGGTTCCTACACCGGAACGATGGGCGGCGGACCGTTCAAGCTGGATTCCGTTCTGGATTACCCGCTTTATTTCAAAATCAATTCCGTGTTCGGGCGGGCCGACGGCAGCACGAAACAACTGGCAGACCATTACGCAGCGGTTTCGGCCGATTACGATCCGTCCGCACAAATGCGGCTGGTGACGTTTCTGGACAATCATGACCAGCCGCGGTTTTTAAGTCCGAAATGCGCGGACAACAACCTCGACCGGCTCAAGGTGGCGCTGGCTTTTCTTTACACCGCGCAAGGAATCCCCTGTTTGTATTACGGAACGGAACAGGCTTTCAACGGCCGGAAAGACCCGTGGGATCGCGAGGATATGTTCGCCGGACAGTTCGAGTGGGGACCGTCGCTTGGCGATAATTTCAATATGACGCATCCGCTGTTCCAACTCGTCGCCAGGCTGAACAATTTCCGGCGGCTCTATCCAGCATTGCAAACCGGCGTCCAAACCAACCTGTGGAGCGACGCGAACGGGCCGGGACTGTTCGCCTACGCCCGGCGGCTCGGCACACAGGAAGTGTTTGTCGTGTTCAACACGGCGGCGACAAGCCGGGCGCTGCCGGCGTGTCCGACAATCTATTCCGCCGGCACAAAACTCGTGAACCTGCTCGACCCGCGCGAGACGGCAACCGTTCTTGCCGGCCCGAAAGTTCCTCCAGTTGTCGTGCCGGGCGCCTCGGCGAGAATTTTTATCGCACAATCCCAAATCCTGCCGCTTGACCCGGCCGTCACAGACATTTCACCGCCGCATGATTCCAAGGAAATTCCGCCGCCGACGCCCGTCGTGTTCCAATTTAGCGAACCGATGGACACAGAAAGCGTGGAAGCGGTGTTCTCAATCTCACCCCATGTGAACGGTGCGTTTTCCTGGTCGCCGACGCATGACGCAATGACTTTCACGCCGCAAGACCCCGGCTTTCCGCCGAACACAATGATGGCAGCGCATATCGCCGACACGGCCAAAGATGCGGCGGAAGGAAACCGGCTGCCCGGCGGATTTGAATCGCGTTTCCAGACCGGAGGCAGGTGAACGATATGACCGTCCGGGGTGACGGCCATTCGTCATGTTTCCGATCATCGCTCCAAAACGGGCAAAACAGTAACCAAAACCGGTTGCCCGGCGGATTTGAATCGGTGCGAGTCGCACCGGCCGTCGGAAATGGAGAGGGAATCATCCTTTGCCCCACCGAAATCGCAAATTGCGTCGCCCGCAAGATTTCGCCATGCGCCAGCGCATTGAAACGGAATACCCCAGTTATTGGGGGCTAGTTTTGTCTTAATACTCGCTCAATAATGGAGGGAATTCCTGATACGGTGAGAATTAAACATTCATGATCAAACGTCGTCGTTCACTGGCCTTGCTGCTTGTTTGCGCGGGCATCGCCGCCAAAGGCCAGCCGTTGGAAATAGATTTTCAATCGTTGACCAGCACGCATGACATTGATTTGCCGGCCTGGGGGCCGTTCTCAAAAAAATATGCCGGCATTTCGCACATCCCTGATCTGAAGGCAGGCTTGCGATTCGACGTTTCGGTGCTGCCGGGATACTACCGCAGCCGGGTGCTGATCCCGAACGTGCTTTTTGAATCAGGTTACTATCCGTGGGAAGTCAATCCGGACATGAAACGGGTGACCTACCGCTATGAACTGGAATGGAAGGACAAGGTGTTTGTGGATGTCACCTATTCGACGATCGCCTCCAATGCCGTTCTGGTGGCCATGCATTGCGTGAACAACGCAGCGCTTCCGCAAAATCTGGACTTGAATTTGGTGGCCTCCCTGGATTATCCGGAAAATTTTCCGGCGTTGAAAGCCCGTGTCCCTGCCGGCACGAAGTGGATCAATGCCGTGGATTACCAGCAGTTGACCTTTGCCCGTGCGCGTCCCAGCGACAATCTGGTCTATGACGGATGGATGCGCGCCGAAGCGCGCAGCAGCGATTATCTCGATGGCAGCGCCGTCGCCAAAGGCTTCGGCAAAGACCGCGGCGACAAAGTTGGCTATGTCTTTCCCGTTTCACCGGCACTGCATCGGGGGATCATCTCCATCCGCTACCGGTTGAAGGAGAAAAAGCAGGTCGTTTTCAAGTTAAGCGGACTGACCGGCCAGAAAATAAATTTCGTCGGGACGGGAAAATTTGAAACGATCCAGGTTCCCTTTATCAACGCCCCGGCTGGCGATCGCGAGCTGGTTTTGGAATCGGAAGGCGGAAACGAGATCGAACTCAACGGTTTTTTCATTGGTTCCGAAGCCGGCGCAAAAGACATAACCCTTGCGTCCGTTGAAAAAAAGTTCACGCCGGAAATGAAACGCGGCGGCGACCGGGGCCTGATTCTAAAATATGATGACATTGAAAATTATTACGGCATCGCCTGGGATTTTTCCCCGTCCGTTGTTCGCGAATTCTTAAATGATGAACTGGACATTTTTTTCCGCAAAAACCTCCAGGATCATGTTGCAAAAAAATTCACCGGCAACGGTCAGGGACATTACGCCGATATTTTCCTGCGGCCGGTTGAGGTGAAACCTAACAGCGACAAGACGGTTTATGCGCTGATCTGCAATGGGGCTTTGGACGAGGTCAAAGAACAACTTGCTTCGTTTTCAGAAGCTCCGCAGACCTTCATTGAAAAAGCGATTCCTGCGGACGATCCGTTTGCCAACATTTTACCGGAAGGTGAAAAATATGTGTTCAGCCAAAAAATGCTCCGCGCCGCCACGCTGGCCAACATTGTTTATCCGATTTACACCCAGCGCAGCTACATCCGGCACTTCACGCCCGGCAAATGGTGGAACAGTCTTTATACTTGGGATGATGGTTTTATCGCCCTGGGTTTGGCCGAAATAAATCAGCATCTTTCCGTCCAATGTTTGAATGCATACACCACGCCCGTTGGCAGTCAATCCGCCTTCATTCATCACGGTTCGCCGGTGCCGGTGCAGATGTATGCGTTCTTGGATTTATGGAACAAGACGCAATCGCCGGAATTGCTCGCTTACTTCTATCCGCGACTGAAGCAGTATTACAAATTTCTCGCGGGCGAAGCCGGCGGTTCCACCACGAGAACGTTGCATTCAAATTTGCTCAAGACTTGGGATTACTTTTACAATTCCGGCGGCTGGGATGATTACCCGGCGCAAAAAGCCGTTCACGACCAACATCTCGAAAAATCAGTCGCTCCGGTCATCACCACGGCTCAATGTATCCGGGTCGCCAAAATTTTAAGAATGGCGGCGGAATCCCTTTCGCTGACCGCTGACGTGAAGGCCTGCGACGCGGACATTAAAAAATTTTCCGACGCCTTGCAAAACTACTCGTGGGACGGCGCGAGCGGATATTTCAGCTATGTCGTCCACGATGAAAATGGAGATCCGATCGGCCATTTCAAAGACGGCCTAAGCGGCCAAAACTACAACATGGGACTCGACGGGGCGTATCCATTGCTTTCGGGAATTTGCACCCCCGAACAGCAAAATATTTTGCTGGGGAAAATTTTCTCCGCGACGAACATGTGGACGCCCTCGGGAATCTGTGCCGTAGACCAATCGGCGCCCTACTACCGCAACGACGGCTATTGGAACGGCGCGGTCTGGATGCCACATCAGTGGTTCATGTGGAAAACGATGCTCGATCTGGGACGGCCTGACCTCGCCTGGAAGATCGCGCAAAAAGCACTCGATGTCTGGGAAAACGAGACGGACGAATCATATTTCACCTTCGAACATTTTCTGGCCAAAACCGGACGCGGCGCCGGCTGGCATCAGTTTTCGGCGCTGTCAACTCCCGTACTTTGCTGGTTTTCGGCTTACTTCAAACCCGGCACGGTGACCGCCGGCTTTGAAGTGATGATAAAGAAACAGTCATTCGCCGCGGCTTGTTCCGGCTATGAAGCCGATTTGATTTTTGATGAAGCCACCGCGCCGCATCCGCGAAGCGTTCTGGTGTGCCTCAATCCGGCCAATGACTACGAAGCTTTTTTTAACGGCAAAAAACTGGAAGTAACCAGTCCGCATGAGGGACTTGTCCAAATCAATCTGCCGGCAACCAACGCCGGCGGTCAGCTTGTCATCAAGCCGGTTGGAGACTAATTCATATGATAAAGCTGCGTATTCTCGTTCTGACGACTTTGGCTGTGTTTTTCGCGGTGACGCGGTCTGTCACCGCGCAGATGGATAACCCGGTGCCGACAAATTCCCTCCGGCTGGACGTGAAAAATTTTGGTGCGGCAGGAAATGGAGTCACGCTGGACACCGCAGCCATCCAGGCCGCCATCAACGCCTGTCCGTCAAACGGATCCGTCTGGCTGCACAACGGCACTTACCTTTCAGGCACGATTTATTTGAAGAGCAACCTGACGCTTTACATTGACCCGACCGCGACCTTGCTAGGCAGCGGCTCGGTCTCGGACTATCCCGATCAACACCCGCCGTTGAACAACGGTCAGACGCACAACTGCAGAAAATCCCTGGTTTATGCGGAACGCTGCGCCAATGTGACCATCACGGGCGGAGGAACGATCAATGGGAATGGCCGCCATCATTTCAGATCCGGCGTCGAGGCCACCCGGCCCATCTCGATTTGGACCACGCTGTGTAATCAGGTCAACCTCCAGAACATTAACGTCGTGGACGCCGCCATGTGGAGCGTGGTCAACATGCAGTCGGACTATTTGACGATCAGCAATATGACCGTCAATGATGACGGCTTGGGCGGGAACCGGGATGGTTGCGACGTGGTGGATTGCTGGCATGTCACGATTGAAAATTGTACGATTGATTCCGGCGACGATTCCATCTGCCTCAAGAGCGGCAACTCCCGCGGCATCAATGATCTTCTGGTGAAGAATTGCACGATCACCCGGTCGCAATCCAACGGTCTGAAATTCGGGACCGCCAGCCACGGGCCGTTCACCAACATCATGTTTCAGGATTGCACAGTGCAACACACGTCGCACGCGGCGATGGCAGTCGAGTCGGTTGATGGCAGCGTGATTAGTGATGTCACCTTTCAAAACATCCGTTTTTCTTCCTGCCAGAATGGCATTTTCGTTGTCTTGGGCGCCCGGCGGAGCAGTGCGACGGCGGGCAGCATCAATGACATCACCTTTCGAAACATCACCGGCACCAGCATGACGGACAAACGCGGTTGTTCCATTTCCGGCTGCTTCACGAAAGGGACTGATTACAGGTTGAAAAATATTCTTTTCGACAACGTGAACATTTCTTTCGCGGGCGGTTTAAGTTCAATCCCGGCCAATCCTCCTGAATATGCCGGCGAATATCCCGAAAACACCATGTGGGGCAATCTGCCGGCTTACGGCTATTACATCCGGCACGCGACCAACGTGACTTTCACCAATTGTTCCACCCGCGCAGCGTCCGCGGATGCCAGACCGTGGATTGCCACCAACGACGTCTCAAACCTGACAATCATCGGACCGGCTAGGTGATGACTGTTTCAATCGCCTCCAGACTGAATATGAAACCTTCCAAATTCACAATCGTGATTCCATCGATTGCTGCCGTTGTTGCGACGCTCGCATTTGCCTGTTCGGCGCCGGCCCAAACCATTGCTTACGACGACGCAGCCGCTTACTACGCGACCCCTAACTGGACCAATGGCGCGAACCGTGGCTTTGGTTTTACTCCCTGGGTCATGGCCACAAACACCTTTAGTGGCGGCGGTTCAAGAGGCTGGTATCTCAATAACGGCTATGCCATTGCCTCGTCCACCAACGTCGGCGGCACGGCCTACACTAATTGTTCATGGGGGATGTATGCCAACGGAACCGCGCCTGCGGGTGGCAACCGAACGGTCGCTTATCGCGGCTTTGCCGACTCGCTGACGACTAATGTGACCTTCAAGCTGCAGTGGATGTCCGAAGGTATCGGCTTTGCGGCGACCAATTTTGGCGGCTTCGCTTTGCGCAACGGGAATTCGGCTGGCGGCGTCAGCTCTTATGAAACCGGCTACCGTTTTCAGTTTTATTATGCCGGCGGCGGGACGAACTCCTATCTGGTCGAGGACGGTAAGGGCGTTACCGCCGTCGGAATTCCGTTTGCACAGGGCTACGGAAATTCCGCCGGTGGCAACGTCAATGCCGCGGGCTTGAATTGCGAGTTCACCTTGGAAACGAATGACACCTACCGGTTTGTCGTCCGGAGCGCGACCAACAACGAAGTCCTCGCCTTTCTCGATGGCCAGCCGCTCGCGGGTACTGCCGAATCAACCATTGACAGTGTGGCGCTCTTTGCCAACGAGACCACTGGCAGCGGCGGCGGTGGTGGCGACCAGAATTACAACCGGATGCAAATCGTCTCGACTACGCTCATTCCGCCGGTGATTGTCAATGTGCAGCCGGCTAACGGAGCCTTCTTTGTCAATCCGAGCACTAATATTTCCTTTGATGTGGATTCGTCAGGACCGTTCCTTTCGGGCGCGAATGTAATGCTGCTGCTCAACGGCGTCGCCCAAACTCTGGTTTTCAACACCACCAGAGCGGCCCAAAAACTATTGGCAACCAACACTACTCCGCTGGCGACCAATGTTCAATATAGCGCCACCATTATCGCCGTGGACGTCAACGGCAACAGCGCGACCAATACTTTTGGTTTCAACACGGTGCAGACGAATTCCCTATGGCGGGACGTGGACAATTATGGCGCGGTGGGTGACGGTGTCACGATGAACACCGCGGCCATTCAGGCAGCCATCAGTGCCTGTCCATTAAATGGGGTTGTCTGGCTGCACAACGGCACGTTTCTATCGGGGACGATCTTTTTGACAAACAACCTGACGCTTTACATTGATCCGACCGCAACCCTGTTGGGCAGCGGATCAACCAACAATTATCCAATTCTCGATCCACCCGCCAATAACGGTCAACAGGTCAACTGTGACATGGCTTTGGTCTATGCGCAAAGTTGCACCAACATAACCGTCACCGGCGGCGGAACGATCAATGGGAATGGCCGCAATTATTTCACCTCTGGCGTCGAGGCCACGCGGCCCATCTCGATTTGGACCGCACTGTGCAACCAGGTCAATCTCCAGAACATTAACATCGTGGACGCGGCGATGTGGACGATGGTCAACATGCAATCGGACTATTTGACGATCAGCAACATGACCGTCAATGACGATGGCTTGAATGGCAACCGCGATGGCTGCGATGTGGTGGATTGCTGGCATGTCACGATTGAAAATTGCACGATTGATTCCGGCGACGATTCCATCTGCCTCAAGAGCGGCAGTTCCCGCGGCGTCAATGATCTGCTGGTGCAGAATTGCACGATCACCCGATCGCAATCCAACGGTCTGAAAATTGGTACCGCCACGACGGGGACTTTCACCAACATCACGTTTCAAAACTGCACGGTGATGAATACGGCGCACTCGGCCATGGCGGTGGAGTCGGTTGACGGCGGCGCGATCAGTGACGTCACCTTTCAAAACATCAATTTTTCCAGCTGCCAGAATGCCATTTTCATCATTTTGGGAAGCCGCGACGTCGGCATAGCTCCCGGCAGCATCAATGGAATCACCTATCAGAACATTACCGGCTCCAGCATGACAGACACACGCGGTTGTCCCATCTCCGGCTGCATTACCAACGGCGTTACTTACAGGTTGAAAAATATTCTTTTCGATAACGTGAACATCTCTTTCGCGGGCGGTCTGAATATAATTCCGCCTGTTCCCCCTGAATATGCCGGCCAATATCCCGAGAATACCATGTGGACCAACCTGTCGGCTTACGGCTATTACATCCGGCACGCAACCAACGTGACTTTCACTAATTGTTTCACCAGCGCAGCGTCCACGGATGCCAGACCATGGATTGCCACCAACGATGTTTCAAATCTCACCGTCATCGGCCCGGAATTGAATATTCTGCCGGGCACCGGGAATCCGGTGCTGCAGTGGAACAAGAGCTTCACTCTACAGACCGCTACGAACGTCACGGCAACTTTTACCGACCTGACCGGCGCTTTCAGTCCCTACACAAACCAGATCACGGGCGGCGGTTCTCAACGCTTTTTCAGATTGCGCCAGTAAAAGTTTTCGGGATTATGCACATCACAAATAATATCCCATTTAGGTGCGGGAAGTAGAACGAATCCGTTTTTGAAGTGGTTTAACGGCTAGTTTTTTTCACGTTCGCAGCCTTGGAATTTTTCATCGTGGCTTTCCAGTCCGTCGGCGGCTTTACGTTCATTGCCCGGCGTAACGCTTCACGCGGAGGCAAGTCACATTTTAGTAAATCGCGGCTCGGCTTAACTGTTTTTTCCTTTTCCATATTGGTCAAAATTTATCATGCAGGAGCATTAGCGGGTAAATTTTCCTCCGCCTGACGAACGCAAGGAAGCGAGCTACCGGGGACTTCATCAACCAATCCGAGCCAATACGCTTCTTCGGCTGAAAGTGTATAATCTGCGCCCTGTAACAGGCGGCAAATGGAAATCATAAGATACCAAATTGGACGAAGCTTTGGCTCGGATTTGGCGATTATCCAAGAGATTCGGCGCAGTGTCGGCCCGACATTCCCGGTTACACTGCGCTTCTCGACTTGGAAACAGCAAGATTACACCGCCAAACTCGCTGAAACACCCGATGAATGGGCCGCAATCGTGGTTCCGCTCTCAGAAGCGGGTGTAGACGCTTTTCACATCTCCCAACGGCGCTACTGGGAGGGTGAATTCGGCTCCGAACTTAATCTCGCCGGATGGACAAAGAAATTTACAGGAAAGCCCACCGTCACTGTCGGCTCAGTGGCGCTCAACAATTCCATGGTCGAGATGATGCAGGGGTTTGGCGGCTCAGCGGTCGATAATCTCGACCGGCTGCTGTCTGGCTTTGAGCGTGGCGAGTATGATATGGTAGCGATCGGCCGCGCAATGATCGCCAACCCGGATTGGGTCAAGCGAGTTCAAAATGGCGAGCCTCTCAAGCCCTACGCTGTAGATATGCTCAAGACGCTCGACTGACAACATTTTCACGGTGAATGCCAGGTGCCCGTCGCAATCGTCAATGGTGCTCTCGAAGTGTTCGCATGGAGTAGTTGCCACGTAGTAAAGGTGTAATGAGGCTGAAGTCGAAATCGGTCGCCTCAAGCACTTTCTCAACACTTTTTCTGACGTTTTTGCTGACAGTGATCAGGGATGAAACGAGTTGCTGGGGAAACCTTCCATTCATGAAAAGCCCTCTCACTTTAGAGGGTAGCGTGAACCTCGTAAAAATGGTTTAATTTTGAGTTTCAAAGCTTGAATTTAAATCGAAATTAGGTATTTGAACTGTATGCCAATACTGCTGACATAGTGAACCATAATCACATGGGCTCTCCGCAAAAAACGGCTTGCTATCGCATTGCGATAACAGTGTCCAATGTCGCAATTGCACGGGTCTCAATGCAAGGGATTCGCCTGTGAAGATTTACGCTGTGATATTTTTGGTGTTTGATGCGTTCTTTTCATTTGCAGGCGTGCTTCCAAGCTTAGGTGGAGCCACGAAGTTATTACAGATTCAATCGGTGATCGTGAATGGCAAAAGCATATCCGTCGATGGCTTGATGGGAAAAGTGCGACTGGGGGCCTTCCCTAAAAACGTTTACTTCACTTTTGGACCTGGCACTAATTCCAGCCAGTTGTTCACGCGCTTGTGTTACAAGTTGGATGGGTATGATACCAACTGGAACGCCAACAGTGGTCAAATGCGCGTTTCGATATCATTTTGTGATGAGAGAAAGCGCAAAATCCGTGAAGATTCATTCAAAGTAGGAGGGAATAGTTTGGGTTGGAATGGAACTCTGGAGAATTCAACCCTGATCCACCGGCAAGAAACATCGATTGTGCCTCCCGAAGCCTCGCGTTTATGGGTTTTGATCTCCTCAGCTGGTCCTCCCCAGAGCGTTGGACTTTATGTTGTGAAAGACTTGGTCGTGACCAGAAACTTTTCCGGCAGCGGGGTTCCAAATGCGTTGTTGAGATCGGATGATGCCATTGATGAGTCGGCTCCAAATTGGATCCGCGATGTAACCAGCCCCAAGGCGTGGATCCGCGACGGAACCGACCCTAGCATGGCTAAAATTGTGGAACTGGGCCAATATTCAAAGGCAAAAGCGCTGGCCATTCTCGATGATGATCCGATGGGACATGCCGAGTGGCATAACAATTATGATAATGCTCCGCAGGTCAATCCTGGCGACAGAATTACTACAGAGTGGAATGAACTTTATACGATGGGGGTAGGAGATGATTTTTCTTCGCACAGCTACGTGGATTTGCCGCCTGGAGAATATAGATTTCATGTTTCCGAACTGACGGCGCTAGGAGTCCCGACGGGGGTTGAAGCTTCGCTTGACATTGTGGTGTCTCCACCGATTTGGCGACAGCCTCTTTTCTTCGCAATCTCGATATTGCTTGTCATTGTCTTCGCGGTGGGGAGTAGCCGTTATTATACTTGGCGTATTATGCGACATGAAATGGCGCGGATTGAACGCCAGCGCGAACTAGAATTGGAACGGTTGCGGATTGCGCGGGATATTCATGATGATTTGGGTGCCAGGGCAACGCAGATTTCCATGCTCAGTTCCATGTCTCCAAACGATCAGGCTTTCCCGAACAATGCGCGAGCTGACTTCGATCGAATATTTAATCTTTCGAGGGAATTGATTGCCGCCCTGTATCAAACGATCTGGACGGTGAGTCCTGAATACGACAACTTGAATGCACTGGGCAACTATATTTGTCAGGTGGCCGAGCGTCTGTGTGGCCCAGCGCGAATACGTTACAGGCTTCAAGTGGAGAATCTTCCAAACCATATTCAGGTCTCGAGCCAAACGCGCCACAACATTATGATGACGGTCAAGGAATCGGTACACAATGTGGTCAAACATGCCAAGGCTTCCGAGGTTGCAATCAAAGTCACTTTTGAAACAAACATTCTGAGGATTACCATTCAGGATAATGGCTGTGGTTTCGAGCCAGCCGCCGTGGTTGCCGGGAACGGCTTGACCAATATGAAACGTCGATTGCAAGATATTGGCGGGACATGCGTTGTGGAAAGCCAACCTGGTCATGGAACCACAGTCCATATGCAATTGCTTATATCAATCGTCAAGCTGGATTCTCGGCCACGCAATGGCACTAGCAAGAATCCCGTCGAAAGGCACGAGCATGAGCTTGAATAAATTAGTAGTGGTAGTTGAGGATGATAAGGAATTGCGAAAACAACTGGTGGAACTACTGGGCACAGCATCAGACATACGGTGTATTGGGGCATTTGCGTCAGGTGAAGAAGCTTTGAAGGAAATCCCGGGGCTCAAACCCAATATTGTACTCATGGATATTCAACTGCCCCGCATGTCTGGCATCCGATGTGTGGCCGAACTAAAAAAGCTAATCCCTGAGCTACGGGTCATCATGGTGACTATTTACGAGGATAGTGATCGGATTTTTAAGGCTTTGAAAGCTGGCGCCAATGGCTATCTTCTGAAGTCCAGCCATGCGTTGCAAATAATTGAAGCGGTACGTGATGTGGATGGCGGCGGGTCTCCGATGTCCAGCAACATTGCCAGCAAGGTGGTGGAGCATTTTCATAACCTTGGTCCATCACCCGAAGAGGAGACAAATCTCTCCCCGCGCGAGGAGCAGGTGCTCAACCTGCTGTGCTCGGGATTTATCTACAAGGAGATCGCTGACAAAATGAATATCAAGGTGACCACGGTACGATACTTTGTGGAGAACACCTGCCGTAAGCTCCACGTTCGCAACCGGGTGGAAGCCGTTGCCAAACATCGGCCGAAGTTGGGTTAAGCAATCCACTCCAACTAGATTATCCCCCCTCGCTTTTGACAGTAGCATGAAATCTGTGGAAATGGCTAACTGATGCCATGACGGCCATTGTATTGAGAGCTGATGTGAGAGTTTCAGGAACACGTACCTTTTAAACCAATAGACCAAAAAGCTTATGGCATACTTAAAACGGGATGCCAAAACGTTGCTGTGTCAGGCGCATCGATATTCATCATTTTAGCGGGCGCACGTGATAGTTTAGTGCAACCACATATGAAAAATCTGAAAAATAGCAAAAAAAAAGCGTTGGCTGTCTTTGCCATCTGGCTGGGAACACTGGCGTGGACGCAGGCTCTGGCTCAAACGGTGGTAGACATCACCGGCGGCGACCCTGGGGATGGGTTTGCTCCATTATCAATAGCCGTCGGCGGTGTTACTTTCGACAGTTCGACTGTAACCATTCAGGGAGTCACATTTACTTCGGGTACCTTCGCCGCTGAAGGGGGTATCATAAGCGGCACCTTTCCTGTGCCTCAATCATTTGATTTCGGCAGCACGCCCAATGATACCAGTATGGCCACCTTGCTGTCGGGTTCCACATTTGCCTACACCCAGGGCACCCAGTATAGCTCTCTAATCCCTGGGGATCAGTATAACCAATACCAGTTCACAGGCCTGACCGCCGGCCAAACATACCAGGTTGATGTCTTCACGGTGTGCGACGCGGATCCGCGCCCCACGGTGACTCAAGTTGTCGGGGCGACAACGAATTCGTATGTTGTCGAGACGGAAGTCACTCCGCAGGACGTTGTTTATGCCATGACTCCCGATACCAATGGAGACATTACGGTAGAATGGTCTTTTGGATCTGGCGCATACGATCCGAACGGCAATGGAAATTCCGGATGCGTTAGCGGTATTGCGCTTACAACTCAATCAAGTTCGGCACCGACATTGGGTGTTACCCGCTCTGGTTCCAGCCTAGTATTAACTTGGTCAGTAGGCAGCACGTTGCTTCAAGCCACCAATCTGTTGGGGCCGTGGACGACAAACGTCAACGCGTCGCCATATACGATTACTCCTACTGGACCTCAAATGTTCTTTAGAACGCAGACTCCATAATGAGTGCCGGTCTCCTCTTTTGGTCGGGGAATATAGCACCCGCTGCCGTTGCAACGGGTGGAAGCGGCAAAGCGTAGAGACGGAAGCGGTTATTGTGAATAAGGGCTGTGCCACCCGTGTGCTCATTTGAGTCTGAAAAGATAAGGATGCTGGTTTCCGGGCATTTGAGTATTTGCCGCGGAATTAAATGAATGGATTCGATGGTGAACGAGTGATATGGCGATTTGCGAGCATCATGCTCGTGCTATGCTGCGGTCGAATCACTGTGATTTACATCTAAAAGTTGTTTCAATTGAATAATCTATGAATTTTTCAGCAGTAGGTGGATTTGATCCAAGTCACCAAAATGACATCGGCCCGCTTTGGGCTACCCTCGCCAAATCCATGTACATCCCCAAATCCACCCCGCCCGCTTATGCCTGTGGTTTTCGCCACAAACAGCCTTCCAGGCCCAAACTTTCCGGAAGATGCAACAAATATGTATATAATCTTCAAAACATCTGTCCAGAAAGAATTCCCGTCCGCGGACTCCGCTGCGGGTTCACCTTGATTGAACTATTGGTTGTGATTGCTATCATCGCCATTCTGGCGGCCATGTTGTTGCCAGCTTTGAACAAGGCCAAAATCCGTGCGGTAGCCGCCGCGTGCATGAGCAATAACAAGCAATTGGGTTTGGCTTGGCTCATGTATGCCGGTGAAAACAATGATCGGCTGGCTCTTAACGTTGATCAATCACAATTTGATGGCACCACTCCTTCTTGGATAAGTGGCGTGCTCGATTGGACTACCTCCACGCAAAACACTAATACGGATAATCTCGTAAATGATAATTATTCACTCTTGGGTCGTTATGTTGGATGTACTTATAAAGTGTTCGCTTGTCCGGCGGCTAATTTTGTGAGTCCGGTCCAGAGGCCGCTTGGCTGGGATCACCGCGTCCGGAGTGTAGCCATGGATGCGTCGGTTGGAGACGGTAATAAATTCCACCTTGAAGGGTGGACGAATGAGGATTCGTTTTATGTGGTAACGAAATCGACTGCTTTTCACTCGCCTGGTCCCAGCGATTGCTGGGTTTTTACCGATGAGCATCCCGACTCGATTGATGATGGCATCCTCTACACTCCCGACTATCCGTATCCAGCACTGCTTGAAGTCCCGGGGTGCCAGCACGCTGGCTCGTGCGGCCTTTCCTTTGGCGACGGTCATTCCGAAATTCACAGTTGGCGCGGCCAATTCGCCAACGAACCCGTCACGTATAGCCGTCTTATAAATGTCAGTGTCCTAAGATCTGATCCGGACCTGAATTGGCTGGTGCAACATACACCCCTAAATTGATGCTGGTCATGAAAATCTCTTGCTTTTCTTTGCTTTGGTACGTATCAATCTTCCGATGCGGACAGATTTTGATTCTTTGTCTGATCGTTTTCTTTTTCACTAACTGCATGGCGGTGGGGGCTATCGTTTCGGTAAATTATGATCTTAAATGCGTATTGATCGTTACCGATACCAATGCCATTCAGCTCCAGCATTGGTCTTCTGGTGCGATCCGGGTGGAGGCCGCGCCAGGAAAAACCATACCCGACAAGAAAGGCATAGAAAACGTTGCCGTTATTGCCACCCCGATGCAACGGCTTGGGTCGTGAGAGAAGACAGTGACAAAGTCGAATTGAAGAGCAGTCGACTCTCCGCTTCCGTGGACAAGGAAACTGCCATTTACATTAATGGTGATGGCAGCCAAGTTGTCTCCAAAAAAGACTTTAATGAAGGCTTGCAATTCATCGAAGGGGCTCAGGGCGACCAACGAGGCCGGAGCAGCATCCGGCTTCAGGGCGACTACACCCCCGGCGTGGACGGTCCGCTGGCCTTTGAAGTCAACGAGTTACATGCTGTCGGCTATCCCACGACCGCCAGCATCGATGACTCACCGACGCCTACTGCCACTCCCAATAGCGAGTATCGATTTCCCAAGTTCCTGTTCACTGCGGTGACGGGTAAGCTGGTGAAGTTTTCGATTCAGACCAAAGTGCCCGAACCTAGCTTTCAAGTTGTCCGCAAACTTTCTCTTTACCGGAATATTTATCTACCCGGGACGAATATTAATTTTATGAAAAAAACGTTTTCCTTATTGCTGGTGTTGGTTTTCTCATTGTCTTGGGCAGGAGGTACGACCTTAGTTCAAAAAATTGACCACGGCGTTCTGATTGTCAGTGATTTGGCCGTTGTCAAAATTCAACCATGGTCGCTGCGGACTGTCCGAGTTGAAGCAGCACCGGGGACGACTATTCCAGAAAAAAAAGCATGGCAGTGATCGCCATCCCAAACCCGGCCGGATGGGATGTGACTGAAGATACCACAACCGTCCAATTGAAGGGGAAATATCTTTGCGTTGTGGTCAATAAACAGAATGGCTTTGTTTCGTTCTTTGATGCCAACGGCAAGTTACTATTGGAACAGAAGGCTTGGTTTTTCAAGCCCGCCTGGAACGCAGCACGCAATGGATTGGAACTTGGCACTACATTTGTTCGTCAGCCTGGCGAATATTTCTTTGGCGGTGGCGTCGTCGGGGATAATTTGCGTCAATCACGAACAGATATTCTTCTGCAGAATGATTATCTACAGATGCATATTCCAATTCTCTATTCCAGTGAGGGCTACGGTTTCTTCTGGGACAATCCCAGCCGTGGAAAATTGTCCACGACTCCTGATTCAGTCACTTGGCAGGCCACGGCCGGGGATCTGGCTGATTTTTATGTGATGGCGGGCGAGGCCGACGCAGTTGTGGCGGAATATCGGCACCTGACGGGCGCTGTTCCCATGTTTCCAAAATGGGCCTACGGGTTTTGGTTCAGCCGGAACAGATTTACCAGCCAACAGGAGATCCTCGATGCAGCCAAAAAATTCCGTCAAGAGCAAGTTCCTGTGGATATGCTGGTCCAGGATTACTATTATTGGAAACCCGACAGCAACCAGGATGGCGCAGCCAATTGGGGCTCGCATCAATTTGATCCTACTCGATATCCCGATCCGAAAGGCATGATTGAGACGCTCCATAACGACGATCATGCGCACTTCATGGCCGTTATTTGGCCTAAGTTCAATCCGGACACCGCCCATTATCGAGAGCTTGATAAAGTCGGCGGCTTGTTTCCAGCGCACGGAGATTGGGCCAGTCCGTGCCTTCGATATTACGATCCTTTTGATCCCGAAGCCCGCAAGATCTATGGACGCCAGATAATGGACAGCCTGCTTCAGCTCGGCCTCGACGCTTTCTGGATGGACGGCGCCGAGCCGGAAATGAGCATGGACAAATTCGCGTCCTTCGACTCCCCGGCCGGCCCGGTCTCACGGATCATGGATGCCTTTCCGCTGATGCACACCACCGCGATTTATCAGGCGCAGCGAAGTGTCACCTCGGACAAGCGAGTGATCCTTTTGCCGCGTAGCGCCTGGCCAGGTGAGCAGCGAAACGCGGCCTGCGCCTGGACGAGCGACATCCAGCAGAATTGGCACGATTTCACATGGCAAATCGAAGGATTGCAGAACTTCAGTATCTGTGGCCTTCCTTATGTCACCACCGATGTGGGTGGTTACGCTCCTACTCAAGAATCAGATCGCGAACTTTTTATACGATGGTTTGAGTGGGGAACATTCTGCCCGATCTTCCGCGTGCATGGGATAGACCGTCCCTTCCCCTGGGAATACAGCAACGAAGGTGAAACAATCATCAAAAAGTTTGATTTCCTGCGCTATCGTCTGCTGCCCTATATTTATAGTCAGGCCTCTCAAGTCACCTTCGACAGCGGCACTATAATGCGTCCCCTGGTAATGGACTTCCGCGCTGATCCCCGGGCGGTGACTCAATGGGACGAATTTATGTTCGGGCCTTCGATTCTGGTCTGCCCTATCTACAAATGCAGCCGTGAATTGGTCGGAAAGGTTGGTGATTTTGCCGATCAAAACGGGGAAACAGGCGCCGTGACTGCAATTTACATCAAGTCCGATGGCCAGCAGGTTGTTGCCCGCAAGGATCTCAAGGATGGATTGCAATTCACGCACGGCGCCACGGGAAATCTACGAGGCCAAAGCAGCATCCGCTTCGAAGGAACTTATACGCCCAAGACTGACGGGGCGTTGGCGTTTCAAGTGGATGAGCAGCATGCCGGAGATTATCCCGTGACGGGAAACATCAACGGGCAGTCCATTTCCCCCGCTTCGAATGGCGACTGGCAGTTTTCTCTGTTCCCATTCCAAGCTCAGGCAGGTGTGCCGGTTCATTTCTCTATGGAGACTAAAATGTGGGATCCCGTATTTCAAGTCGTTCATGAATCGCCCATGCGCCGAAATGTCTATTTGCCCGGCAAGGGAAATTGGTATGACTTCTGGACGGGTGAACGCATCGCGTCCGGGCAGACCTTAAACGTGGAGACTCCACTGAACATGATTCCGCTCTATGTGCGCGCTGGAACAATTTTGCCTATGGGACCGATGCTTCAATACGCTTCGGAGAGGCCCGCTGATCCAATCGAACTCCGTATCTATCGTGGTGCTGATGGCGCGTTCACGCTATATGAAGACGAAGGCGATAACTATAACTATGAAAAAGGAGCCTTTGCCGAGATTCCAATTACTTGGAATGAAGCCAGCCAAACCCTGACATTTGGCAAACGCAATGGCAGTTTTACGGGAATGCTGGTGAAGCGTAAGTTCAACGTGATCTGGGTGGGCGAGGGTCACGGCGTGGGAGTGCCAGTAACGCAAAAAATTGATGCCGAAGTTTCATACCAAGGTCGCACCGTGACGATCCAAGCCCCCCTACAACAAATGTGAGGCTTTCCAAACCATGGGAATCACCAGAACTGTAATTATGCCTTGCTCTATCAGACGCGTGCGCTACGGAAAGTCGATTTTGTTCCGGATACCGGGATTGGGGGAATCAACGACTGAAGGTTGTGTGAATCACTCATTTCAGTTTCTATCCAAGGACTTTCAGGCAAAAAATATTCTAAACCCTGTGGGGAAAAGTTCGCAAACAAGCGATTTTGGCATGGGAAAACTCATCACATTCCACCTCGACACGCGCAAACCCAGTTTAGCACTCAATATCATCAATCACTAAAAACAGATCGCAAATATAGGTCGCCGCTACAAATACTTATGCGCTTACAACAATTGTAATTTCTAAAATTCCGACATTTGCCAGCGCGTTTAACAGTGGAAGAAACGGGCTGGTTTCTTGGCTTTTCGGTTGTTCAAAAGCGCCAATAAAATATGGCGGGAGTGGCGGGGCTCGAACCCGTAACCTCTGCCGTGACAGGGCAGCGCTCTAACCAATTGAGCTACACCCCCGCGAAGGGGAACGAAACATTAAAAAAAGTTCGCCGCCGCGTCAAGTTTTGCTTGGGAAAGTTTTGGCGATGATTTGTCGGTTATAAAATCCGGGCAGCAGACGCCAAGGAGGTGGGGGTGGGGAACCCCGCTGAAGAAACGTACTGCTACCCGAATGGCCCCCAATGTGACGGTTTTGCAACACTTTGTCAACCTTCTTATGGTGGCAGAGCGTGATTCGATGGCATAAATGCGGCTAACCGGGCATTTCATGCTTTTATTGGCCTGACTTTTTCCTTAAAGTCGCAGGGTGATCTTGCTGGAAGCCATTCCGCTGTTCCGCCATTTGACCCGCACTGAACTCGAGGCGCTCCGGTTGATTGTGCAGGAACGGAAGTTTGCCGCCGGTCTGGAAATTTTTCGCGAAGGCGCGCCCGGCGACGGCGTTTATTTCGTCAAGGATGGGCTGGTGGAAATTTCCGCCGGCCAGGGCGACCGCCGGATTTTTTCCCGGCTCGGCCCGGGCGAAATTTTCGGCGAAATGTCCATCATCGAACATCGTCCGCGCTCGGCCACGGCCACGGCGGCACCGGCGACCGAGGTTTATTTCCTGCCGCGCGGCGAAATGCTTTCATTCATCGAAAAGTCGCCCGGCCTGGCGTTCGCCCTGCTACAGGAGATCAGCCATCGGCTCCGCGAGTTCAACCAGCTTCACGTCCGGGAATTGGTTCAGGCCGAAAACCTCGCGTTGATCGGCCGTTTTGCGCAGGGCATCGTGCATGACCTGAAAAACCCCCTGAGCATCATCAACCTTTCCGCCGAAATGTTCGATATGCCCGGCATCAATCCCGAAGCCCGCACCAAGGCGCAGTCCCGCATCCGCAAACAGGTCGTGCGCATCAGTGACATGGTGGGAGACATCTTGATTTTCACCAAAGGCACGCACCACGGCGCTGAATTGAAACCAGCCGACTACCGCGCATTCATCCTGGAACTCGTCACCGACTTGAGCGCCGAGGCGGAACTCAAGTCCGCGAAGGTCGAAATGCAAAATGTTCCGCCCGTGGTCGCCGTGCTGTTCGATGCGCGCCGTTTGGGCCGGGTTTTTTTCAACCTGGTCAACAACGCCACCGACATGATGCACAATGGCGGAAAAGTTCTCCTGCGCTTCTATTGCAACGAAAACGAGATCATCACCGAGGTCGAAGACACCGGTCCCGGCATCGCCGCCGAGATCGCCGGCAAACTTTTTCAGCCGTTCGCCACGCATGGCAAGGCGCACGGCACCGGCCTGGGACTTTCCATCTGCAAAAAAATCATCGAGGATCACGGCGGCCGGATCTGGGTGCAAAGTGAACCGGGCCGCGGCGCGATTTTTTGCTTCTCTTTGCCGCTGGCAAAATGAACGTCGGGTCGTAGAATCGTTTCAACGTGAACCGTATCCGCCTTCTTTCCGAGCAAGTCGCCAATCAGATCGCCGCCGGCGAAGTGGTGGAACGCCCCGCCAGCGTCGTGAAAGAACTCGTGGAAAATTCCCTCGATGCCGATGCCAGAAAAATCACCGTCGAAATCGGCGCGGGCGGACGCAGTTTGATCCGCATCACCGATGATGGTTTGGGCATGAGCCGCGACGACGCGCTGCTTTCGCTCGAACGCCACGCGACGAGCAAAATCCAAAAAGCCGAGGACCTCGCCTCCATCGCCACGATGGGATTCCGTGGCGAAGCGTTGCCGAGCATCGCCAGCGTCAGCCGTTTTATTTTGACCACGCGCGAACGATCCGGCGGCCCAGGGGCGTCGGACCACGTGAAGGCGGAACCCCAAGCCATTGAAGGCACACAGATCATCGTCAACGGCGGCACGATCGCCGAGGTCAAAGCCGCCGGCAGCGCGACCGGAACGAGCATCGAAGTGCGGCAGCTTTTTTTTAACCTGCCCGCGCGCCGGAAATTTCTGCGCACGGAAGAAACTGAGGCCGCGCACATCCAGCATTATCTCACGCTCGCCGCGCTCGCGTTTCCCGAGGTCGCCTTCACCTTTGTCAAAGACGGGCGCAATGTCTGGCAACTGCCGGCCGTCAAAAGCGAACGCGCGATCTCCAGCCGCACCGAAGCCCTGCGTGAACGCCTGCGCGCGTTGCTCGGCGATGAAAAATTGTTGTCCGTTAATTTTTCCGTCGCACTCGCGGACGACGGCCAGGAATCACCGCTGGACGAAACGGATATTTTTGAGACCGCCTCGCCGGAAAAGCCATCGGCCGACGCGGCGGCCGGCGACCGGCGGCCGTCACTTCGGGTGTGGGGTTTGATCGGTTCCCCCGGGGTTTCGCGCGCAACGCGCGACGGCCAGTTTGTTTTCGTGAATCGCCGGCCCGTGGAAAATCGGGGCATCAATTACGCGCTCATCGAAGGTTATCACACGTCGCTGATGAAAGGCCGTTATCCAGTCTGCTGTCTGTTCCTGGAAATTGATCCGGCGGCGGTGGACGTGAACATTCACCCGGCGAAACGCGAGGTGAAATTTCATCGCGAATTTGAGATTCGAAAATTTGTCGCGCAAGCCGTGCGCGACGCACTGCTCGCCTTTCATACTGAACTGCCTGAATCCAAACGGTGGGGCGAGCGTCCCCGCGAGCCGCTCGGAAAACAAAATTTGGAAACGCCCGAATTGCCCGGCTCGTCAGGAGCCTCGCCCCACCAGACCAGTGCAACCGAAACTTCCGCGCTGCCAAATTTCCCGGACAAGTTGAAACCGTCGTCCATCATCCCGGCGCCAATCCCATCCGTCGCTCAAACGGCTTTGAAGATGGGTTTTTCACCGTCGTCCGCTGTCCCCGCACCGGTTCAATCCGAAATCCGAAATCCAAAATCCGAAATTTTTCCGTCCGCGGCATCGGCGAAAGCTGCGGTTGCTTCCCCGCCTTCGGCGGCCACGCCGTTGCTCAACATCCCGCTCCGGCTCATCGGCGTGGTTGGCCGGCTTTATGTGCTGTTGGAATCGGATCGCGGACTTGTGCTGCTTGACCAGCACGCGGCGCATGAACGGGTTTTGTTCGAGCAAATGTTGACGCGCCTCGAACAAAACGGTGCCACCCCGTCGCAAAAATTGTTGCTGCCGGAAACGATCGAATTGCCGCCGCGCGACGCGCAATTTTTGCGTGAACAACTCGTGGCGCTCACGCGGCTCGGCGTCGGCTTGAGCGAATTTGGCGAGCGCACCTTTTTGCTCGATGCGCTGCCGCCGTTCGTGAAAGCCGCCGATCCGCGCCGGTTTGTGTTTGATCTCGTGGACGAACTGCGCGCCGCCGGTCGCGAGGTGAATCTGGCGCGACTTGGTGAACACACCGTGGCCAAGACCGTTTGCCGTCACGCCGTGAAAGCCAATGACCCGCTGGCTGGCCCGGAACTGGAAAATCTCGTCGAGGATCTGCGCCGCTGCGCGATGCCTTACACCTGCCCGCACGGCCGCCCGACGCTGATCGAAATGAATTACCGTGAACTGGAGAAAAAGTTTGGGCGGACGCAGTAAAGCGCATTGAATGCAAATGAGAGAATGCGGCTAGGTTGCTTTGGCTGCCTGTTTTAATCGGGTTATTATCATTCTTTTGCGGCAAATAGTTTCCCAAATGAAAACGAAAAAATTCAAGTCGGCCGCGAAAAATAAGCCAGGCCTGAATCAACCAGACACAATTTGTCCCTCGCCGTCGGACAAAAACATTTCCGGTGAGCATTGGCGGTTTTGTCTGCAATGCGGGCATGAGTTGATCAACGAGAAGTGCAAGCTGCGCTGTCCGCGCTGCCATTATTTCATGAGCTGCTCGGATTTTGATTTCGCCACGTGACGCTTTTGCCGGAGCGCTATCTATTTCCAGCAACCAGTCGGTTTAACGGAAGCTGGTGGGGCGAGCGTCCCCGCGAGCCGGACGTTGCCTGGAATTTTGATCGCCTCGGTTCGCGGGACGCTTGGCCTACCAAGTACAACTCAATCGCGCGCCGCCGTCTTGGAGCTTGGCCCTCGGATGTTTTCACCGGCCAACACGTTTGCGCAGTTGAACTCGCGCCGGAATTCGGTTATGGTCTTAAGACTATGACTTTGACTGAAAAATTGCTCGCGCGGGCTTCCGGCAAGGCGAACGTCCAGGCCGGCGACAATATCTGGGTCAGCGCCGACGTATTGATGACGCACGACGTTTGCGGGCCGGGCACGATCGGCGTGTTCAAACGTGAGTTCGGCAAGACCGCAAAAGTGTGGGACAAAAATAAAATTGTCATCATCCCCGACCATTACATTTTCACCGCCGATTCCAAATCCAACCGCAACGTGGACATCCTCCGCGATTTTGTGAAGGAGCAGGACATCCCGTATTTCTACGATGTGATTGACGATCCGAACGGCCACTGGCATTTCGACGCGTCGAAGGGGATGTTGAACAAGCAATACGGTTCGCGTTACGCGGGCGTTTGCCATACGGCGCTGCCGCAAAAAGGCCATACGCGTCCCGGCGAAGTTTTGTTTGGCACGGATTCACACACCTGCATGGCGGGCGCGTTCAATCAATTCGCGACCGGCATCGGCAACACGGACGCCGGCTTCGTCATGGGCACGGGCAAACTGCTCATCAAAGTTCCCGAGACGATGCACTTCCGGCTCGAAGGCAAATTGCAGCCGGGCGTGATGGCAAAAGATGTGATCCTCCATTGCATCGGTGAAATCGGTTTCGACGGCGCGACGTATCGCGCGATGCAGTTCGATGGCGAAGGCGTGAAAAGCCTTTCCATTGATGACCGCATGACGATCGCGAACATGGCCATCGAAGCGGGCGGGAAAAACGGCATTTTTGAATTCGATGCGCGCACCCGGGAATATGTGGACGCACGCACGAAATTGAACGGCACAAAATCCAGTTACGAACCGGTCGCGCGTGACAGGGACGAAAAATTTGTCTATGAGCTCGTCGTGAATCTTGACCAGCTCGAACCGACGGTGGCGTGTCATCCGGATCCCGGCCAGCGCAAAAAAGCGAAGGAAATGGGACACGTCAAATTGGATCGCGCTTACGTCGGCTCCTGCACCGGCGGCAAGACGAGTGATTTTGTGGAGTTCGCGCATATCTTGCGCGGCAAGCATGTGACGATCGACACCTTCGGCGTGCCCGCGACGCCGGAGATCGTGCGTGATCTACAGACGACTTATTGGGGCAACGAAACTGTCTGGCAGATTCTCGTGAGTGCCGGCGTGCAGATGACGGAAAATGCCGGTTGTGCCGCGTGCCTCGGCGGCCCCGTGGACACCTTTGGCCGCATCAACAAATCCGGCATCAATTGCATCAGCGCGACGAATCGCAATTTCCCCGGCCGCATGGGTGACAAGGAATCGAAAGTGTTCCTCGCCTCGCCGATGACCGTGGCCGCGAGCGCGATCGCCGGAAAAATTGTTGACCCGAGGGAATATTTGGGGAATTGAAAAAATTCCTTCAAATTCCTAATTGGAATATTTAGCAAGAATGCCGGCCACAACTTTTTCGTTTAATTCATAACCTTGTAAAAACGGAAATCCTTCCCAGCGAACGATGCCTTGCGGGTCGATGATAAGAACGTGTGGAATGCCG
>Ga0206798_1019_pt1 | contig 38140 bp, 34 predicted proteins | sample Alteio_BWOrgCont_66_FD_152893 | JGI IMG/M metagenome (GOLD analysis project Ga0206798, IMG submission 152893) | Enriched cells from forest soil in Barre Woods Harvard Forest LTER site, Petersham, Massachusetts, United States -... | ecosystem: Environmental > Terrestrial > Soil > Temperate forest >...
TGACATTGACGATGCCCATGACGAGCGTTGGTCGCGGGAAACGAAATTTAAATTGGCGTGCGCGAAAAACCATCTTGGAAATTTGCGATGTACGATTTTCGATTTACGATGCCGCAGATTGATGGGCGCGTAAATCGCATATCGCCAATCGAAAATAACCAGCTACGCACCGGCGTCCGTTCAAACCTTCGTGCGGAAATAAGCGATCGTATCGGTCAGGCCGTCGGCGAGCTTCACTTTGGGTTCCCATTTCAAGATGGCTTTTGCCTTGGTGATGTTCGGCTTGCGCTGTTTCGGATCATCTTGCGGGAGCGGTTTGAAGATGATTTTGCTTTTGGATTTGGTTGCGCGGATGATTTCCCGGGCAAACTGCAGCATGGTCATTTCAACCGGATTGCCGATGTTCACCGGCAGGTCGTAATCGCTCATCATCAGGCGGTAAATGCCGTCGATCAAATCCGAGACGTAACAGAAACTGCGGGTTTGCGTGCCCTGGCCGAAAATGGTGACGGGTTTATTTTTCAACGCCTGGCTGACAAACGCCGGCACGACGCGGCCGTCGTTGATCCGCATGCGCGGGCCGTAAGTATTGAAAATACGAACGATGCGCGTCGCGACTTTATGTTCGCGGTGATAAGCCATCGTCATCGCTTCGGCGAAACGCTTGGCTTCATCGTAGCAGCCGCGCGGGCCGATGGTATTGACGTTACCCCAGTATTCTTCAACTTGCGGATGGATGAGCGGGTCGCCGTAAATTTCCGAAGTGGAAGCGATCAGAAAACGCGCGCCTTTGTTTTTGGCGAGGCCGAGCGCCTTGTGCGTGCCGAGGGAACCGACTTTCAAAGTTTGGATCGGCAACTCAAGATAATCAATCGGGCTGGCGGGCGACGCAAAATGCCAGACGTAGTTCACCGGCCCTTCAAGGAAAATAAATTCCGTGACGTCCTGTTGGATGAACCGGAAATCCGGATGACCGCCCAGATGGGAGATGTTGTCCACCGAGCCGGTGACAAAATTATCAATGCCAATGACCTTGTGGCCGCGCGCCAGAAGCAGATCGGTGAGATGCGAGCCAAGAAAGCCGGCGGCGCCGGTGACGACGGACGTGGGTTGTTTGTTTTTCATTTCCGAATTGGAGAAGCGTATTGAAACGGCGCGTGGATTCAATGTTAAACCATTCTACTTTGCGCCGGTGCCGATGAACACGACCGGAACGGTGCGCAGGAGAATGAAGAGATCGAGCCAGATGGACCAGTTGTCAATGTATTCAAGGTCCAGCCGGACCCATTCCTGAAAGTCGGTGATCTTATTGCGCCCGCGGACTTGCCAGAGGCAGGTGAGGCCGGGTTTGACGCTCAAACGGCGGCGATGCGCGAGGTCGTTGAAACGTTTGACCTCATCCACCGGCAGCGGGCGCGGGCCAACGAGGCTCATTTCGCCGCGCAGGACGTTGAAGAGTTGCGGCAGTTCGTCGAGGCTGAACTTGCGGAGCCATTTGCCGATGGGCGTGACGCGGGGATCGTTGGTGACCTTGAAAACGGGGCCGGACATCTCATTCATCGCGGCGAGCTCATGTTTGAGCTGCTCGGCGTTGGAACCCATGGTGCGGAATTTGAAGATGTTGAACGGCGCGCCGTTGAGGCCGGAACGTTGCTGCCGGAAAAAAACCGGGCCAGGCGAGGTGAGCTTGATTACCACGGCGATGAGGGGAATGACCGGAATCACCGTCAAAAAAGCGAGCAGCGTCAGCGCGCCAAAAAAGTCGAGCAGCAGCTTGGCCAGGATTTGCCACGACGCTTCGGGGGTGCTGCGGAAGATGAGCAACGGATGGCCGAACATTTCATCGAAACTGGCGTGGGCGATCTGGGTGGCAAAAAAATCCGCGAAGAGCCACGCCTCAACGCCTTCGATTTCGCAAAGCTGGATGACGCTTTCGACGCGTTCAAGCTGCGTGTGCCGGGCGCTGACCAGCACGCCGCTGATGGAATGTTCGTGGAGCAGTTCAATGAGATGTTTGGGGGTGGCTTCGGCGATATTGAATTCAGCCGTGATCTCGATGCTGTCGTCGCCGCGGCTTTGCAGCATCCGCCGCAACCGGATGATTTCCGAAGGCGTGCCGGCAATGATGATGCGGCGCCGGTATTGCGCCTTGGCGAGGCGGCTGCTCAATGCCAGCCGCAGCAATTCTTCCTTTGCCCAGACCAAACTAAAGCCGATGATGCCGAAAAAAATCATGACGCCGCGCGGGGCGTTTGGGGTTTGCTTGAACAAGAACAGCAGCAGCACCAGCCCGATGGTCACGATGAAGCAGCCTTTGGACAACGACCAGAGCATGGCCGGGCGTGAACCCAGGATGATGCGATTGTAAAAGCCCTGGGATTCCAACACCAGTGGCGCGATAGGAAAAATCACCAGGCAAAGCCATTCGATCTTGTAAAATTCATCGCCGGAAACCGCTTTCAACCCGAACAGATGCGAGAGCGATGGGTTGTCGCGGAGAACATAGGCCAGCCAAAAGGCCGCGACAAACACACACGCATCCGTGAGCTGATGCACTTGAGTCCGAAAACGATGGTCGCGTTGCAACATGGCTGTTTTAACCGGTCTCCAAACCAATCAACGAGTGGTTTTGATTTAATTATCTGAATTTACCTTCGGGACCAGTTGAAATTCCGGCACCGTCGCGGCGATCAATTTTTTCATCCGTTCGAACGTCGCGGTTTCCTGTCCCGGCAGGCAGGCTGAAAAATACGAAATATAAGCCCAACGTTCAAGCACGCCGTTCAACAACAGGTCGCGCGGCAACCACCACGCCATCCATTGCAAACGGCTGGCCGTGTAATGCGTCCCGTCCACAAACCAATAAAGATAGATGCCGCTTACCTTTTGTGATTTGCCTTGCGAATCGGTGATGACCTTGGTGGCGACCACCTTATTGACCGGCAAATCATAAGCGACCGGCCGGGCCAGATGGATTTGTTCCACGCAAGTCAGGGAGTTGTCAATCGCCCAGCCTTGGCCGGGCAGGCAGATTTGCGGCTGGTGGATGCTGGAACGGTCGCTGCCCATCACCACCACGCTTAATTCCGAAGAGAAACCGTCGCTGGCCTGATAAGTCCGCACCCGAAAACTGGTGTCGCGCGGCAGCACCTGCAATACGGTTTCCGCATTGGTCAAAATTTCCGAGGTGAAACCCGGCAAGGTTTCCGGCAGCAGCACTTCCAAATTTTTACTGCCGGTCATTGGCCGGGTTTTCACACCCGGCTCACCCAGCCGCTGGTGGGCTTTCATATGCATGAGCAAAACCGCCGTGCCCGCGATCAAAGCCAGCAGCACTCCAGCCAGGACTTTTTTGGAAGGATTCATGCGCCGGCGGCTTCCCCGGCTGGCGGTGTTTTGGTTTCGGTTTTTTCCAACCAGCGCGCGATCAGAAAGACGCAGCCGAGGGCCACGGCGAACGTGATGAATCCGGCGTCGGTCTCCACCGCCTTGCCGGCGCTTTGGCCGAAGGTTTCCGCCACCGCAATCGTGAAGCAAAGCCGTATCACGTTGCCCAAAACCGCCAGCGGCAACGCCGACAACATCATCACCGCGCGTTTCCACGGCGACCTGAAATTGATAAAGCCATAAATGGTCGTGAGCGCCAGCAGCGCCACCAGACTATGGATGCCACTGCATGCCGCCGCGACTTCGTAGCCGAACGTGTGTTCTGAGTCGAAAAGCTGCGTGCCATCACGGATCAGATCCGGCGCGAGTCCAAGATGCGCGATGCCGGCTACGATCCACGATACCAACAACCGCAACTGGAGCGTGAACCCGTTCGCCGCTTCGCCCGCCGGCAGACAAAATGCCAGCAGGAAAAACGGAAAGATACTTGCCTTGAGCCAGCGTTTGCCCCAAGCCAGACCGGTCAAACCATAAAGCCCGGTAAGAAATCCGATCAGCGACACCCGCGGCTGTTGCGCCACATAAGCGACCAAATGCATAAATAATCCGGCGGCAACGATCAAGCTGCCCGGCCACCATAAACCCAGCGGCTGCGCGACCAGTTCCTTGCGTTTCCACCAGAATAAGGCCAGCACCACGAATGGGAGCATCAGGCAGTATTGGCTGTCGGAAAGCGGGGAAGTATACATATCGAACATCCAGGCGAACAAAGATGCCGAGTCAACATAACCAAAGGTTGAATTGCCCAAAAAAGTGAACAGCGCCACCCACGCGGCGGCCAGCATGAAAAAGAAAAATTTGTTTGGCAACAGCCGCCATTCTTCCTTGCACCGGTACGCCAGCACCGGGAAAGCCGCCAGCACCGCCGCGCCGAAAATGAGCACCGGCCCGCTGCCGCTGCCGCGGAATTTTGAATCGGTATAGTAAAACGCCGCCGCGAGCAGCGCGAGAAAAGCGATCTCATGCGGCCACAACAAGCCGCCGATCGGCGGCGATTTGGTGGTCTGGTTGGTGGTCACAATCGTTAAATTTTCAGTATTGAGATAGCGGAAGGATCGGATTTGCTCAAACAAATTCGCGTAACATCACGGTAACGGATATTTTTTCAAACCGAGCAACTGGCCGGAAAATTTCAGGATGAACCGCGGATTATTGTGGAAATAACGTTTCGCCAGCCGGCGTGGTTCGCTGCACAAACGGTAAAACCATTCCAATCCGCTGCGCTGCATCCAACGCGGCGCCTGTTTGACCCGGCCGCTGTGGAAATCAAATGCCGCGCCGACGCCGACCATCAAAGTCACCGCCAGTTTCGGCAGATATTCGGCCATGAATTTTTCCTGTTTCGGCGTGCTCAAGCCAACCCATAAAATGTCCGGTTGGGAAATGCGGATTTGTTCCGCCAGTTCTTTTTCTTCGTCTGCATTCAGCGCGCGAAACGGCGGCGTGAAAGTCCCGGCCACCACCAGCTTTGGAAATTTTGCCTTCAATTTTTCCGCCAGCAATTCCGCCACGCCGTCCGCCCCGCCATAAAAGAAATGACGGCAGCCGGATTTTTCACTCCACGCGCAAACGTCGAGCATCAGGTCCGGCCCATAAACGCGGCTCATGGCTGGATGGCCGTTTAACTTCCCCGCCCAGACCATCGGCATGCCGTCGGGCGTGCAAAGGAATGCGCCGTTCAGGATGTTTTTGAAGTTTGCGTCCGCTTGCGCTTCCATCACGCCGTGAACGCCGGTCACGCAAAGATAACCTTTGCGGCGGGATTTTACCGCGCCGGCGATGGCGTCAAGCGCGGTTTGCAGATTCAAAACGCTGATGCCGACCCCGAGAACATTAATGCGCTTCGTCATTTACGATTTACGATTGATGATTTACGATTTTCCACGAACGGCAGACAACCCCATGGCGCCGGCCGCGGGTCAGACCGTGATTTTTTCCAGTCGGCATCAAGCCTTGCATCATAAATCGTGAATCATGAATCGTAAATGAAATTGCTTGTCTTCGCCCACACGCCGCCGCCGCACCATGGCCAGAGCTACATGGTGCAGCTCATGCTCGAAGGCTTTGGCGGCGATGCCCGCGGCTGGCCGGCCAATTTCCCGTCCGAACGCGGCATTGAATGTTACCACGTCAACGCGCGTTTCTCGCGTGATCTTTCGGATGTGGGCGAATTTCAAGGCGCAAAAATTTTCCTGATCTTCTGGTTTTGTTTGCAGGCGGTCTGGATCCGTTTCCGCCACGGCGTGGAAAATTTTTATTACGTTCCCGCGCCCGGCAAACGCGTCGCGCTTTACCGTGACTGGCTGATCATGCTCCTCTGCCGCCCGGTTTTCAAAAATGTGATCTTGCACTGGCACGCCGCCGGCCTCGCCAAATGGCTGGAAACGTCCAACCCCATCAGCGCGCGTGCGGCGACTTACCGGCTGTTCCGGCCCGTGGATTTGAGCATCGTCCTTTCACGCTATAATTTCGCCGACGCGGAAAAACTTTTGTCCCGCAACATCCGCGTGGTCAACAATGGCATTCCCGATCCCTGCCCTGATTTCAACGAAAAAATCCGGCCGCGCCGCATTGAGCGCTTCGCCGCGCGCCGGAAAATTTTCGCGGGCGAAAACCCCGGCGAACCCATGGTCGTGAACATCCTGTTCCTCGCGCACTGCACGCGCGAAAAAGGGATTTTCGCCGCCGCCGAGGCGGTGTTCCGCGTGAACCGAGAACTGGCGGCGCGCCGGTTGCCGTTGCGATTGAAACTCACCGCCGCCGGTAATTTTGTCACTGCCAACGAACAATTTGAGTTCGACCGTCTCCGGCAAAATCATAAAGCCGCCGCCGTCATCGAACCGCTCGGCTTCGTCAGTGGCGCGCGGAAAGACCGGCTGTTGCGCGAGGCTGACCTGTTCCTTTTTCCCACCTGCTATCTTGGCGAAAACCAGCCGGTGAATCTCATCGAAGCGATGGCCTTCGGCCTGCCCATCGTCACCACGCGCTGGCGTTCGCTCCCCGAAATGCTGCCGCCCGATTATCCCGGCCTCGTCAACGACCAGGACGCCGGGGAGCTCGCCGCCGCGCTTTTAAAAATGCTGGCGCACGAAAACGGCGAACGCTTGCGTGAAAATTTCACCGCCCGGTTTGCGCTTGAACAACACCTCACGGCCCTGGCCGCCGCCCTTCGCAGTGTGGAAACACCGGAATAAATTTGAACCGCCAAGACGCCAAGAAAAAATAAACAAGGAAAGCGGGCAGGCAGGAAAGATCCCATTTTGGCACCCTTGGCGGTTTTACCGTCTTTAATTTTCGTATTTCAGAAGTTTCCCGTTACGCTAAACTTTCCGCATTGAAAATTGGCCTGCTCCAACTCAATTCGACCGTCGGTGATTTTGCGGCCAACCGCGAAAAACTTTTGGCCGCCTACGCCCAGGCCGTCGCGCGCGGCGCAGAACTTGTGCTCGCGCCGGAACTTTTTCTGTGCGGTTACCCGCCGCGCGACCTGCTGTTGCGCGATGATTTTGTGGCCGCCAATCTCGCCGCGCTCGCCGAAACGGCGCAAGCGGCCGGGGCCGTTCCGTTGTGCGTCGGTTTTGTGGAAAAAAACGCCGAACGGCCCGGGCGCGCGCTGAAAAATTCCGCCGCCGTGCTGCAAAATGGGAAGATCATCTGGCGCACGGCGAAAAGTTTGCTGCCGACCTACGACGTTTTCGACGAAGACCGCTATTTTGAACCCGCCAAAAAAGTTGAGCCATTCGTTTTTGCCGGCAAAAAAATCGGCCTCACGATTTGCGAGGATATTTGGAACGACGAAGACTTCTGGCCGGAACGCCTGTATCGCCGCGACCCGGTGCGTGAATTGGTTTCACAGGGCGCCGAGATCATGCTGAACATCTCCGCGTCGCCATGGTGCGACGGCAAGGAAAAAACCCGGTTGGAAATGCTGCAGCGCGTGGCGCGCGATGAGAAAATTCCACTCGTGCAAGTCAACGCGGTCGGCGCGAATGATGAATTGATTTTCGACGGCCACAGCGTTGCGCTGGATGCACGCGGCGGGATTCTGGCGTTGGGCAGGGGTTTTGCCGAAGAAATTTTGGTCGTGGATTTAAATCCAGCAACCAGCAACCAGCAACCAGCAACCAGCAACGGGTTTCCGCCGCGCGAACAACTGCTGTTTTCCGCGCTATCGCTCGGCGTGCGCGATTACGTCCGCAAATGCGGGTTTAAATCAGTCATCCTCGGTTTGTCCGGCGGCATTGATTCCGCGCTGGCCGCGGCGATCGCCGCCGATGCGCTCGGGGCGGAAAATGTTTTTGGCGTGGCGATGCCCGCGCGTTATTCCAGCAGCGGCAGTTTGACGGACGCGGCGGCGCTGGCAAAAAATCTTGGCATCCGTTATGAAGTTTTGCCGATCGAACCGGTTTTTAATGCGGTGGAAAAACAATTGGAAAAAGTTTTTGCCGGGACCAGGCCGGACGCGACGGAAGAAAACATCCAGTCGCGGCTGCGCGGCGTGACGCTGATGGCGTTGTCGAATAAATTCGGCGCCCTGGTGCTGACCACGGGCAATAAATCGGAGCTGGCCGTCGGTTATTGCACGCTTTACGGCGACATGAACGGTGCGCTCGCGCCCCTCGCGGACGTGTTGAAAACGGACGTGTATCAGATCGCGCGCTGGGTCAACCGCGCGCGCGAAATCATTCCGCACGATTCCATCTCCAAGCCGCCGAGCGCGGAGTTGCGGCCCAACCAGACCGATCAGGATTCGTTGCCGCCCTACGCAATCCTGGACGCGATCCTGGAACTTTATGTGGTGAAAAATCTGGACCCGGCGGCAATCGTGGCGCGTGGTTTCGCGGCGGCGGTGGTCAATGACGTGGTCAACAAAGTGAATTTCTCGGAGTACAAACGGCGGCAGGCCGTGCCGGGACTAAAGGTTTCAGCCCGGGCGTTCGGCATGGGCCGCCATATTCCCGTTACCCAAAAGTTTCAGACGAAAGTTTGACGCGCCAAAGCCGGTCTTTTTAAGTTGTCTGCGGGGTGATGATGAGCAGACAACCGCAGTCAAAACTGGTTTTCGTCGTGGGGGTATGGCGTTCGGGCACGTCATTACTGCACGCATTGTTGCACCATCATCCGCAGATCGCGTTGATGTATGAAGCGGAGCCGTTCGGCCTTTATCCGCCAACCGCGGATTATATCTTCCCCGGCAATTGGGCGGTGCAGCTGGAATTTTTCAATCAAGCGATCAGCCGCCACCGGCTGACAGCGGCGGCATTGCCAAAAAAAGCCTCCGGGCGGGACTGTCTGCTGGCGATGTTGCATGCCTGGGCGGCGAACAAGGACGCCTTGGTGATGGGCGATAAATTGACCAATGGCCACGCGCGTTTGCCGCAGATCGCGCGCGTTTTTCCCGAAGCGGATTTCATCGTCATCTGGCGCGACCCGCTGGATTCCTGCCGGAGCGTCGTGCAGGCGGCCAGGCAAAACCGTTTTTTCGGCCGCAAGGGGATTTTGACGGAGACGTTTTTTGGTGGCGCGCGACTGGCGGAAGGTGTTTTGAAATTACGTTTGGCGGGTCGGCGCGTCCACGAAACGGTTTATCCGGAACTCGTCCAAAATCCGGAGGCTGAACTGCGCAAAATCTGCGGTTTTGTGGGGCTGGAATTTGACGAGCGGATGCTTGATTTGAAAGGGGCGGATTATTCGATGCTGCCGCCGGGGAAACATCACGAACGATTGCGTTCCGGCGTGGTGGGGGAAAGCTCCACGCGCGCGGAAGTTTTGCCGGCAGAGTTTCTCGCCAAAGGGCGGCGTTACGCGGCGTTGTGGCGCGAACATTATTCCGGGCTGGCGTTTGCGCGGGCGCTGCCGCTGCCGCCGTCGGTTGTGCCGCCCGCCGACTGGGAGCAATGGCTGGATCAGGGAATTTATCAGGGCTGGCGGTCGTTGACCGATCTCAAATATCAAGTCATCCGGCAACTGCCATTTCCAGTCTGGCAGCGTTTACGGAGAGAAGTTGCCGACGACGCCCAAAGGAAATTCTGCCATCGGGTTTGAAGCAGCGGATGAGCGGACATGCCATCATAAAAACATGCCAAAACATTTCATTCCTGATCGAAGCCCGGTTTTTTCTGATGTCAAATGACATTTATGTCATTTGACACCGGCAAATACTTTGAACAGTCTTAGCCCATTCAAATCAGATAATCGGGAACAACGCCGGACAAACTGTGACTCAAAAGGGAATGAAATTTTCCATCATCACGCCAAGTTTTCGCAATTCAGAATGGCTGAAACTCTGCCTTGCGTCGGTGGCCGACCAGCAGGGCGTCGAATACGAGCACATCGTGCAGGATTCCTGCTCGGACGACGGCACCCAGGACTGGCTGCCGCATGATTCGCGCGTGCGTGCGTTCATCGAAAAAGACAGCGGCATGTATGACGCCGTGAATCGCGGTTATCGCCGTGCGACCGGCGACATTCTTGCCTATCTGAACTGCGATGAACAATACCTGCCCGGCGCGCTCGCGGCGGTGCAAAGTTTTTTTGAAGCGAATCCGCAGATTGAAGTATTGCTGGCCGGCACCATCGTCACCGGTGGCGACGGCCGATACATCTGTCATCGCCATGCGCTGGCGCCCAATGCGCGGCATATCTGGTTCCGGTTTCCGATGCTCACCAGTTCGATCTTCATCCGCCGGCGCGTCATCACCGAACGCAAACTATTTTTTGACACCCGCTGGCGCGACCTTGGTGATTTCCATTGGGTACTGGCGTTGATGAAAAATCAGGTGCCGCTGGCGGCGCGCGATATTTTCACATCCGCCTTTGCCGACACCGGCGAAAACATGAATTTGAAACCGAACGCCATCCGCGAAGCCAAAGAAACCAGGGCGATGATTCCGCCGTGGCTGCGTCTGTTGCGACCGTTCTGGATTTTAAACCACCGGCTGCGCCGGCTGTTCGCGGGACATTTCCAGATCCCGGCGACCAGTTACGCGATTTATACGAAGCAAAGTCCGGCGCAGCGCGTGAAATTTGACGTGCCGAAGCCCACAGCGGTCTGGTGGAACCGGCTGTAATAAAAACAGGCTTTCATTTTGGGGAAGTTACTTTGATCCAGCCCAACTTTTTGGGAACGTCGATTTTTGAACTTTCGTTGGGGATCAAAAGGCGGTTGATGCTTCCAGGGGCAAATTGAAAAGCGGAATAGTTTGGAAGGCTGATCTGTGCATCCATAAAATTTATCTCCATCTGGATGATGGGCCGGTATTTTTCGATTGTGCTTTTTGCGCCGGAAATAATTTGTTGCTCGGCCCCTTCCGCATCAATTTTAAGATAGTCCAGCCGGCCGATGCCTTCCCAAGCAAAGAGATCATCCAAAGCCACCACCAGCACTGAAAAGCTGGCGGCCTTTTCATCCCGCTGCACCAGACTAAAGGAGTTGGGTTTTTCATAATTCCGCCAAAAAACTGCGGAGTGCGTGCGGTCACCGGCGCAAAAATTTCTCAAGCGCACATTGTCCAGCCCATTCGCCTGAACATTATGATGCAAAGCTGCCAGCATTTCTGGAAATGGCTCCAAAGCCACCACCTGCCCGCCGTTTGCGCTCAAATATTTCGCACTTTTAATGGTATATATCCCGGTATTGGCCCCGACATCCACCAAGACTCCGCCAGGAGTTAAGAACTCCAATAAATGTTCAAATTCCGGCTCAAGCGCATCCCGATAAATATAGATGCCTCGGCCACCATACCCCGGCCGGTTTTCCCCATAGACGACGGCGCCATTCGACAGTTTGGTTTTCAAAAGACAATTTCTGGGTGTCAAGGCCACCCGTATTTTTCGCAGAAGCAGTTTCAAGTTCATGGGCATTTTTGTGGAAATAACAGTTTAATTTCTGAAGGTTCAAGCGTCAAACGACATAACAATACAATATCAATTCTTTAATACCGACCGATAAACATTATTGACCGTATTTCGATAATTCTGTTCTGAAAAGCCATTGGCGATCCGTTGCGACGCCAGCCGTCCTTTTTCAAGGATGATTTTCCGGTTGCGGTCAATGGCGATGATGGTTTCGGCGATTTGATCCACGATCTGTTCGCGATTATGGACAGGGATTTTATAGCCGCAATCGTCTGTCACGATGGCGCCTGGTCCGCCGCCATCGGCTACCACCGGCACACAACCGGCCAACATCGCCTCCATCATGGTCAGTCCGGCGCTTTCACGCAAACTCGGCAGGAGAAAAACATGCGTGGCTCCCAGTTCGCACTGGTAATCCTCACCGTGCAGGTTATCGGCAAAGAGAACCTCGTGGCTCAAATCCAGCCTGATGGCCAGCCGCTTCAGATGTGGAATTTCCGGCCCGTTCGCTCCCAGCCGGTAGCGGAAATCCACCCCGGCTTTTTTGGCCCTGGCCAGAGCTGACAACGCCAGAGCTACGCCTTTGCGCCCTTCCATGTTGCCCGCCGCAAACAGGCGCAGCGGGCCGTCCAGCTTTTTATCTTGGGCAAAACGGGAAAAAGTGCTGATTTTTTCTTCTGCATAAAATCCCGGTAGTAACCGTGACACTCCCTTGCCAGAGCCGCGCAGGGTTCTTGCCAATTGTTCCGTCTCTGCGTTGGCCGCGAAAACGTGGGCGGCCTCACGGAGACTGCGACGGACACGCGGTGAAAACCGGGAAACAAGATTGGACAACATTCGCGCCAGTTCAAAGGCGGCGGCGGCTGGACTTAAGATGGGAAAAAGCCGGGGTGGGAAATACTCGTTGCCGCCGATGGGTCCAAAGACGAAAGGAATCCCGAGTTTCCAAAGCGGCGAGGCCACCCGCCAGGTGGCATAAGTGACATGGTGAACCACGTCAAATTTTTCAACTTGATGCAGCCGTTTTGCCAGCGGGAGGATAGCTTGGGAAAAATGGATGTATTCCCTCCAGCTTTGAAGCCGCGCCAGCATCCGGTTGCGGTGATATTCCTTGAATTTGCCGGCATAAACAAACCGGAGGTTGGGTGGAATCAAACCTTCCGCCTCGGCCTTGGCCAGATTGGGGGCGTGGCGGCTGCTGGTGATCACACATAATTGGTGATCCTGTGCCAGCGCCTTCACCGCCGACCAGCCAAAATAAAGCTCCGACCCGGAGTACGGATCGCAGGCGATGGCCGACACTAATATTTTCATCGTTTTATATGAAGCCGCACACCATTACCGGCGTGAAGCGGCCGGCGCAATTCAAAAATAAATTCGAAGACTTTCATTATCGCCACGCCACCTGTCCGCGGCAGTGGGCTACTTTGAAGAACATCGTAGTGGGCCGCTCTGGGTTTTTCTCCCTTTCCTCCATCGGTGATGGAGGAGAGGGAGTTAATTTCAAGCTGATCCACTAGCTTGTCCGCAAATGATTTGAGTTTGGCTTGCCAAATCTGGCAAAATCCAATTCACATTGCTGACCTCTCAAATATTCTTGTCAAACTTGATCCGCCGTTGCGGCTTTGGGCGTTGGAATTCCGTGATCGTATCGCGCTCAATCGTGAACGTCGCGCATGCTTTGATATGCACTGGAAATTGCGTTTACAATTCAACCATTGAACAATCTGGCAACGTAATGCTCTAATCGCAGCGCTATAAAATGTCCCGGCTCAAAAAATTTACCCGTTCGCTGTTTTCCGGCTACTTCATGCTGGGGGCGAATTTCTTTTATACATTTGGCAGTGTGCCGCTGGCGATGCATTACCTCGGTACGAAGGAATTCGGTCTGTGGGCGTTCGTTTCCTCAATTAGCGGCTATATCAACCTGATTGATTTAAGCATGAGCGCTTCCGTAGGGCGCATTTTGATTGACCACAAGGACGACCGGCAAACCGGTGTGTATGGCAGCGTCATAAAAACCGGCGCGTTGGTGGGATTGGTGCAGGGCGTGTTGGTTGTGCTGGTGGGAACGGTAATTTCGATGCTGGTCGGCTCATTGCTGCGTGTGCCGGTGGAATTGCGCGGGGAATTTGTCTGGCTCCTGATCGGGCAAACCGCCTTGCTAAGCATCACGTTTGTGATGCGGATTTTCAATCAATTGCTGTTCGCCCACCAACGATTGGACATCACCAACTACAGCTCATCGGCATTCTTTTTTCTGAATCTGGGCGCCATGTGGGCGGGATTTGCGGGCGGGCTGGGCATCTACAGCTTCCTGATCGGGCAGGCGGTGATGAACCTGGGTAATATTGTCGTCAATGCGGTATGTTGCATGCGGTTGGGGTTGCTCCCTCGCGCCGGGGAATGGGGCGTGGCAAGTTGGACCAGCTTCCGTGAATTGTTCGCCTTCGGGCAGGGTCTTTTTTTGGTTTCCGTGGGAACCCAGCTGATTAGCACGAGCCAGACGATTTTGCTGACCGGTCTGCTGGGGTTGGAAGCAGCGGCGGTATGGAATGTCTGCACGCGGGCGTATGTCATGTTGACGATGTTGGTGTGGCGGGTTCTGGATTATTCCGCCCCCGCCTTGTCCGAGATGGTTGTGCGTGGTGAACGGGAAAAATTGTTGGGGCGATTGCGGGACATAACCGTTTTGATGGCAAGTTTAAGCGTGGTCGGCGGAGCGTTGTTCGCCATGGGCAACGCGCCTTTTGTGCAGGTTTGGATGAGGGGAAAAATTTACTGGCCGCAAGTGAATAATGTTTTGCTGGCCCTGTGGTTCTTCTTTTCCACGATCATGCGCATCCATACCGGGTTTGTGGGCATCACCAAGCGATTCGGTTTTTTGCGTTTTATTTTTCTGATTGAAGGGTTTGCATTCGTGAGTTTGAACCTGCTGTTCCGTGACGCCAGCAGCATGACCTTGATGTTGGTCTTCTCATTCATCTGCACGCTGGCCTGTAGTTTGCCGTATGGCCTGTGGCGGACGCGCCAGTATTTTGGCATCAATTGGAGCGAACTGGCCGGCTGGTTTCGCCCGACCTGGCAGATGACCTGGCGGCTGGTTCCCTTGGTGGCAATGGTCTGGTGGCTTACGCATGGTCTGACATCAAAATGGCAATTCGCATCAAACATAGCGTTGTCGGGGCTTTGTGGCTTGGTGTTACTATTGCGATACGGCTTGGATGAAACTTTAAAAAACGAATTCATTCAGCGAGCCCCGGCGTGGATGCAAAAGTTTCTAGTGACGGTGTTCTGTCAAAGGTATAACCCCGCAAAATAAACCTTGATTAGAGGTTGAGAAAAACTGTCTACTAAATTCAGCGGGCTCATTTCATAAATCCGCCTCATTTGACCTATGGAAAAAACCGTTTTGCGCCGCGCTGCATCCAAATTCAAAAGGCGGATCAAAGAAACTTGGGCCGACTGGCGCCGCCGAAACGGTTCCTCCCCGGCGGTGGATTGGGAAAAAGCCCTGCTTAACGACGAATTGAGTTTTTGGGAAAAGGCTTTGGCCGAGGGTGGGAAAGATTGGGATCCGGCAGAATTTCGCCAGCGCACGGATTTGGAACTGCCATTGCAGGATGAATTGCGGGAATTGATTTCCGTCCCGCCCGGCAGCCAAGTACGGATTTTGGATGTCGGTTCCGGGCCGCTCACACGCGTTGGCAGCCGTTGGGCGGGTCACGAAATACAGATCACCGCCACCGACCCGCTGGCGGATCATTATAATGCTTTGTTAAAAAAAATGGGGATTGTTCAACGGGCTCCCGTGACTTTTGCCCACGGCGAAAAACTTCTCGAGATATTTTCGCCCAACAATTTTGATCTCGCTTATGCGAGTAATTCCCTGGATCACAGCTATGATCCGCTAAAGGCCATTGAACAGATGCTGGCGGTGACCAAGCCGGACGCTTATGTCTATCTGTGGCATTTCTCCAATGTCGCCAGGCACGAATGTTACGTCGGCCTGCACCAGTGGAATTTTGACATAAGCAAAGGTGATTTTGTCATCCGGAGCGGCAAGATTGCCCATTCGTTGACGTCGCATTTCGGTTCAGCCATCCAGCTAAAATGTGAAACCACGCACGCATTTGGCGCTGAAGCGGTCATTGCCAGAATCAAAAAGGTGAGACCTTGACAAGGGGGATTATATACTTGACTCAGCAAATGGGGGTGGGTTATGATTCGGAAGCATGAAAACAATGCCGCCAAACTTTTTAAAGAATGGGCCAGTCTGTTTTCCGAAAAACTTTTTGTGATTATTAAGTTCTACGTTGATGAATCTGCATCTTATGACAAAGATGGAAAAATGGTTTTTTTTGCTGTGGGCGGATTCGCCTCTTTGCAGGAAAACTGGATTAAATTCGCTACCCAATGGCGGGCGGTATTGGATAAACACAAAATAAAAAACTTCCACTTTCGGGAGTTTAACGCAAAAGCGAATTATTCAGACCCTCAAAGCCAATACTACAAAATGAACCTGCAAGACCGGGATGATTTATTTTATGACTTGGCAATGGTCACTTCAGAAAATCTAGTTCCTGTGGGCGGCTCTTATCCTATAAGACTTCATGTTGAAAAGACCATAGAAGGAAATCCAGTCGAATTTCTAATTGCGGCTTTTTTTAATGACATCAGAGAGGCTATAAGTGCTCACTGGCCGGAAATTAACGGCTCTGATTTTAGCAGCAAGGCTTTGCTTATTTTTGATAAAACGACCGATAAAAAATGGAAGAAGGACGTTTTGAAGGTATATGACTTTTTTTCGGAAAGAGACGCAAGGATTGGCGGATTGACGTTTGAAGATGATGAAGACCCCAAGCACATAGGACTACAGGCTGCGGATTTTTTGTCAGCTATTTATCGTCAAGCTGCGGAAATGGAATCTGTGACCGGAAAACGCCAAGAGTATCGGATTATAGATTTAATTTTTTTCCGCAATTTGCGCGAAAAAGACCATCCATGGAATATGTCTCGCATACATCCTTCTGTTTTTAAGCTAATGATTGATTTATTCAGAATGGAAGAAAAAAAAACAAAAAAAGAATGGGCCGCACGAGGGATTAAAAACAAAATATATTATGTCACGGAGCACTTCCCGTTCGATAAATACAAACTCAAATGAACACTGAGCAGAACAATGAAACCGGTTCACCGTTTGAAAAATTCAGGCAATTCACGAAGAAAATAGTCTCCGTGCCGAAATCTGAACTTGATCGGAGGGAAGCGGAGTATCAAAAGACCCGTAAAAACAAAGGGAAACGGCGCAAGTTATGATTTACGCCGCTTGCCACGTCCCTGTCGGGGGCAACCAGCCCGCGTCTTGCTTGCCGATGAGTTTGGCATATTGCAATCGGCGTCCAATGATGCCAAGGATGCCGGTCAAGAATCTGCCGGAGTCTGTGTTTTCCCGTTCATTGAAACGAAACGCTTGCTCGTCCAGATAACGAAACAAATGAAAAGGTTCAACGCTGATATATGTCCCGCGAATACCGCGCTTGAGCAAACTCCAAAAGTTTTCAAGTCCGTTGGTATGGACATTGCCGCGAACATATTCCCGCGCATGGTCAATCGCTTCGTGAACATAATCTTTGCTCAATCCATTGTAAGAGGGAAGCGCATCAGTGAATACTTGAGAGCCAGCTTCTACATTCTGGCGAACTTCCGCTTGAACGATTTGACGGCGAGCGTTCGCAACGTGTTTCAATTTAATTTTGCCTTTGCGTTCCAAAATCCCCATGACGATTTCTTTGCCTGTGCCGCCAGTGCCACGACCGCGCTTACTGCGTTGCGCAGTGTTCATGCTGCGAGCCTTGCCGCCAATGTAGGTTTCGTCCGCTTCAACTTCGCCAGAGAGTTTTTCCATGCTGCCGTTTTGCATGGCGAGCCGGATGCGGTGAAGCATGAACCAGGCGGTTTTTTGAGTGACACCCAAAGCACGGGCAAGCTCGCAAGAACTGATTCCGTTTTTGGCGTTCACAATCATCCAAAAGGCGGGAAGCCATTTGTCGAAACCAAGCGCACTTTCCTCGAAAATCGTTCCGACTTTGACGGAGAATTGCTTTCCGCATTCACGGCAATTCCACACTCTGCGCGAGGCCATGAAAGCGGCATTGGATTTTTTGCAGCAAGGGCAGACCGCTTTGCCGTCCGGCCAACGAATCGTAACCATGAAGTTCAAAGCGCGGTCAGTATCAGCGAAGTATTTGATTGCCTCTGTCAGTGTTTCCGGAAACTCAATGTCATTTTTCATACCTCAAATATCGCATGAAACCGTTACTGAGTCAAGTATATAACCCCCTTGACAAGGGTTGCGCTTGGCTTCGATTGGCCGCAAAAAATGCGGGCTTTTCCCGCCGTTTTGTTTCCCCTATTCTGCCGCTCCGAATGAATTCACTTCAGAAAGCTGGTCGTTTGGGTTTCCGCCTGTTGAAAATCGCGGCGACCAATCCGCGCCGTTTGTCCCACGTCTGCGGCATTGCATTTTCGGCCACGGATGACGTGATGGACAAGTCCTGTGATCTGTTGCAATTACCCTACATAGACATCAATGATTTGCTGCCGGTCGCCGGTGATCCTTGGGAAATCAAGATGGCGATGTTTCCCAAAACGCACGCCTCCATTTCCTTGTTGGAATTTACCGCGTTGATTCTCCTGCTCAAACGCGCCAACGCAAAACGCATTTTTGAATTTGGCACGTTCAAAGGCATTTCCATTACTCAACTGGCACTGAACCTGCCGTTGGACAGCGAGATTTACACGCTGGATTTGCCGGACGAGCAGTTGAAAACGCAATTTTCCACTGATCCGGAAGATACCGTCATTGCGGTTGAACCTGGCAAGGGGTCGCTGGTGCCAGCCGGCCTGCGCGGGCGCATCCGGTTTTTGCAATCGGACTCAGCCAAGTTCGACGAGTCTCCCTTTGAGGGAAAAATGGATTTTGTGTTTGTGGATGGCGCGCACAATTTTGACTATGTAAAAAATGATTCCGCGAAAGGCTGGCGGATGTTGCGCCGCGGTGGAATCATCGCCTGGCACGATTGCCGGCATCAAGACCCGGGAGTCGTGCGTTGTCTGCTCCAAAGCCCCTTCAAGCCTTCGCGAATTTCCGGCACGACCGTCGCCTTTGCGACCAAGCCGTAAGGATTTCCATCGCTGTGATGAAAATCCTGATCACCACATTCACTTATCCGCCATTGGCTGACGGATGTGCGGAGGCGTCAGCAGTATTGGCGAGTGGGCTTGCCGGGATGGGACATTCTGTAGTTGTGGCGACGGCTTTTCATCCGCAGCGAACGCCGGATGCGTCGGACGCCAATCCACGTGTGGCACAGTTCAAAATCTCCGGAAAAGATAATTGGCGGGCGGGCGTACTGGGCGAAACGGCAGCCTATCAGGATTTCCTGCGCAGCTTTTCCGGCGATCTCATCATTTTTGAAAATTGGGATGCCTGGCCGACTTGTCTGGCCAGGCCATTGCTGGGACAACTCAAACCAAAGAAAATTTTGGTGAGCCACGGTTACACGCCACACATCTGGGACATTCAACCAAAATTCCCGTGGGGTCTGGGCAACTGGAGCGGTGGCTGGCCGCTCGTGTTGCGGACACCTTGGTTCATGCGCCAGTTTGATCATCTGGTTGTTTTAAGCCAGCGGCAGGATTTTGGCCGGTTCCTCGACCATCGGATCGCGCGCTTGACCGGCTTTAAAAATTTTTCCGTAATTCCCAATGGCGCGTTTTCCCGCGAGTTCAATGACGCTGCGCTCCCGGATTTTCGTGTGCAATCCGGCATCGGTTCCGGGCCGATGTTCTTGTGTGTGGCGAATTATTGCGACCGCAAAAACCAACTTCTGGCCGTGCGTGCCTTTCGTCGGGCGCAACTGAAGGACGCCACCCTTGTCTTCATCGGCAGTGAGTTCAATGATTATTCGGAGGCGATGAAGCGGCTCGATGCGGAACTTCAACCGCAATTTCCAGCGGGTCGCGTGGCATTGCTGGAAAAATTGTCCCGCACCCAGACCTGCGCTGCCTACAAAACCGCCGATGTTTTTGTGCTACCCGCCAAGGCGGAGACGCAGCCGATTGTTTTACTGGAAGCGATGGCGAGCCACACACCGTGGATTTCCACGGATACCGGGTGCGTTTCCGAATTGCCGGGCGGCCTAGTGGCGCGATCAGAGGATGATCTGGTGGGAAAAATGAAGGAACTGGCTGGCTCGCCGGTTCTCCGGCAGAAACTCATAGATGAAGGCTGGGCGGCCTGCCAGCAGACTTATGATTGGGAACGGGTTATTGCCGCCTATGGCCGGTTGGTGGAATCGGTGGCAACGAGGGGCGAATCTGGCAGTGGGTCAGTTTGAAATCAACTCCCTCTCCCTGCTCAAACGGGGAGAGGGAGAAAAATCCAGAGTGACCCACTGCCGTGAATCCGGTTGAATGGCGTTGCCACCACGTCTAACATGGCGGCGCTGATATGCCTGAAACTTCAAGCAAACCAAGTTCCATCTGCCTGATCCGATTGTGGTATGGGAAATATCCGCCTTATCTGGATTGTGTCTTGCGTTCCTGCGCCGGCAATCCTGACATTCACTGGCTGGTCATCAGCGACAACCCGGTGCCGCCAAGGGCTCCCGCCAATGTCCGGTTTCATCACCTGACGCCGGAGGATCTGCGCCGGCGATTCACTGAAAAACTTGGGTTTGAACCGACCCCGCCGGAATCAAACACCGATCTTAAAGCTGCCTTGGGATTCGTTTTTGAAGACCTGCTGGCCGGTTATGATTTTTGGGGGCAATGTGATTTTGACATGATTTTTGGCGACCTGCGGAAGTTTTTACGCGAAGACATTCTGGCCGTTCACGACAAAATCCTTTCCCGGGGCCACCTGACAATTTATCGGAACACCGCGAAAGTGAATCGCGCATTCATGTTGGAATGTCCGGGCGCACTGGATTATCGCGAAGTATTTAAGACAGTCGGAACGACGCAATTTGACGAAATGCGCGGAGTGAACCTGATTTTCCGCCACCACGGCATCCCGCAGTTCCACGGCGAATTCATCGTGGATATCAAACCGCCCACCCGCTGGAAAATCACACGGTTTGAGGGCATTGCCATCCGGAATCAGCCCCGGCAAGTATTCTATTGGCATAAAGGCAAAGTGTTTCATGCCTATTTCAACTGTGACCGTGATTTGGTGGACGATGAATATGCTTACCTTCATTTTCAGAAACGGCCGCTGCCCGCACCGCAATTTGATCCCTTCGCCACCGACGGATTTTTGATCACGCCGGATGGTTTTTCCCCTTATCATCGCGAGGCATTAACGGATGCGGATTTTGCCCGCCATAATCGCGAGCGCTGGCGTCCAAAACATGAAATCCTGCGCACCCTCGGTCGAGGTGTTGGCAAACGTGTGGGATTGATTCCACGTGATTGATCTTGCCGATGACAACTGCCGCATTTTGAATTTATGAATCCATTCCGACTTATCTCTGGCAAGCTCCGTGCGCATCGCGCGATGCGGGAACGCCGGCGACTTCGTGAAAACTATTCTGGCACAGCGACGGAAATTACCCGCACGGACTGGAACCAGAGTTTGTCCGACCCGACGGCATTTTATTTGCGCTGTTGCGAATACTTTGATCACAAGCTGCCGGCGGCGTTGCGCCATCACCGCGAATACTTTACCCAAAACAGGCGCGGTTTTGGCGAAGACGCCTTTCACACGATGTGGTTTTTGTTGTTCCGCGAATTCCGCCCCGCCAATTTTCTGGAAATTGGTGTTTTTCGCGGCCAAAGTTTAAGCTTCGCTTCGTTGCTTGCACACCACGGCAATTTCCCGTGCCAGGTCCAGGGTATCTCGCCGTTCTCGCCGGCCGGGGACGCCGTTTCCAAATACCGTTCCGGCCTCGATTATCAGGCGGACACATTGCAAAACTTTTCGCATTTCAAACTGCCTGCGCCGTCCTTGCTCAAGGCCTATTCGACGGACCCGGAAGCGGCCAGGCTTGTCGCCTCACGCGCCTGGGACATCACTTACATTGATGGCAACCATGATTATAAAGTCGCAAGACAGGACTGGGAACTTTGCGCTAAAAGTCTTTCGCCCGGTGGCCTGATTGTTTTGGATGACTCCGGGTTGAGCAGCCGTTTCCAGCCGCCTGCGTTTGCCACGGGCGGACATCCGGGGCCGTCGCAACTGGCGAAGGAAATCAGCCAGCCGCCGTTCACTGAAATCCTGCAGGTTGGCCACAACCGCGTCTTCCAGAAAAATTCCGCGTGAAAATTGTCCAATTCACCACCGACAGCCGCGAACATTACGGGGATTACAAAAATCCGAATCCGTATTTCGGCACCGCCCCGGAAGCATTGTTGCAAGGGTTCGACACGCTGCCGGAAGCGGAAGTCCATGTTGTTTCCTGTGTGCAACAGCAGCCGGCGATTTCGCCGGCGAAGATCGCGCCAAACATTTTTTATCACAGTCTCGTTGTCCCTAAAATCGGCTGGCTGCGCACGGGCTATCAAGGGTGCATCCGCGCCACGCGCAAAAAATTAAAGGAAATTCAGCCGGACATCGTCCACGGCCAGGGTACGGAACGCGACTGTGCGTTATCCGCGGTTTTTTCCGGTTTTCCCAATGTCATCACCATCCACGGCAATATGCGGTTGGTGGCGCAGATCAATGAGGCAAAACTATTTTCATTCCAGTGGTTGGCGGCGCAGTTGGAAAAATTCGCGCTGCCGCGCACGGCTGGCGTGGTGTGCATCACCCGATATACGCAAAAAGCGGTTGAGAAACTGGCACCCCGCACTTGGGTTCTGCCGAATGCGGTTGACCAAAGTTTCTTTGATGTGTCGTCCGCGCCGGATCCATCCGCAGCGCCGGTCGGTCTTTGCGTGGGCGCGATCTGCCATCGCAAAAACCAAAATAACTTCATCCGCGCGCTGGCGCCGCTGGCCCGCGATCAAAAATTCAAGATCATCTTCCTCGGCCAAACCGGGAATGATGCCTATGGCGCAGAATTTCTGGATTTGATCGGGAAAAATCCGTGGTGTGAATATGCAAAGTTTGCCGACCGCAAAACCTTGCGAACCTATTTCCAGCGCGCCAATTTCGTTGTCCTGCCAACCTTGGAAGACAACTGTCCGATGGTGGTATTGGAAGCGATGGCGGCTGGCGTGCCGGTGCTGGCTTCCAACGTCGGTGGCGTGCCTGATCTGATCCAACCCGAAGTCACCGGCCTGTTTTGCGATCCGCAAAAGCCGGAAAGTTTTGCGGCCGGAGTTGGCCGGTTGCTGAATGATGCGGCCTTGGTTGATCGTCTGGCCACGGCGGCAAAAATTGAAGCGCGCGCCCGCTTTCATCCCCAAGTCATCGCCCGGCGACATTTGGAAATTTATCGGGAAGTGCTGCAACGTTAGTTGCAAGGAGTTAGGCGGTGGGCGGTGGGCGGTGGGCGAATGACGGATGTCACTATTTTTGCTACAGATGAAATACAGAGGCATGAATTAAAAATTAAAATGTGACGAGTGACGAGTAAATGAAACACGGATGAAACACGGGTTTAATTTGGGACGGCGACACCCGCCTTCGCCAAGGCTTCGGTGGGCAAGCTGCCGTCCCTCCCATGCCGGACCGTCCCCTCGTCATTCGTCATTCGCCTATTGACTATCACTCCTTTGCCCCCCTTGCCCCTATTAAAACTTGACTCTCCGCTGATAATGCGAATTATCGCGGCTGAAAATTGGCGGCAACACAAAACATTAAAACTCCATGAGCATAAAACTATTCCCCTCCAAAAACCGTGATTTGGCCACCATCCTTGTTTTGCTCATAGGATTCATGTTCCTTTTCCATGTGGCAACGGCCTTGCGTGGACACGGCCGGTATCGCGACCAGCATATCGGGACGGCATTGCATTACACAACCACACATTTTGACCTGAAAGACACGATCATTGTTGGTTTCAATGCCACGGATACGCCGACCATCCAGGAGTTGCCGGTCTGGCAGATGGCTGCCGGTTTGGTTTTCAAATGCTTCGGTTCATGGTGGGGCTGGGCGAATATCGTGTCATTGATCCTGTTTCTGAACTGCCTTTACCCGTTGTTTCACATCGTACGACAATTTTATGGCGAACGGGCGGCGTGGTGGTCCCTGATCTTTTTCCTGTCGCAAGGGTTGATTTTTCTTTTTGCCGGCGAAGCTGGCACGGATGGTTTCTCGCTTTCGGTTTCCATCTGGTTCTGGTTCGCATGTTGCCGGTTGTTGGAGAATCCTGTGAAATGGTTTGTGCCGGCCGTCGCCTTGGGCGCGTTGGCGGCCGTTTCCAAACTGCCATTTTTCATGACGGTTGGTCTGGCCAGTTTTTTTCTTCTGCTCAAAGTGCGCGGTTTCAAGCTGCGCGACCTGGTCGCGCTGGCTGGCGTCGGCCTCGTGTCGGGCAGTTTATTTTTGCTCTGGACGCATTACACGGATGCGATGCAGGCGAATGCCGTTTTTCCCTTCGTTGATCTGCGCTTGAATTCTGCGCCTACTGATGGCATGACGATGCAATTCTGGTATTTTGGCGACTGGCATTATCGCCTGAATCCGGCGAACTGGCTGAAAGCGGCCTGGCGTTTTGCGAACGTCGGTTTTGGCAGCTTCACGCTGATCGTTCTTTTTGTGGCCGCACTGGCCAGCCGGCGGACGCATCCGGCGGCGAAGTTTTTTCTCGTGGGCGGCATTTTGACGACCCTGGTGTTCACGCACATCATTCTGCACCACTATAATTATCTGATGCTGTTTTCACCGGCGGCAGCCATTCTTTGCGCGGTTGCATTGGTCGGGGTGGAAAATTTTCTGTCCACGCATGGCGTCAATCTGCGCCTCATCACGGCCACTACCGCGGCGGTCGTATTGCTCGCGCTATTTCAAGGTTTGATCGGCATGCGGGCTTTCAGTTTTGATCGTTTTCCCGCCGCCATTACCGCCGTCATCCGCAACCAAACCACGGCGCAAGACCGGCTCATCATCATCAACGGCGGCTGGGGGGGCGATGAACTGATCCGATCCGGCCGCAAAGGGCTTTCCATGTGGAACACGGATGCTTTTGCGGACGCCGATAAATACGCACAGTTGAAAAAACTCGGATTTGACAAGTTGGTCATCATCAGCGAATCGCCTTATCAAAACGCCATCCAAGTCGTCAACCCGGGCGAAACTGAAACCCCGCGCATCATGGCGAAATCTTATGTGACTCCGCTCGTCGAAAAATGGCCAACGGTCTATGCCACGGACGACCTCATCATCAAGGACATTCCGTGATGACTCAATTAGGGATCGGATGTTTGTTGCGATAGATATAACAGCCGTTGAGTTGTGGCCCATGGTGGTTTGCCATGCCCAGTTTTTTTGTCAGGGCATTCAGACCGCCATCCAAGTCACCTAAAAATGAAGAATTGGTCATGGCGGGCGGTGGCAGGCTAGCCTCCAGTTCATAGTTTTCCATAAACACATTCGATTGTTCGAGCGTCAGGCAATTAATCCATTGATCTCGAGTTGGAAATGCAGGAACTGATTGTTTTGATGGATAAGCAGCGACCAACGCGTCAATTTTTTTAAGGTCAAGTTTTTCAGTCCACATCCAAGCCAACTTGTTGGTTGAGGGGACTTCAAAATAGTAGGCTGGATCGGCCAGAACCCGTTCCGGTCGCGAAATATTGGCCTGTAGCAGATGGATGACATCGGTTCGCATCTTTGCCGAAGGCATCATGAACACTTCAGTCAACGGGGTATAAAGCGAATTCAGACCCGCAAGCATCACCACTCCGAATATCGCGTTTTTAATCCATAAACGGCGGGCGCCTGTAAAACGGGCGTTTACGAATGAGATCAGATCCCCGGTCAACAAACCCAGCAAAAGGCAAATAGCCGCCCAAAAATGAATGGAATAAGCCTGCAGGTATGGTTCGAACGAAAGACAGCGCCAGATGGCCAGGATCGCAAGGCACAAAATCAATGCCATTCGGATATTGCCTGGCGCCAGATTCTTTCTTTTAACCGCCAGCCCGGCGATCAAAACTATGAAGACAAATGGGTTTCTGAAAATTGTGTCTTGCACCAACTCGACGACGGATCCATGAAAACCTTTCAGCAGGTGTTGTTTCAGATTCAGCATGAAAAAGAACTGTTGCGCCCAGATGTGCGGCGCAGAATAGATTTGCGGAATCCAGAGCGATATGCCCGCCAGTCCCCCGAGGCAAAATAAAAGCATCCACTGCGCCCATTTAAACCAGCCTAAGTTCCGGTCATCCTGGGTGGTTTTTACTATCACGATGACAACCGCCCAGAAAACGCCGCCAAACTGGTGACTCAATCCACCCAAACCTATGAGAAACCCCATGAGCAAAGCTGTCCACGCTTGACGTCTGGTTGTCACCAGGTTATCCCCCCGTTGCAATTCCTTCGATAAGATGACAAACGCAAGGAGACCAAATGTCAAAGACAGCAAATCTGGTCGTCCCCGGTCATCATTGCTCACAACCTTGTGCAAGATGAAGATAATGCTGCAGAAAGTTGAGATTTCACATGAACACCACTGGCGTAATGCAAAGTACAGTGCCCCGGCTGCCAAGACGAGAAATACCCAGTCGGCGATCCGGCGTCCGGTTTGTGCCGTGCCAAATAATTCATAGATTGGCACTCTGGCATAGGCGGCCAGCGGAACATTAAAAAAACTATGTCTGTCAAGCCCCCCCAGTCCTTTCATTTCCATCTGCCTAGCCAACCCCGGTGAGGCAAACACGCCTTCGTTGACAAAATTAACTGACGGCTCTACATAAACATATTCATCAACCCATGTTGGCGGGTAACCAGCGATGGCACAGGCTAATTTGAAGCCCAATACCAACGATAAAACCCCTGCCAGGAAAAATAAAGCGTAAGATCTGTGTTTGGAAGCTACCTCTACTCTTTGCATAAAAAACTTATATCAGGAACCTGATGCTTGGCAATTTTATAAGATCCCAAGCCCGGCTTCCCGACGCTGCTGGTAATCGTCTGGTTGAAAGGCTGCTTCATCCAAGGGCCGTCACATATGATCAACAACCAGTTTCGCGGCGGATGAGCGCCGCGATTTTTTCCCCCTCGCGCACGGCGAAATTTGTCCCGCGGTCTTCGGGGAAGATCTGGGAGAAGTTCGCAAGAAAAACGCCAGGCAGTGGTGTTTGGTATGCAGGAATTTTCTCTTCGTAATCAGTGTCCACGATGTGTTGGGCTGCCCGAAAGCGGAAAATATGCTGCTCACTGACCTGCGGCGGGTCAAACGCAGGAAACATTTTCTTGAGGTAGCCGAACCATAGTTCGGCCAGTTCGTTGTCCGGCAGCGAAAAAACTTTTGCGTCCGGCGTGAGATATGCGCCGATATAGTAAACATTTTTTCCGCCGTAATTTTCTTTGCCTACCAACCGCGTATGCTGGATGAAAACTAAAAACGGCGCATCCGGCTCGTTGACGTTGACCCAGTAAAAATCGCCAAGGCTCTGGTCGCTGGTGAAGATCAGGCAGATGGCGCCGAGATACTCGATGCTGCGGAGTTTTGCCGCGTAATCATTGAATGAATTCTGCGCGGGCAGCAACTTTGCGAACGCTGGCGACGGCCCGGTGAAGAGGCAAAAGTCGAACGAGACTTTTTCGCCGTTGATGACGGCGGCGCGTTCTTCGGCGGAAAATTTCTCCACCGTCGCCCCGGTTTGGATATGCACGCCACGCCGACGGATTTCGTTTTCGAGCGCGGCGGTGACGACGTTGAAGCCGCCTCGAAAATAGCCGAGTTTTTCGCCGCTGTTGCCGGAGCGCGAGTTGGCGCGGGTGTGGATGCGCGCCCAGAACCAAGCCATGGAAACGGAATCGTAGTGTGGGCCGAACTTGCCCTTTAACAGCGGGGTCCAGATTGCCGCCATCGCGCTGCGCCCGCAGGCGCGCGTCATCCAGTCCTGCGCGGTCTGGCGGATGAAGCCGCGCCAATTTTTCTGGCGCTTGAGATATAACGCGGTGAAACCTGTGCGCAACCTTCCCAGAAAACTGCATGGCGCAAACCGCAGCAAATCCAGTGGCGTCTTGAAGGGATGGATTTTGTGGTCGCGAAAAATTCCGACGGAGCTTTCGCACCAGATCAACTTATCTTGCAAGCCCAGTTCCTTGACCAGATCTAGAATCGCGCTGTCAGTGAGAAAAAGATGATGATACGTTTTTTCCAGCGACGTGCCGGCGAGTGGAAATCCCGCCGCGAGTCCGCCAAGTTGACTTGAGCTTTCCACGAGGGTGATTGAAAAATGTTTGTCCGCCGACAGGCGTAGCGCCGCCGTGAGGCCAGTGAAGCCACCGCCGACAATGAGAATACTCCGGGGCGTGGACATTAGTTCGCTTTGCGGAAGGAGAGCCGCCGGTTCAAATTGTATTGCACAATCACCACGACGATGAGCGCCGCGAAATAGGCTGCATATTCGTTGAAGCCAAATTTTCCAATCAACAACCGTAAAATACCGGCGGAAGCCGTCCAGCCAATCAGCGCCACGCCAAAAAAACAGGTGAGGCGCAACACCGGCCAGTCCCAGACACGGAAATTGAAGCGCGCGTTCAGGATGAAAGACAGCGCCGTGCCCGCAGCATAGGCAATGGCGTTGGCCATCTGATAATGCATCCGGGCGGATTCCAGGAGGAAAGTAAAAATAATGGCGCTCAATACCGTACCGCACCCGCCGATGGCGCAATAGAGCAGGAACTGTTTTTTCTGGAGCAGCAGTTTTTTCATGCGGGGTAAATCATTTTTTCTCAATTGGCGTCAGGCCAGCACTGTCGCGGATGATCCACAGCGGACGCCCCTTCACTTCCTCGTAAATGCGTCCAATGTATTCCCCTAGGATACCAAGGCAGATCAATTGCACTCCGCCGAGGAACAAAACGGAAATGACAATGGTCGGGAAGCCCGCGCCGGGCGCGAGACCGATTTTAGCAAACTGCGCGGCAAAAATTTTCTGCGCGAGCGTGAACATGACCCCAAAGAACGCGAAGCCGGAAACCCACAGGCCGAGATATGTCGCCAGCCGCAGCGGTGCGGCGGAAAAGGAAAACAACCCATCCATCGCCAGCTTGAAGGATTTTTTGAAAGTGTATTGTGGCACGCCGGCGGCGCGTTCGGCGCGGTCAAATTCCACCATTGTCTGCCGGAAGCCGCACCACGTTCGCAGCCCGCGCAAGTAACGGCTGCGTTCGGGCAACGAATTCATCACGGCAACGACACGTTTGTCCAGCAGGCAGAAATCGCCGGCGTCGCGCGCCATCGGCAGTGGTGTCATCTTTTGCAGCAGCCGGTAAAAGCCCCAAGCAAGAATCTTTTTGAGCCGTGGATCCCTGCGTTTCTTGCGCGTGGCGAAAACGACTTCAAAACCAGCCCGCCATTGTTCCAACAACCGGGAAATTTCCTCGGGCGGATCCTGCAAATCTGCGTCGATCACGACGACGGCATCGCCGGTCGCAAAATACAATCCGGCGCTGACGGCGGTTTGGTGGCCGAAGTTGCGGGCGAAGGAAAGCGTGCACCAGCGGGAATCTTTCGCGTTTTGTGTCTTGAGGATTTCCCAAGTGCGGTCGCGCGAACCGTCGTCCACGGAGATGATTTCGTAGTCGGTGTTCCAAGTCGCTGCGACCGCGCCAAGCCGTTCAAACAGTCGGGGCAGCACATCTTCCTCGTTGAAACAAGGGACGACGACGGAGATTTTTGGCATATTGCTTCTTTGTGTTGGTTTAATAACAATTCACAGCACCAGCGCAAGTGAAAAGGCAAACTTTAGGCGGCGCGGCCTAAAGTTTCCACAAAAGCCAGTTTGAACTGCTGTGCCAATCAAGACGGGCGTTGCTGTTTGTAATCACCCCGGCTGAAATATTTTTCCAGCCAGACATAGGCGCAGATAAAAAAATAGCGGCTGCCCATTTCCTTGATCTTCAATTTCGCCTCGCCAAACCGGCGGTTGCGCCAGGTGATCGGCACCACTGTCCACGAATAGCCGCGCACAATGGCCTTGAGCGGAAGTTCCACCGTCAGGTTGAAGTGCGGGGCGATGAGCGGCTCGCAACCTTGAATGACCGTGCGGCGATAAGCTTTGAAGGCGTTAGTGGTGTCGTTCAGCGGGATCTGGAAAATGCAGCGGATAAAAAAATTCGCCAGCCGGTTCACAAACAATTTTACCTTTGGATAATCAATCGTGCCGCCGCCCTTGACAAAGCGGCTGCCGAACACGCAGTCCCAGCCTGCATTCAGCAATCTCCAGTAGCGCACCGCGTCGCGCGCATCGTCGGATTCATCGGCCATCATGATGACCACCGCATCGCCTGTACAGTTGCGCAGGCCAAACGTGATGGCGCGGCCAAAACCATGTTCACCGATGTTCTGCACCGGCCGCAGCGTCGAGATTTTTACCTTCAACGATTGCAAGACTTCCCATGTCTTGTCCCGGCTACCGTCATCCACCACCACGATTTCGTGCGGAACGTTGTTTAGTGAAAATTCGCGTTGCAAATGTTCCAGCGTCGCGGGCAGTGATTCGGCTTCATCCCGCGCCGGGATGACGACGGAAAATAATTTCAGCGGCGGTGCGGATGGGTTAGGCGTGTTCATCAGGAACCGGAAAGCTCCAGCCAATCTGGATGCTGTCCCGCGTGTTTCGCGATTTCGTCCAAAACTTTTTCCAGCGAAGTCTCTGGCGACCAGCTCCATTGTTTCGCCGCGCGCGACGAATCCAAAACCATCCACGGAATGTCGAACGGGCGCGGATTGGGATCGCTCTGCACGGCGTGTTTGCCAAAACGCGCATCGCACCAGTCCGTGAGTTGCGCGAGGGACATCGCATTGGCCGCGCCGCCGCTGAAATTTTGCACGCGCGATTTTGCATGCCCGTCGTTTTTCATTTGCGCCAGCAGCACCGGTACGAGGTCGCGCGGATGCAGGCAGTCGCGGACTTGATGGCCTTGTCCGTCAAAACCGATGTATTTCAACGGACGGCGGCGCAGATGCGCGTTGATCCAGAACGAAAAAATCCCCTGGTCTGGTTTGCCAAATTGTCCCGCGCCCGCGAGCACGCCGCAGCGGTTGATCCAGACGGGAAAATTGAAAGTGTCTGCGTATTCGAGGGCGACGGTTTCGCTCGCCAGCTTGCTGGCGCCGTAAAGCGAGATCGGCGGCGCGGTGGAAAATATCTCGCTGACACCCGCCGCCGTCAATCCATCCGGCAGTTTTGCGCCGGATTTTGGTTGGAACGCGCGGCGATGGATCTCCACTGGCAGCTTGGCGAGCGGCGGCACGGAATAAACGCGGCTGGTGCTCAACAAGATCAATCCGGCGCGATGCGTTTTGCAGTATTCGAGCAGGTTGACCGTACCCCACAGATTGTGTTCCAGCAACTGACGTGAACTCGTTTTGCCGTCCACGCCCGCGAGCACGCTGGGATTCGCCGCCGCATCAATCACGAAGTCGGCGGCGGGCAGCGTTTCAAAATCAGTCGCGCTGCGGACGTCGGCATGGAAAATTTTCACGCCGAGCCGGGCGAGTTCGCGACGGTTCAGCTCACTGCCGGGGCGGATGAAATTATCCACGCCAAAAACTTGAAGATTTTCCGTCGCTGCCAGCAACGCACGGGTCAGTGTGCTGCCCACAAATCCGCAGATGCCAGTGATGAGGATTTTCATTTTTGTTTTAGCCACGGATGGACGGTAGCGGGTTATTTTGGATTTTTCTCCCTTGCTTCCATCGGTGATGGAGGCAAGGGCCGGGGTGAGGCGGCGCCTGGTTCGCAAATTCAATTCCCCTCTTCCCAACCCGCACCCCGTTTGAGCGGGGAGAGGGAGTTAATTTCAAATTGACCTGCTGCCGGATGGACACAGGTAAACACAGATTGGGGCGAAGTGACAAGTGATGAGTGACAAGTGATGAGAAATGGTGTGAAAATAGGGAGGGACGGCTCGCGAGGAGTGCGAGGCCGCACGGGCCATTGGGAGCAGCAAGCACGGCTCGCGGGGACGCTCGCCCCACCAAGCCGAAAGACGAGGACGAGGATGAAAGCAGACGCCAAGGTCGCCAAGCCCGGTTAAATCCTCCTCGCGATTCAGCTTTGAACGGCGGCGTAAATTTCATTGAGAATTTCCTTCAGGCCATAGCGGTATTTCCAGCCTGGATAATGTCGCTGAAACTTGCGCACATCGCTGACCCACCAGATATGGTCGCCGATGCGATTGTCCTCGACGTAAGTCCAGCTCAACTTTTTGCCGCTGATCTCCTCGCAAAGCGAAATCGCCTCGAGCATGGAACAGTTCGCGTGGCGGCTGCCGCCCATATTATACACTTCGCCGGAACGGGGCTTCAAAGAAAATTGCCAGAACGCCTCAACCAAGTCGTGACTGTGGATGTTGTCGCGCACCTGCTTGCCTTTGTAACCGAACACACGATACGGCCGGCCCGTGGCGGTGCATTTCATCAGATAGGCAAGAAACCCATGAAGTTCCGTGCCTGCGTGCGCTGGTCCGGTGAGGCAGCCGCCGCGAAAGCACGCGGTTTTCATGCCAAAATAACGGCCATATTCCTGCACCAAGACATCCGCGGCGACCTTGCTGGCGCCGAACAGCGAATGTTTCGTCTGATCAATGGACATCGTCTCGTCAATGCCCTCGTGATACGCATGGGCCGGATCAATTTCCCAGCGCTGTTCCAGTTCGCGCAACGGCAGCGCGTTCGGCGTGTCTCCGTAAACCTTGTTGGTGCTGGTGAAAATGAAGACCGCTTCGGGGCAGTGTTGCCGCGTAGCTTCGAGCAGGTTCAACGTGCCGACGGCATTGACGCTGAAATCTGTGTGCGGTTCGCGCGCGGCCCAGTCATGCGACGGCTGCGCGGCGGTGTGAATGACCACCTTGATGGCAGAACCCAGCCTGGCGAACAGCGCATTGACCTTGTCATGGTCACGGATGTCCACGGCTTCGTGACGGTATTTTTTTAGCGACTGCTCCAGCTTGGTGCGGGTCAGCGCGGTGGATGCCTCCGCACCGAAAAATTTTGCCCGCATGTCATTGTCGATGCCGACCACATCGAAACCTTCGGCGTGAAAACGTTTGCACGTTTCGGAGCCGATCAATCCGGCGGAACCTGTGACCAAGGCAATGCTCATATTTGGGATAAATCTTAAATACTAAGGGATAATGATGACCGTCCGTCAAAGTAGGAAGCAAGAACAAAGACTTGGCTATCCCATGTTAGGGGCAACTGGCGAGGGGCGAATGACGGATGACGATGGGGGCGGAAGCAACCGCCAAGACCAGCGTGACGCTGGACTCAATTTTTTAGCCACGGATGGGCGCAGATGAAAAGACACGAATTTCACGAATTAACACGGATTCAAATTTTAAATTTTTTTCCTTGGCGCGCTTGGCGTCTTGGCGGTTGCTTTCGCCCCCATCGCCCCTCGCCTAACTCCTTGCCCCGCGCCACCACTGCTGATTTACTCGCGGGGATGAATCTGTTCCGCCAGCGTCTGGTCATGTTCGCCCTGGTTGCTTCCACCAGTCTGGTCGGACAGGCTTGGGGAGAACCACTGCCACTCAAAGCCACCAATCTATGGGTGTTCCGATTCACCGACAACGAGATTTACAACTCCAGCAGTTCAACCCCGGCCATCGCCCTGGACGGAACAATCTATGCAGGTTCCTTTCATGGCATCTTTTACGCCGTCACCCCGGCAGGGACGGAAAAATGGCGGTTCAAGGCCGGACGCGAAATAAAATCGTCCCCGGCCATCGCGGATGATGGGACAATTTACTTTGGTTCACGCGACCGGAAGTTTTATGCCATCACGCCGACAGGAAAAATGAAGTGGACTTTCCCGACCGGCGCCTGGGTGGATTCCTCGCCGGCCATCGCGGCGGACGGCACGATTTATTTCGGCGGCTGGGATAAATTTTTTTACGCGCTCAATCCTGATGGGTCGGAAAAATGGAGGTTTGCCGTTGGCGCGATCGTGGATTCCTCGCCGGCCATCGCGGCGGATGGCACGATTTATTTTGGTGCCCACGACAAAAAATTCTACGCCTTGAAACCGGATGGCACCGTGCGCTGGACGTTTTTGACCGGCGGCCAAATTGTTTCGTCTCCGGCCATCGGCAAAACCGGAACAGTTTATTTTACCGCTGAGGATGGGAATCTTTACGCTGTGAACCCGGATGGCACGGAGAAATGGCATTATCATTCAGGCAGCACGACGGAATCCTCGCCTATTTTGGACGAGGCAGACGATGTGTGTTTTGGTAAAAGCGACTGTACAGTGGTGGTATCAGCCGCCGGACAGTTTTTATGGCTCTGGGGTTCGGCGGTGGCGTTGGATATCAGTCAAGCGGCGGTAGCCGGCCATTTCTACTTTTCAAGGCCTTGGTGCCAGTTGCTGGGATTCACGTCCGCTGAAAGGCCGGACCATCCGGACTGGCGGGCAGATCTGCCATCAAATATTTCCGCGTCATTAGTCGTGGATGCGAAAGGTGTGGTCTATGTGTGCTCCGAGACCCGGCTATATGCCATACAGCCGCCGGGCGAACCGTCGCCGCCGGCGAAAAGTTCCTGGCCGATGTTCCGTGCCAATACCCGGCATACGGGCAGAGTGGGTGATTAGGGTGAACCGCCAAGACGCCAAGGCCAGCGTGATACTGGACTCAATTATGAAATACGGATGGGCGAGGGGCGGTGGAAGATGGAAGGGGTGGCTCGCGGGGAAAAGCGGTGCTAAAGCACACGCAGTCCAGACGCTTCGCGTTTGCCATGCCAGCGTGACCAGCGTGACGCTGGACTCAATGATGGGGATCAAGCAACCGCCAAGACAAAACCGGACGATTGGTGGCGAGTGATGAGGAAATCTGCTCGTTGCCTTGCTCGTCACGCATCATGCATCACTTATCACTAACAGGGACAGCGCGCTGTCCCCGTCACGGTTGCGCCAAAATTTTCTCATAGACCGACTTAAATTGCCGCGCCACGTCCGGCCAGGTCGCGGGTTTGGCGGGACAGGGCAGTTGTGGCGCCGCCTCGTAAAATTTTCTCAAAATGGCGGCGGTCGTTGCGTTTGAATCTGTGATTGGACAAAATTCCGCCGCCGTGGTGAATGCGCTACGCGCCCACGGCAGGTCGCTTAAGAGCAACGGACATCCGCACGCGGCGGCTTCGAGCGCAGACAAACTTAAACTTTCCATCGTGCTCAACAGCGCAAAGCCGCGCGCTGCCCGGTAAATTTCCGCCAGTTTTGCGCGGTCGTTGATCGCGCCTTCGTAGCGGATGATTTTCGGATTGTGTTTTGCGAGTTGGAAAAACTTTTGGGCGTAAGGGTCGCTGTCCGCGTAGGCCTTGCCGATGATCCAGACGGGTGTTTGCGCGGTGACGGCGGCTTGCGCGAGTTCGAGGACGCGTTTGCGTTCCGCGATGGTGGCGGTGCAAACGAGCCATGGGCCGCGTTCAGCCGGGAGTGATTGAAAAAAAACATCTTCCACGCCGTTCGGCACGACGAAAACCTTCCCGCGTGCAGCGCCAAAAAGATATTCCATCAAGTGTTTCTCCCACGGTGTCAGGGCGATGAACGCATCCGCCAGCCGGTAGGAACCCCAATTAAAGGCGGCCGTAAACGCGCGCGGAGCTACACGTTCCACCGTGCGGCTGATCAGTTTTTGACGGCGCAATTGTGCGGCTGAACGTGAGCCTTGGGCGGTCAGTAACTCGGCCATGACCACCTTGACGCGCTTTTGGTGCGCAAACCGGATTTGCTCGGCAGACATCCGGCCAAAATAATGGATCAGGTCGCCGGTCTGGTTTTCATCCCACCAACGTAATGGTTCGACTGCCACCCCGAGGCCCTGCAACGCCGCCATCGTCTGCTGGATTTGGATGGCTTGGCCGCCGTGCGCGAGCGTGAACGGGAGGCTGCAGTTGAACAGAATTTTCACGCGGGCAATGTGCCGTCCGTCGGGCTGTCCGGCAATGCAATTTCATGATTAGAGCGGGTTTTCAAAATTCATTTCCTTTTACGGAGCGCGGCTCTGTGAGCCGCAGAAAAGTTCGGATTCAGGAGAATTCTTGAGTCATCCACAAACTTTCTGACAGGCAAAGTTGCTGCGGGTCGCAGGCACGATGTCCTGTCACCGTGCCGCAGACCCGCGCTCCGGCCGCAATTTGAAAACACGCTCTAGCCAGACAACCGCGACGGAATAAAGCTGGATTCAGGCGGTCCGGCGGCATGGCAAACGCGCAGCGTCTGGACTGCGCGCGGTTGACCGCCGCTTTCGCCCTCGCCCACCGCCCCTCGCCAATCGCCTAACTCCCATCTCCTGTCATTCAATTCGTCGCTGGCTGGCCGGGGGCAAATGCCGTTCCACAAATTTTTCCACTCGTGGCCAGACTTCATCCGCCTTCACGTCGCCGAGACAGAAAGGTTTGGCAAAACGGCAATAATCAGAACACGGTTTGTAGGGACATGCCCGGCCTTCAAAAATTTCCGCCGCCGGGTGCATCGGGGCGAACCACTCGTGCAGGGACGGGCCGTAAATGGTGAAAGTCGGCACGCCGCAGATGGCGGCCAAGTGGCCGGGACCGGAACAGTTGCCGATGAAAATCCCGGCGCGATCCACAAGTGTGAATAGTTCGGTGACATTGTGCGGGCAGGTGGCGTTCTCACCCTGTCCTTGCCACCAAGCCAATTGATTAGGATCGCAGGCGATCTGCACCAGGACATTTTTTTCACGCAGCCGGGTGGCGAGGCGCTGGAAGTTTTCCAGCGGCCAGACGCGGGCAGGCAGGCGCGCGCCGGTGTGGATGAGCGCGATGGATTGATGGCGGCGCGGCGGCGGGATCATTTCTTCGCGGGCGGGCAGTTCAAGCCCGAGGGCGTGGCCGGCCGTGCGCCAGAATTCACTACGATGCGCCAACGGACCGGGCTGGGTCAACGACTGGGTGAGAAATCGCCCGCTGTTCAGGCGCGGAAAACCGAACCGTTCCCGTGCTCCGGAAAGTTTCAGCACAAAATGATCGCGCGGATCCCAGCGCGCGGAAACGGCGCAGTCAAATTTCTCTGCCATGAGCCGCTGCCGTAATTGCAGCATTTCGCGCCACGGCCAGCGCCAGAAATGATATTTGCCGCGAAAAGCCGTCCAAGGGGGCGTGCAGGGCAGCACCTGAACTGCGGGCCAGAGGCGCGGCTGAAGTTCCAAGGCAAAGGGTTTGGCCAGGAGCGTGACGGTAAATTTTTCGGCGGCGGCGCGTAAAAACGGCGTGGCAATCACCAAGTCGCCCAGTCCCCAGAGTTCTAAAACCAGCAGTTTGGGTTTCGCGGCCACACAGTTACGCCGGTTGCGGTTGTGTCTGCAGCAATGGTCGGGCTTGTGGGCTGACGGCGAGTTTTGGTTTGGGTTGCGGGCCGAGCACACCCCAGTTCAACGCGATGCTGAAGCCGATGGTCTTGGCAAAAAAAACCATGTCATCTGAATACGCGCCGAAAATGAAAAAGAAACCGATAAAGTGCGTTACATATTGCGCAAACAAAAACAGATTGACGGTCTTGATCTGCGCATCTCCATATTTGAAATTACGATACAGGACACGCATCCCCGCGAGTGTGAACCATAGGAATGCAATGGCTCCCCAGATGCCAAACGGGATCACCACCGACAGCGGGCCGTTATGATAATCGCCGGAAATGGCCAAGCCTTGCTGACTGGAATCCATGTGTACTTCAGAACCATTGGCCAACGCGCTATCCTTGCCCATCATCTCAAAATCATCGGCGTTCAGGGCATATCCCTTGCCCAGCAAAAGATATTGCGGCACCTGCGGCAAAAGATCGTGCCACATTTGAAGTCGCCAATCCGACGAGCCTTGGGCATCCGCTCTTGCCATCGGATCAATATTGAGCGGCAGGAAAGACAGGGCGCGTTGGAAGGTGTAAGGCAGTTTGGGCGCCAACGGCACCAGCAGGCTCCCGCCCAGCACGGTGGCAAACAAAAAAACAAACAGCAGCTTGGTCCGGTGCAATCCTTCCATAAAAAACATCAGGGTGCACAATACGGCATAAGTAAAAATGATTGTGCGGAATCCGCCCAGCATGGTCAGGGCAAGCATCAACAGAAAAACTGGCGCCAGCCACCAAGTTTTGCCGCCGGCAAATATTCTACGCACGCCATATCTGGCCAGCATGAAATTGGCCACTACGCCGGCGGAGCCGGCAAACGATCCCAGCCGGGTCACGCCGATTTCCCATGGGGAATTCGTCTGCGTGGCTCCTGGAAATAAATAGTTGAGGCAATTTAGTGGGAAGGGCAGCACGGGCGCCAAATCACTGATGAACACCGGCAATCCCGACAGGATGAATAGTCCGACGTACAGGTTTCGCCGTTCCTTGGGGATTTTTTGGCTGATCAACGCAAAAAATGCGCCGACGCTGAGAAACAAGACAACATACTTTTTCCCGCCACCGTGATGCGGCTGCTGATCACTTATGCGATCTGCATCCCCTTAGCCATCCTGATTGGCTACACCCTTCCAGATGTAGGTAACGATCCGAATTATTCCAATATGGCGATTGTGGGTACCGTCATCGCATTACTGATCTCGCCAATTTTTATGAAATGGCATTACCCCATCATGGTGTTCGGGTTGGGCTTTCCAGTATATCTGTTTTTTCTGAAAGGCAATCCGCCATGTTGGGAAGTGGTGGTCATCATCAGCGTGGGCATCGCCAT
>Ga0206798_1020_pt1 | contig 36703 bp, 27 predicted proteins | sample Alteio_BWOrgCont_66_FD_152893 | JGI IMG/M metagenome (GOLD analysis project Ga0206798, IMG submission 152893) | Enriched cells from forest soil in Barre Woods Harvard Forest LTER site, Petersham, Massachusetts, United States -... | ecosystem: Environmental > Terrestrial > Soil > Temperate forest >...
GTTTTGGTTTTGAGATCCCGAAAATCGCCGATTCGATCATTGAGGAATTGCAGAAATATTTTGAAGCGGAAGAGCCGATGACGGTGGAGAACCAACTTTTGCCAGGCGACGAAGTGGCGGTTGCCGACGGGGCATTTACCGGGATGAGCGCTTATGTTTTGCGCAACCTGCCGGCCAGAAAACGCGTCCAGGTTTTGCTCGATATTTTGGGCAGGCCTACGCCGGTGGAGGTGGATCGAAATTCGGTGGTTCCGGCGAAAAACTCGCTGGCAGATTGGGCGCCAATTTTCGCAGCGTAGCAAACGGCATGGGCTTAAGCCGGAACGGCGGCAAGTTCTACAAGTGCGGAGCTTTGATTAGTTTGAAACTTGGATTTTTCATCCATGAATTCTTTTAACAACCAGATTCAACTCGAAAAGGCCGGACGCCTGCGCTGGAAGCGTGCGTTGGATGTCGGCTTGATTCTGCTGGCACTGCCGGTATTGATTCCATTGGCACTGGTGATTGCCGCAATCATCCGCGTGGTGTCCTGCGGCCCGGTTTTATTTCAACAAGAGCGCGTCGGTTATTTGGGTGGAAAGTTCATGTGCCTTAAATTTCGGACCATGTTTGTCGGCGCGGACACGGTTTCACATCAGGGACATCTGCATCAATTGATAAATTCGGATGCCCCGATGGTGAAAATGGATTTCCATGGCGATTCGCGGATCATTCTTTTTGGCCGCTGGCTTCGGTCATCTGGTTTAGATGAGTTGCCCCAACTTATCAACGTGCTTCGAGGTGAAATGAGTTTGGTTGGACCGCGTCCATGTCTGCCGTATGAAAGTGAAGAATATCTGCCGTGGCAAAAAGAACGGTTCAATGCCGTGCCCGGCCTTACCGGCCTCTGGCAGGTCAGCGGAAAAAACAGGACGACCTTCGCTCAAATGATGCGGCTCGACATCGAATACGCGCGCAACCGAAGTTTATGGCTGGATTTGAAAATAATTTTGAAAACCATACCGGCACTGCTGGTTCAAATGTGGGAAACCCGCCAAAAAATAAATCACTTTCTCGGACGGTTGCTCAAAAACTTTTTCAAAAATATCGTTATTGCTGACAGTCATGATAATGGAAAAAACAAAATTTAAGAAGTATCATGCCAAAAAAAATTAAAGTCGGAGTGGTTGGTTGCGGCTATTGGGGGCCGAATCTGATTCGCAATTTCAGGTCGTTGCCCGATTGCCATCTGAAGGCGATGTGCGACAAGCAGGAAAACCGGATCGCGCATCTCAAGTCTTTGTACCCCGAAGTCCACGCGGCGACGGATTACGCCGATATGTTGAATGGCGTGGATGTTGATGCGGTGATCATCGCCACAGCGGTCACGTCACATTTCCCGCTGGCGAAGGCAAGCCTGCTGGCCGGCAAACATACTTTCATCGAGAAACCCATGGCCGCATCATCGGCACACTGCGAAGAACTGATTGACCTCGCCCACAAAAAAGGTTTGGTACTGATGGCCGCGCACACTTTTCTTTACTCGCCGGTTGTGCAAAAAATTAAAGAAATCGTCGAGCAGGGTGACATCGGAGAAATCAGATACATTTGCGCCCGCCGGCTCAACCTCGGATTGTTTCAAAAAGACATCAACGTAGCATGGGATCTGGCTCCGCACGACATTTCGATCATCCAGCATATCCTCGGCGAACAGCCCACCACCGTGAACTGCCGTGGCAGCGCGCACATCACACCCGGGGTGGAAGACGTAACGACGATGTGCCTGAATTATCCCCGCCAGCGCACCGCCATCATCCATAGCAGTTGGCTTGACCCGAGAAAAGTGCGCGAGATGACCATCGTCGGCAGCAAGCGCATGATCGTTTATGACGACTGCGCGCCGCTGGAAAAAATCCGCGTGTATGATTCGCGCGTCGAACGCCCACCGCATTACAACACCTTTGCCGAATTTCATTACGCCTACCACTATGGCGACATCTATTCTCCGTTCGTCAAACAGGAAGAGCCGCTCAAAACCGAGTGCCAGCATTTTCTGGACTGCATTAACCATGGAAAAACGCCGTTGAGCGACGGCAACAAAGGCATGGAACTCGTCCGCATTTTGGAAGCGTCCTCGGAATCTTTGAAACTGGACGGCGCGCCGGTTCACCTGGCAAATCATTTTAACAACGGACATAACTCACCGCCGCCACACAAGCCCGCTGCCGCTGAACCACACGTTCCGGCTGCCAGAATATCAGGGCTGAAAACATCGGAACCAGAATTGAAGGTCAGAAAACATTCCAGCCCGGACAATCCGAATGTCCGCATGAAAATTGGCGCAAATCGCTACGAGCCGTGAGCGCGCCTTCGCAAATGAATCAACGAATTGCGTCCGACGTGAAACTGGGAAGAAACGTCCGCATTTACGACTTTATAAATCTTTACGGTTGTGAAATTGGCGACGACGTGAAGATCGGGACTTTTGTCGAGATTCAGAAAGGTTCAAAAATCGGGAACCGCTGCAAGGTTTCCAGCCACACATTTATTTGCGAAGGCGTCGTTTTGGAAGATGACGTGTTCATCGGGCACAATGTCACCTTTATCAATGACCGTTATCCGCGGGCCACGAATGGCAAAGGTCAATTGCAGGCTGATTCGGATTGGAATTGCGTCGGGACGCTGGTCAAGCGCGGGGCATCCATCGGTTCCGGTGCCGTACTGCTGTGCGGAATTACAGTTGGCCAAAACGCAATGGTCGGCGCCGGCAGCGTTGTTACCAGAGACGTGCCGTCCGATACAATTGTGGCGGGCAATCCCGCCAGAATAGTAAAAAAAAATCAGACGACGGCGAAAACCCCTTGCTAACAAAAAATATCATTGCGTCGCCGGAAACTTTGTTGATCGCCGAAACCCACCCGCCTTCAGGTGCGAATTTTTCAATCGGAAAGATACAGCCGATAAATCCGCTTCGACATCCGAATTGGGATGCGTTTGTCAAAAGGCTCCCGGGTTTTTCTTTTTTTCACAGTGCCGCTTGGGCAAAAGTTTTGGTTGAGACTTATGGTTATGCTCCCAATTATTTTGTCACAAATGCCCCCACCGGTTTTCACTCGTTGCTGCCACTCATGGAAGTGGACAGTTGGCTGACCGGGCGGCGGGGAATCGCGCTGCCGTTTACGGATGATTGCGAGCCGTTTTGTCCTGACCGCGATTCTTTCAAAAATCTTTTTCGGAACGCGATTGAGTTTGGAAAAACACGCGGTTGGAAATATCTGGAATGTCGCGGCGGGCGGAAATTTTTTAAGGGAGTTCCAGCTTCGCTATTATTTTACGGACACTGTTTGGATTTGGTTTCAGGTGAAGAACAACTTTTCAGGCAATTGGAAAGTTCCGTGCGGCGGGCAATTCGCAAGGCGGAGAAAGATGGAGTGACGGTGGAAATTTCACAAAGCCTGGAGGCGACGGAAATTTTTTATTCCCTGCAATGCAAGACGCGCAAAAAACACGGCCTGCCACCACAGCCCTTTTCCTTTTTCAGGAACACCCACAAGCATGTTTTATCACAGAGCTCAGGCATCGTGGCCGTGGCCAGTTGGCGGAAGACGCCGATTGCAGCTTCGGTTTATTTTCATTTGGGTGACCGGGCAATATACAAATACGGAGCTTCGGATGAAAAATTTCAGCATTTGCGCGGAAGCAATCTGGTCATGTGGGAAGCCATTAAATGGTATTTGCAGAAAAGTGCAAAAAAATTACATCTGGGCAGAACTTCGATGACAAATGAGGGTTTAAGACGCTTCAAACTGGCCTGGGGGGCTTCGGAAGAAGTAATCGAGTATTTCAAATATGATTTTAGGAAGAAAAATTTTGTCACAGACAATGACGCAGCTTTTGGCTGGCACAACCGGATTTTTCAGTCGTTGCCAGGTTTCGTGTCCCGGTTGACCGGCAAAATGCTGTATCGGCATTGGGCTTGATCAATGAAAACCAAACAAAATTTAAAGACAAAGCTGGTTTTTCTCATTGCTCTATTTTTTTGCGTGTTTGCACAAAGAATTTTTGGCGGCCACGTGGAATGTTCTGCGGTTCAGACGGCTACGGTCGATAGAATTCAAGCGTTTACCGGGTGTTCCTCAAATATCATCGGCGCGCAGCCTATCAAGATCTCAACTGCTCTGGCAGTTCGTGCGATTATCGGTGAGGCGGCAGGTGAGCCGTTTGAAACGAAGCTGGCAATTGCGGGGGCATTGAGGAATCGGGGTTCGCTGGCAGGTGTGTACGGGTTACGCAATTTCAAAATGATTGATGTGCAGCCGGCATGGGTGTGGGCGGATGCGCGTCGGGCGTGGTCTGAATCGGCGACGAATGATTTGTCGCGGGGCGGAACGTATTTTGAGTCCACGAATTTTACAACGCCATTTTGGGCGCGTGGCCGGCTGCCGGTGGCGAGGGTCGGGATGTTCCAATTTTGGAAGATGGAAGTTGTGGGATGGCAGACGGGATTGGCGAAAAATTAAGCGGTTACATTCCCCAGAACCAAGACTAAGCGCGTGCTAGATGCTTCGGCGAACTTATCGCGAAGGAAGAACCACCAATAGAAATGAACAATGGCCAACATAACGGGGCGGCGCCGGGAATCACCTTGAGTGATATTTACTTCGTGCTGTTCCGCCACAAGTGGAAAATTATTTTTCTTTCTGCGACCGGTATTGCGACGGGCGTCGTTTATTATCTGTTCAATCCGCCGCCTTTTGAATCCGAGGCTGAATTGCTCGTCCGTTACGTGCTCGACAGCCGTTCTCCAAATCCGTCATCGAGCAATACGAGGGAAACCGCGCCGACTGATCTTGGAGAAAGCATCATCAATTCTGAAATCAAAATCCTCACTAGCTTCGACATTGCAGAACAGGTTGCCAAAACCATCGGGCCGGAAAAAATCCTCGCGCAGATGGGTGGCGGCAGTGATCCAATCCACGCGGCCAATGTCATAAAAGATAATCTGTTCGTGCAAGCGCCGGATAAAAGCAGCGTCATTGACATTATTTTCCGCAATCCTGATCCGGCGATTGCCCAGCCGGTGCTTCAGGAAATCATCAGCGCGTATCTGGACAAGCATCTGCAAGTCCACCAGTCGGTCGGCAAGTCGGATGATTTTCTAACGGAGGAAACGGCCGAGTTGAGTTCTCAAATTGCCCGGACGGAAAATGAACTCCTCGCCGTGAAAACCAATGCCGGCATCATTTCCGTTGAAATTACCGAAAAATCCTACGCGGAACAGATTGCCCGGATTCGCGAAGACTTGCTTCAGATGGAGGCCGGTTTGGTCGAAAATCAAGTCGCGCTAAAACCCGGGACGGCCAGCGCCGCAGCGGGAATCGCGGCTTCTGCAGACAATCTGGACGAATATCAAACCATCTGCGCGCACCTGGATTTTCTCAAACGCAGGCAGGATGATTATCTGACCCAGCAGGGATATACAGAAGAAAACAAACTGGTCAAGGAAGTGCGCGGACAAATTGCCGAAACCGAGCAGCTCAAAACAAATCTGGAGGAAAAATATCCGCTGCTGGCTGGCTCTTATATTTCTTCGACCAATCTTTCCGTACAGCAGCCCGAAGCTGGCGGAGGAATGGAAGGATTGGTGTCGCCGCAGTTAAAAATAAATATATTGAAGCAACAATTGAACCAGCTTCAAGCTGAAGCCGCGAAGGTGGACGAGGCGGAATCAAAAATTTCAGATCTTCAGCGGAAGAAACAGATCCAAGAGGGAAATTATCAATACTTTGCAACGAGTCTTGAACAAGCCCGTATTGACGAGACGCTCGGTCCCGGAAGAGTTGACAACATCAATTCCATCCAAGAGCCGTCGCCGCCGTTCAAAGACCGGTCAAAAAAACTCAAGTCCATGCTACTGATGATGGTTGGCGGCATTTTGACCGGAGTGACGTGGGCGTTTCTCATCGAATTTTATTTTGACACTTCAGTGAAACGATCAATTGAGGTCGAGTCAAAATTAAAACTTCCGCTCTTTCTTTCCATTCCTGACATCACCAGAAACGGGCATAAACATCTCGCCGCAACTACGAAAAGGCGGCAGGCGCAACAAAACGGCGATGCGCCGGTTGTAGAAAATGGCCGGCTCGAAATTGTCGCATGGGAAACCGGTAGTTTTCTGAATCCATTTTACGACGCGTTGCGCGACCGGCTGATGAGTTATTTTGAAAGCATCAACCTCACGCGTAAGCCAAAATTGGTGGCGGTGACCGGCACGGAAACAGGTTCAGGCGTCAGCACGATTGCCGCCGGATTGGCGGCCTCGCTTTCAGAAACCGGCGAGGGCCGGGTTTTGCTGGTTGATATGAACCAGGAACGCGGAGCGGCAAAACAATTTTTCAGGGGCGAGGCCGGCTGCCAGTTGGACGATGCATTGATTAGTGAGAAAAGAGAGACGGCACTCGTGCAGGGAAATTTGTATGTCGTGTCGGAAGGTTCCAGCGAAAAACTTCAGCGTGTTTTGCCCAAGCGCTTCGCCTCGCTGGTGCCAAAACTCAAGGCCAGCGACTACGATTACATCATCTTCGACATGCCACCCATCAGCCAGACCAGCGTGACGGCGCGCCTCGCGGGATTGATGGACATGACCTTGCTGGTCATTGAATCGGAAAAAACCAGCCGTGATGCCGTCCACCAGGCGACCGCGTTGCTCTCGTTGTCAAAGGCAACGGTTGGCGCCGTGCTCAACAAGACGCGAAAATACATTCCCGACCGGCTGCACCGCGAATCTCTGGGAGACGTTTGAGAAATTAAAAGCGCGGAGACATTTGTCCGCTCTTTAATTCACCCTTCATGTTAAACAGCAATCGTCTTTATTACCGGCTCAAACCTTATTTACCGTGGCGGTTGCGGATGGCCATGCGCAGAATTGTGGCGCGCAGACAGCTTCGGATCCACAAGGACACCTGGCCTATCAACGAAGCCGCCGGTCAAATGCCCGATGGCTGGCCGGGCTGGCCGGATGGGAAAAAATTCGCACTGGTGCTGACCCACGATGTTGAAAGTTCTCGCGGCTTGGGCAAATGCCGACAATTGATGGAATTGGAAAAAAGACTGGGCTTCCGTTCTTCTTTCAATTTTATTCCCGAGGGAGATTATCGGGTTTCACGCGAACTACGCGAAGAACTCATCCAAAATGGTTTCGAGGTGGGAGTGCATGATCTCCGGCACGACGGGAAACTTTATTGGAAGCGGAAGGAATTTCCTGAAAACGCGAGAAGCATCAACCATTATCTCAAAGAGTGGAACGCCAGCGGTTTTCGTTCCGGCTTTATGCTCCATCACCGCGAATGTCTGCATGATCTGGAAATTGAATATGACGCCTCGACCTTCGACACCGATCCCTTTGAACCGCAGCCGGAGAGCGTCAACACGATTTTTCCGTTCTGGGCATCCCGTCCAAACGGCGGCGGTTATGTTGAACTGCCTTACACGCTGCCGCAGGACTCCACATTATTTATCGTCCTCAAGGAAACTTCGCCGGATATTTGGAAAAAGAAACTCGCCTGGATTGCGGAGCGTGGCGGCATGGCCCTTGTCAATGTGCATCCTGATTACACTGGCTTTGGAAAAAATGGATTGGATGTTTCGGAATACCCCGTCGCGCTGTATGAAAAATTTCTCCGGCACGTTGCAGAAAATTATCGCGGCCAGTTCTTGAACGCATTGCCGCGCGAAGTCGCCGGCTGGTTCAAGGAAAATTGTGCGCCAAAAAATTTGCCGGCGCAATTTATTCCCGCGACCAAAACCAGCTCGCTCAAAGGCGAACGCGCCGCCGTTGTGCTTTACTCCAATTACGCCACCGACCCGCGCCCGCGCCGCGAAGCCGAAGCCTTGAGCGCGGCGGGAATGGAAGTGGACGTGATTTGCCTGCGGCAAGATTCCGACGCGCATTGGCGGGAAAAAATCAATGACATCAATGTTTTTCACGTGCCGCTCAAACGCCGCCGCGCCGGGAAATTGATTTACATTTTGCAATACGCCTGGTTTTTCCTGTGTTCGTTTTTTTTGCTCTCGGCTTGGAGTTTCCGGAAACGCTACCAGCTCGTCCACATCCATAATATGCCGGACTTTTTGGTTTTCAGCGGATGGCTGCCACGGCTGCGTGGCGCGAAAATCATTTTGGATCTGCACGACCCGATGCCGGAATTATTTCGCAGCATCTATGGTCTGACCAATGAACATTTTATCGTTCGCTGGCTAAAAAAAATGGAAAAGCGCAGCATCGCGTTTGCAGACTTGGTTCTCACGCCCAACGCGGCCTTCCAGGAACTTTTTTTATCGAGAAGTTGCCCGCCGGGGAAAATCGAGACCGTCATGAATTCTCCGGAAACGGCGATTTTCAATCCGGCGAAATACACCTCAACAGTTGAAACGTCGCGCCGGGACAAGTCATTTACGTTGATGTATCACGGCTTGCTGGTTGAACGTCACGGGCTGGATTTGGCGATTCAAGCCATCGCCCGACTCCGCCCGCAAATCCGGGACATCAAACTACATATGTATGGCGAGCCGACCGATTATCTGGAAAAAATCATGGAGCTGGTTCAGAAATTAAATTTGGAAGGCGTCGTGCAATCCCACGGCTTCAAAGATTTAAATAAAATCGCAGAAGAAATTTCAAAAATCGATTTGGGCATCATTCCGAACCGGCTGAGTTCATTTACCGAGATCAATTTTCCCACCCGCATTTTTGAATATCTGGCGATGAACAAACCGGTGCTGGCTCCATCCACCAAAGGCATCCGGGACTATTTTGATGACCACGAAATTTTATTTTTTGAGGGCGGAGACGTGGACCAACTGGCAATGAAAATCAAATGGGCATATCAGCATCCGTCTGAACTGCGGCAGTTGATGGAAAATGGCCGGAGCGTCTATAAAAAAAAATGCTGGGACTCGGAAGAACAACGGTTTGTGGGTCTGGTGGAAAATCTGGCAAATCGTGTTTAGTCCGATTGCGAAGTTCAATTTCGTCTGAAAAATCATTTTACCTGAATGCCGCCCATCCTAGCATTTGTCCTGACCGTCGGCTTCATTATTTTTCTTTTCCGGCGGGATTTCCATGAAAAGCCCAACGTAACCAGTGCGCTTTGGATTCCGATTGCGTGGTTTTTGATTATCGGCTCAAGAACCATCACCGCTTGGTTAAACCTTTGCGGCGTGTCCGTGAGCGGCTCGCTGGAGGATGGAAGTCCGGCGGATGCCGCCGTCTATTGTGCAATTATCGTTGCGGGTGTTTGCGTCCTGAAAAGACGGCGGATCAATCTTGGAGAAATTCTCCGAAATAACCGACTGCTCGCCGCTTTTTTGATTTACTGTTTGGTCTCAATCCTTTGGTCGGATTTTCCGCTTATCTCTTTCAAACGCTGGATAAAAATTCTCGGCCATCCCATCATGGCCATGATTATTTTCACAGAGCCGGATCCCGAAGAGGCACTCATCAGGCTGATGAAAAGATGCGCGTATGTGCTCATTCCGATTTCCATTTTGTTCATCAAATATTTTCCTCAATGGGGACGCGGCTTCGAGCAGTGGACTGGTACGGCTGAAAACATTGGCATCACGACCAATAAAAACGATCTGGGGTGCGACTGCCTGATTTTAGGTTTCTTTTTTTTCTGGTGCTTCTTAAAAACATGGAGTCAGGAAAAAAGTCCCGCGCGGCGGAACGAGCTGCTGTTTTGCGCGGGTTTTCTAGGCACGACCCTCTGGCTGCTCAAGGCGGCGCATAGTTCCACGTCGCTGGTTTCGCTGGGCATTGCGATGGCGCTGGTTTTATTTCTGGGCTTGCGGTTTGTGAACCGGAAGCTTGTCGGCGTTTATGTCGTGACGGGAATCGTTATGCTTATCTTCGCCGAAGCGACCTTCGGAATTTTCAGTCAAGCACTCCAGATTTTAGGCAAAGACCCGACCTTGACGGACCGGACGCTGCTCTGGCACGAGGTTTTGAAAATTCCGATCAATCCGGTTTTCGGCACCGGCTTTGAATCTTTCTGGCTCGGCGACCGGTTGCAAAAACTTTGGGACATCTACTGGTGGCATCCGATTCAGGCGCACAACGGCTATCTGGAAACTTATTTGAACTTGGGACTTGTCGGCCTTGTGCTGATGATCGGACTGATTATCTCAACCTTCCGAAAAGGCTCCCGGATGCTTTTGGACAATTTTGAATTCGCGCGGTTCCGGCTCGGTTTTCTTGCCGCGTTTGTGTTCTACAATTGGACGGAAGCGGCGATCAAGGCGCTGCACCCGGTCTGGTTTGTTTTCTATCTCATCGCGATGGACTATCCGAAACCACGGGTTAAGACAGTCGAGGAGTTTTCTTTGAGCGAAGAACCTAACGTCGCGAAAATTTTTACGTCATGAAATCAGACTCAACCATTGCGCCAGCGCCGTTGAAACAGATTGCACAGGCATTTCTAAAACAAATCGGCCTCTATCAACGATTGCGATCGTCTTGCATCTACGATTTCTATTGGACGTTTGCCAATCCTCAATGGCTTGCCAATCGCACTAGGGAAATTAAATTTTATCGGACGGCACTTGAGGGTTTTCAAAAGGGAAACCTCGTTTTTGATATCGGCGCGAACGATGGTTACAAGACGGATATTTTTTAAAGACTTGGGGCAAAGGTTGTCGCCGTTGAACCGGATGAAATCAATCAAGCCGTGCTCAAGGGGAAATTCGTTAAAAACAGATTTTTTCCAAAGCCAGTGTTTATTGTGGGCAATGCCGTGAGCGACCGTGTCGGTGTCCTGACGATGTGGATTGATGAGCCGGGTTCGGCATTGAACACGCTCAGTCCAAAATGGGTGGGGACATTGCGGAACGACGAAACACACACCGGGCAACGTCTGCACTTCGCCGAAGATAAAAAGTCGAAACCACCACGTTGGAAAAACTAATCGCCAGCCACGGAATTCCCTTCTACATAAAAATTGACGTGGAGGGCCATGAATTGAATGTCTTGCGCGGCTTAAAACAGCCGGTTCCTTATCTTTCTTTTGAAATCAACCTGCCCGAATTCAAGGAGGAAGGACTTGAATGCATTCGCATACTTGCTGAAATCGCTGTTGACGGAGAGTTTAATTACGTCGCCGATTATCATGAAGGTATGAAATTCGGGCAATGGATGTCGGCAACGGAATTTATCCACACTTTCGGACAATGCAAAGAATATGCCGTTGAAGTTTTTTGGCGACGCATTCGTTGAGCGATTCAAATATTCCGACGTTTTTTCAAAAGGACTGAAATGAAAATATTCAAATTAAAGACAGCGATAACATTCACAGCTACTATTTTGTCAATGACACAGTCGGCTTGTCACGCGTCACTCATCAACGCCGCCAGCGGTTCGTTTGTGGACGTCAGCAACGCCATGGCCTCTGCTCTTCCTGGAAGCATCGTTCTGATTCCGCCCGGAACCAATGTTTGGACTCAGACTTTAAGTTTAAACAACGGTGTTTCCATACAAGGTTCCGGCACGAACCAGACCGTTATCATTGATGAAGAATCTCGCGCCAACAATGGAGGGCAAATTTTCATCCTCACTGGAAATCCAATTTACCCGACTGAATTGTCAAACCTGCAACTTTGCGGTGGCGTGACCAACACTAGTCCCAATTATTTTGGCACCGTCGTTTGCAACGGCACAGCAAACACTTCATGGCGGGTTGACCATGTTGTGTTCAATGGTTTGTATGCAAAAAATATTGTGACTTACGGAAATGCTTTCAACGTCATTGACCACAACTCATTTTTTATGACAGCCATCGCGATTGAAGACAACGGTTATGTTGCTGGTGACGCGAATGGCGACCAGTCGTATGTGTTGCCGCCGACTTATGGTTTGAACAGTTCTAATTGTCTTTATATCGAGGATAATTTTTTCACCAACATCATCGGACAGCAGGCGGGTGCCTGCGACGGCGAAGTCGGCGCGCGTGTCGTGTTCCGTTACAACACGGTTTGCAACGAATACTTTGCCAACCACGGCACTGAAACCGGCGGCCGCTTTCGCAGTGAGCGCAGCTTTGAAGTTTATGACAACAACTTTAACTTTTCGCCGTCGGCGCCCAACTATCCCTATTTCACCATGGCGAACATTCGCGGTGGTTCCGGCGTCATTTTCAGCAACACCGCCAATGGCTACACTTCAATTGTTGGTTTGCGAAATTTCCGCAGCACGGATGCTTACAACGGACAATGGTATCCATTTGGCGGGGCAACCGGCACAAGTCCATGGGATTCCAACAGTCCGACGTTGTATTTGAGTGGAACAAATTCCGCGTCAAACGGTTCAAGTTATCTGCAAGTCGCCGGTGCAAACTGGACAAACGATCAATGGGTCGGATATACGCTGGTCAACACCAACAGCGGCTATTTTTCCCCCGTCAATTCCAATTCAGTGAACACGATGTATTACCTTGGTCCCGGCCTCGTCCAGTCGCATCCACCGATGACGTTCAACACGGGTGACAATTTCCAGCTCTATTTCGTTTATGCCACACTTGATCAGCCCGGACATGGTTCCGGCGACTTGCTGGTTGATGATGGAATGACTACCAACAACGACGAATATGTCATTGATACAAGTTTCGGAGTGCCAGCTTATCCAAGAGAAGCATTGGAACCAATTTACTGCTGGTCAAACACGCTGAGCGGCACGCTCACCGGCATATCCAGTCCGTATCCCGGAATTGAATCTGGGCGGGATTTTTATAATGACACGCCCAAACCCAATTACACTCCATTGCCTTACCCGCACCCGCTGGATGTCATTTACCACCTTGCTCCACCCAATGGTTTTGCCGTCAGCACAAACGCGCCATGATTTGAAATCAGCCTGACGACGCAGTGCCGTTGGCAGCATGATTCTCCTTTTTGGGCCTCCCAGAAAATATTTTTATTCACTGCGTGGATGACTTGGCAGGATTCTCGCACGGGACTGTGCGGACAGCGGGGTAGAAAGCAATTTTAGTAAATGAAATACGTTCTCATTACTTCGGCACGAAACGAACAGGCATTCATCGGCAGGACGCTTGATTCTGTAGTCGCCCAGACCGTTCTACCAGAGCGCTGGGTCATCATTGACGACGGCTCGACCGACCGCACGGCGGAAATTGCCGGGCGTTACGCAAAACGATTTCCATGGATCACTCTCATCCACCGGCCAAAACGTGAAGCAAGAAATTTCGCCGCCAAGGCCGACGCCGTCAACGCCGCGCTGGCACAATTGCAAAATGTTGAATTTGAAATTCTGGGAAATCTAGATGCTGACGTTTCGTTTGGATCGGACTATATGGAATTTCTCATGCAGAAATTTTCTGCCGACCCAAAGCTCGGTGTCGCTGGAACTCCATTCACACAGGCAGGCGATTATGATTCAACCCGCGACAGTTTTGAGGGCGAGAATTTCGTGGCCGGTCCGTGCCAGTTTTTTCGCTGCCAATGTTTTCGCGACGTCGGTGGTTATGTCGCGAGTCGGGCGGGCGGCGTGGACTGGATTGCGGTAATGACCGCGCGGCTAAAAGGCTGGAAAACAAAATCGTTCGCGGAAAAAAGATTTCATCATCACCGTTCCATGGGCACGGCCGAAAAAGGCGAACTTGCCGCGCTTTTTTCCTACGGCCAAAAAGATTATTACCTCGGCGGCTCGCCCGTCTGGCAATTGTTCCGCGTGACTTATCGCCTCGCCAAAAAACCGTATTTGTTCGGCGGCCTTGCGCTGCTGTTCGGTTATGGCTGGGCGGCGTTGCGCCGCGTGAAACGTCCCGTGTCCCACGAGTTAATGCGATTTCATCGCCAGGAGCAGATGAGAAAACTCAAAGCCATCCTGCGCTCGCTTTTTAGATTCAAAAAAGTGGACAACTTCCATTTGGAAAACAGACAGACCAAATCGTCTTGATGCCATCAGCAAAAACAATCGCTCCACTGACTGATAAAGTTTCGGAAGTCCTGACAAACTTTGTTTGCTGGCTTCGGAATTCCGGTGAAGTTTCGTGGGATCACCAATCCTTCTTCGCTGGGCCGGCTGGCAGCCGCGCGAAATCGCTTTATTACCGGAACAAACTCGTCGGCACAGCGGCGGTCGCACCCATGATTTTCTGCGAGGCGTTTGTGCCGAACGCCCGGCGGTTATTTCATCATCCGATTCGCCTACCGATTGCCGACGCGCATTACGCGATGGGCTTTGCTTTTCTGCGCGAAGCGACCGGCGAGGCTGCGCATCTCGAAAGGGCGGTTCATTTTTTGGATGAGCTTGAAAAATCCCGCTGCCCGGATTTCAAGGAGTTTTGCTGGGGCTATCCGTTCGACTGGGTCACGCGCAACGGCGTTATTAAAGCCGGAACGCCGCTCATCACAACCACGCCATACGCATTTGAGGCTTTCCTGCAAGTCAATGAATTACAACCAAGTGAAGAGTGGAAAAATATTTTAGCATCCATCGCGCGCCATATTTGCACAGACATCAAGGATTTTAAGTTTTCCGAAGCCGCCAGCACGAGTTCCTACACGCCTTACGACAAAGGCGGTGTCATCAACGCCTCGGCTTACCGAGCTTTCACGCTGACGAGTGCGGCGACATTTTTTGACAACGACGATTATCTGAAAATTGCCGAACGGAATTTGAATTTTGTTTTAGAGAACCAAAAGGCCGACGGCTCTTGGCCTTACGCGAAAGACGGCGTGCGCGATTTTGTTGACCATTTTCACACCTGTTTCGTGATGAAGTCGCTAGCGAAAACTTATTCGCTCACTGGTGACCATCGGACTCTCGACGCGCTCACCAAGGGCGTGGATTATTATCTGAAAAATCTTTTCGATGAAGACGGGATGCCAAGGCCATTTTCTAAAGCGCCGCGTCTGACCGTTTATAAATGCGAACTTTACGACTGCGCGGAGTGCATCAATCTGTGCCTGCTGCTGCGAAATCATTTCCCGCAATTGCAAACAACGCTGGAAACGGTCGTCACGGGAATCTTGAAAGATTGGGTCAAGTCGGACGGTTCTTTCCGTTCGCGCAAATTAATTTTTGGCTGGGATAACGTGCCGATGCATCGCTGGGCGCAGTCGCAAATGTTTCGCAGCTTGAGTTTTTATTTGCGCGAAAACGCCCATTGTTCGGTTCGCAAAGAGCGGGCTATCAACTTTCAACCATCAATCATCAACTCACCAAATGTGCGGGATTTGCGGCCAGCTTAATTTTTCCCGAAACGAGCCGGTTGACCCGGAAACTATCCGGCGGATGTCCCGCACGATGTTTCATCGCGGCCCGGATGACGAAGGCTGTTTTTTTGACGGCGCGCTTGGGCTCGGCTTTCGCCGGCTTTCGATCATTGATTTGTCTGGCGGCCATCAGCCGATGTCCGATGCGGAAGAATCCATTTGGATCGTTTTCAACGGCGAGATTTACAATTTCAAGGAACTCCGCGCGGAACTCGAAGGCCGTGGTTACAAATTTCGCACGAACTCGGATACGGAAGTCATCCTCCACGGTTACAAGCAATGGGGCGCGGATGTTTTCAACCATCTCAACGGAATGTTCGGCGTGGCAATTTGGGACGTTAAGAAAAAGAAACTCGTCGTGGCGCGTGATGCGATGGGCATCAAATTGATTTATTACAAGCTCGCGGATGGAAAATTAAGTTTTGGCTCGGAAATCCGTTCGGTTCTAGCGGCTGAAAGTTCCAAGCCGGAAGTGAACCCGGCGGCACTCAATTTATTTTTGCGCTTTCGTTACACGCCGTCGCCGCTGACGATTTTTCAAGGCGTCCAAAAACTTGCGGCAGGAACGATGCTGGTGGTTGAAAACGGAAAGTGCCGCGAGGAACGCTGGTATCATTTCACGCCAACTCCATTTCCAAAAACCATCAGTGATGAAGCCGCGACTGAAGAATTGCTGGAATTATATCGCGGCGCAGTTCGCCGACATTTGTTGAGTGATGTGCCGGTGGGAATTTTGTTGAGCGGCGGACTTGATTCGGGACTGCTCCTCGCGTTGATGAATGAGCACGGAAAAAACTGGCCGGCTTACACCATTGGTTACGGAGAGACTTTTGAAGACGACGAACTTGCCGATGCTGCCGAAACCGCCAGACTTTTGGGCGCGCGGCACATTGCGGTGAAACTTGACCAGGCAGAATTTGAGAAGTCGCTGCCAAAAATTGTGGAATCGCTGGAAGAACCTGTGGCCAGTTCTTCCATCGTGCCGATGTATTTCGTCTGCCAGCGCGCACGGCAGGACGTCAAGGTTGCACTCATCGGCCAGGGACCGGACGAATTGTTCGGCGGCTACAATCGTCATCTTGGCGTGCACTACGGAAATCTATGGCGCGGATTGCCAAAAGGAATCCAATCCGCCGCCGCAAAAATAATTTCAAAATTGCCGCGCAATGAAACCTTGAAGCGTGGAGTTCATTCGCTTGGGATTGAAAACCGGTTGGCGCGTTATCAAAATGTTTTTTCCTTGTTTCCGGCGGCGACGGTGAATGAACTTTTCCGTGATCAATTTTTACCCGAAGGCCAAAACGCTGAACTATCCGAATATCTGCGTCCGTTGTTGCCGCAAATGGAAAAACTGGGCGAACTTGGCGGGTTTCAACTGCTTGAAATCCGCTCGTCATTGCCGGATGAGTTGCTGATGTATGCCGACAAACTGTCAATGGCGCACAGCCTCGAAGCGCGTGTGCCCTATTTAGATCGGACCGTTGTTGAATATGCGCAGCAATTGGATGCCAGCTTAAAAGTCCGTCGCGGCGAACGGAAATGGCTGCATCGTCGCGTGTGCGAAAAGTTTCTGCCACGCCAGATTTTAAAGCGCAAAAAGCGCGGCTTCGCAGTAAACGTGGTGGACTCGTGGTTCCAATCGTCGGCGAAAGGAAAATTCACCGACGTGCTCTTGGATAACAGTTCGCTGATGTTTCAATTGCTGAAACCGGAGCCAGTGAAAAAACTTCTGGACGATCATCAATCACGCCGGCAGGACAATCACAAATTATTGTTCAGCCTCGTGATGTTTGAGCAATGGCTGCGCGGAATTCGTTCACAAAGTTGATTTGATTTTTATGGCCACAAATTTATCAGAAATCCGGGTGAAGGGGAAAAACATCCAGGTTCCGTCCGCCGAGATTGATGGGCGAAGGGTGATTGTCACCGGCAAATGGATCAAGACCGTTGCAATCCAGGACGAAGAAGTTGTCGCCGGCGAGCCGGTGAAAAATCCAGCGGCGTTCATCACGGCTTTGAAAAAAGACGGGTTGAAGGCGGATGTACTGACTTTTTTCCAGCGACCACCGGATGTCACACCGAAGTTCCATCATCATTTTGAATGGGATAATTATGCCGTTGTGAATACGGGCAACTTCGAGGCTTGGTGGGAAAAATTGCCGCAAGAGGCGCGCAAAAACACACGTCGTTCCGCCAAGCGCGGTGTCGTCGTGAAAGCCGTGCCATATGACGATGCACTTGCACAGGGCATCTACAAACTTTGCAATGAGTCGCCCATCCGCCAAGGCAGGTCGTTCTGGCACTACGGCAAAGACTTCGCGACGGTGAAGCGCGAGCACGCGACGTTCCTGGAGCAAAGCGAATTCATCGGCGCGTATTTTCAGCACGAGCTCATCGGCTTCATTAAGATGGTCTATGTGGATCATGTAGCCGTCATCTTGCACATCCTCGCGTTCAATTCGCATTACGACAAGCGGCCGCTGAACGCACTACTGACGAAAGCCGTGGAAATCTGCGCACAAAAACGCGTCGGCTATTTCGTCTATGGCAAATACATTTACGGAAACAAAAAAGACAGTTCGCTGGTGGAATTCAAACGGCGCAACGGGTTTGAGCAGATTAACTTTCCCCGATACTACATTCCACTGACTTGGAAAGGCCGGGTTTATGTCAGCTTGAGACTTTATCGCGGAGTGATCGGACTGCTGCCTGAACCAGTTTTGAAAAGACTTTTGCACATCCGGGACTGGCTCAATAACCGGAAGGAAAAACCAGCAGGGGAAAAAAACGATTGCCCGCCCGAGCGTCTGGTTGCGGAATAAATTCGTCTCAAGCCTAAAACACTTTCGCCGGTGTAGCTCAACGTCAGAGCAGCTGATTAGTAATTAGCAGATGGAGTGTTCAATTCCTCCCGCCGGCTCCAATTCCCCGTCCCGACTTTCGCGGCGGCTTTTCACGTTTCATTTTATGCCAGGCATAGCCGGAATCATCAGCCGACGACCCGCCCAAGAATGCGAGGCGCGCGTGAAAGCCATGCTGGCGTCCATGGAGCACGAGACGTTCTATAAATCCGGGACTTGCCCTGTTCCACAACTTGGAATCTACGGCGGATGGGTTGCGCTCGAGAATGCCGCAGGCCGGATTTTTACCAACGAACACAAAGACATCACGCTCATTCTTTCCGGCGAATGTTTTATGGATTCTGAAGTCGCAACCGAAAAAAGAATCATCCGGCTTTACGAAGAGGACGGGCAAAAGTTCTTTGAAAGATTGAACGGACTTTTCAGTGGCCTGTTGATTGACCAGCGGCAAAACAAGACGTTTCTATTCAACGACCGTTATAGCAGTCAGCGGATTTATTTTCACGAATCGGGCGAATATTTTTATTTCGCCAGCGAAGCCAAGGCATTGCTGCGCATTTTGCCAGAACTACGCGAATTCGACCCCGAAGGCGTCACGCAATTTCTGACTTTCGGCTGCACGCTGGATTGGCGAACAATTTTTCGCGGCGTCCAGATTCTTCCCGGCGGCTCACTCTGGACTTTTGAAAACGGAAATTGCCGCAAGGAAAAATATTTTTCGCCGGAAACCTGGAAAATGCAGCCGCAGCTTTCGGGGGAGGATTTTGAAGGTAAATTTCAGGAAACATTCAAAAAAATCCTGCCGCGTTATTTTTCCACTGATTCAAAAATCGGCATCGCACTGACGGGCGGGCTCGACACGCGGATGATTATGGCCTGCCGTCCGCAAAACAGTCACTGCCAGACTACTTATACTTTCGCAGGCAAAAGCGGCGAGACTTTGGACGACAAAATCGCAGCGCGCGTGGCGGCGGCTTGCGGCCTCGAACACAAATTGCTCCGCCTGCAAATGGATTTTTTTTCTAACTTTGCGGCGCATGCGGACAAGACAGTTTTTGTTACCGACGGCTGCTTTGGAATTTCCGGCGCCCACGAAATTTATTTTAACCGGCAGGCGCGCGAGCTGGCGACGCTGCGACTGACGGGAAATTATGGCAGTGAAGTTTTTCGAGGAATTTCGACATTCAAACCCCTGCCGATTTCACCCGAACTTTTTAATCCCGATTTAGGCAGGAAAATACATTCCGAAGCGCAAAAGTTTTCCGAACAAAAAAAAGAGCTGATGACATTCGCCATTTTCAAGGAAATCCCGTGGAACTTGTATGGCGGTTTGGCCGCTGGCCGTTCGCAGGTCAGTTTTCGCACGCCGTATTTGGACAACGAACTTGTCGCACTGGCTTATCAATCGCCGGAAGCAATCCGTCAATCATCGTTGCCCGCGTCGCGCCTCGTGAAAGCCAACAGCACAACTTTGAGCGACATTCCAACTGACCGGGGATTTGCCGGGGACAATTTCGGCCTGAAATTTTTGTGCCGCCGCGCGTTCGCTGAAGTCACTTTCAAAACGGATTATTACAACAACGAAGGTTTGCCACGGTCGCTCGCAACGTTTGATCCCGCGTTCAAATTCATCGCGTCAAAGCTGAGGCTGGCAGGTTTGCATAAGTTTTTGCATTACAACGATTGGTTTCGCCATGAACTGTCCGGCTATTTGCAAAGCACGCTGGATATGCCACAAGTCCGGCAAAGCCGTTTTTGGAACCCCTATTTTGTGAAGCGCATGGCTGGTGAACATATCGCCGGGCGAAAAAATTATTCCCTCGAAATCAACGCGGTGCTCACGCTTGAAGCCGTCGAACGGCTGCTGTTCCGCGAATTACCGCGCAACAACTAATTTCAAAAATATGAACACACTGATCATCAAACTTGGCGCGACGGGCGACGTTGTGCGTACTACGCCGCTGCTGGAAAAGCTGAACGGCAAAATCACCTGGATCACGGCGGCTAAAAACATCCCGTTGCTGGAAGGTTTGGGAAAAAATCCGCGCAGCCTTTCGTGGGAACAACGCAGCGCGGTTGCGAATGAGCGCTACGATTTAGTCATTAATCTGGAAGACACGCTTGAGTCCGGCCAGTTTGTCCAGGAGTTGAAATTTGACCGTTTGTTCGGTGCATTTTTGGATGCAGGCGGCGGGCTGGTATATACCGACGATTCGTGCGGCTGGTTTGATTTGAGCCTCATCAGCCGGTTCGGAAAACAAGAGGCGGACAGATTAAAACTCGAAAATCACCGCACTTATCAGGATCTGATTTTCAGCGGCTTGAGATTCCAGTTCGACGGCGAAAAATATCTTTTGCCCAAACCGGCCAAAACGAATTTATCCGGCGATGTCGCCATTTCACCAAAAGCCGGCGCGGTGTGGCCGATGAAAAACTGGGCTTATTACGCGGAATTAAAACGTGAACTGGAAAAAAGAGGTCTCGTCGTGAACGTGCTGCCGGAACGCGCGACCTTGCTCGAACATTTGGGCGACGTGCGGAATCATCGCGTACTTGTGAGCGGTGACAGTTTGCCGATGCATTTTGCGCTCGGCACTGGCACGCGCTGCGTCACCATTTTCAACTGCACGAGTCCGTGGGAAATTTTTGGTTACGGCGTACAGCAACAGATCACGTCGCCATTGCTGGCGGAATTTTTCTTCAAACGCGGCATGGACGAGCGCGCGACGGGTGCGATTTCTATCCAAGAAGTTTTTAACGCGGTGATGGAGCAACTCGCACCGCCATCACTGGCGAAATTTTTCTTCAAACGCGGCCTGGATGAGCGCGCGACGGGCGCGATTCCCATCGAAGAAGTTCTTACGCATTGATAAAGCAATTCAAATGAATGTAACTCAAGTCAGTCTGCTTACAGGCGGACGCGATAAGCCCTATGCGCTTGGACTCGTGACGGCGCTGGTTGCGGCTGGAATGAAAATTGATTTTATTGGCAGTAACGAATTGGATAGCCCGGAATTGCACGGTAATCCACAAATCAATTTCTTAAACCTTCGCGGTGACCAGAACATTGATGCCGGGTTGTTGCAAAAAATGGCGCGCGTTTTAACCTATTATTTCCGGCTGATTTTTTACGCGGCGACGGCACGGCCAAAAAATTTCCATATTCTTTGGAACAACAAGTTCGAGTTATTCGATCGGACGGCGCTGATGCTGTATTACAAATGCCTCGGCAAAAAAATCATCCTCACGGCGCACAACGTCAACGCCGGCAAGCGAGATGCGAATGATTCGTTTCTAAACCGTCTGTCGCTGAAAATCCAATATCGGTTATGCGACCACATATTTGTCCACACGGTAAAAATGAAGGCTGAACTCGTTTCCGGGTTTGGCGTCCGTGCAGATAAAGCCAGCGTGATTCCGCTTGGCATCAATCACACGGTTCCAAACACCGCGCTGACGGGGGTGGAAGCGCGGCGGCGATTGGGCATCGACGAGCGCGACAAAGTGATTTTATTTTTCGGCCAGATCGCGCCTTATAAGGGATTGGAATTTCTCGTCGCCGCTTTCAATCAGATTATCCGACAAGACCACAGTTACCGGCTGATCATCGTGGGCCGGCCCAAAGGCCCGAAGCATTATTGGAACGGGATTAAAGAAAACATCGCTAACAGCGGTGTGCGCGACCGCGTCATCCAGAAAATCGAATTTGTTCCCGACGCGGAGACAGAATTGTATTTCAAGGCGGCGGATGTATTGGTTTTGCCTTACACGCATATTTTTCAAAGCGGCGTGCTGTTTCTCGGCTATAGCTTCGGTCTGCCAGTGATCGCGGCGGATGTCGGATCTTTGAAAGAGGAGGTTTTCGATGGTAAAACCGGTTTAGTTTTTGAACCTAAAAATGCGGCTACGCTGGCACGCACGATCAAAAATTATTTTGCAAGCGATTTGCATCTCGAATTGGATGCGCGCCGCGTGGAAATTCAAAATTTTGCGAACGAGCGTTATTCCTGGAGTAAAGTCGCGGCGATAACGACAGTGGTTTATTCAAAATTGTCGCCTGTGGAGAAACATTATGGCACGCATTACGCCCCGGAAAAATCATGAGGCCGCTGGTTTCAATTTTAATTCCGGCTTACAACGCGGAGCCATTCATCGCTGACACGATCAGATCGGCGCTGGCGCAAACATGGCTTGAAAAAGAGATTGTCATTGTTGATGACGGCTCAACGGACGGCACGCTTTTAGTCGCGCTGAAATTTGCCGCCGAGGGAATAACTGTTGTGACGCAAAAAAATCAGGGCGCGTCGGCGGCGCGGAACAAGGCCTTTTCACTCTGTCGGGGCGAATACATTCAATGGCTGGACGCGGATGATTTACTGGCACGCGACAAAATCAGCAAACAAATGGAAGCGGCGGTGCAGATTTCAAACCAGCGCGTTTTGTTTTCTTCAGAATGGGGGCGGTTCATGTATCGCGCGCGCCGCACGAAGTTTATTCCAACACCGCTGTGGGCTGATTTGTCGCCGCTCGAATGGCTGCTGCGGAAGATGGGGCGGAATCTTCATATGCAACCGGCGACGTGGCTGGTCAGCCGCGAACTCACTAAAGCCGCCGGACCGTGGGACACGCGATTGTCGCTGGATGACGACGGCGAGTATTTTTGCCGAGTGATTCTGGCGAGTGAGAAAATTCAATTTATTCCAGCGGCAAAATCATTTTATCGGATGTCGGGCTTCAGCAGTTTGAGCAACGTTGACAAGTCAAAAAAGAAACTTGATTCGCTGTGGCTCTCGATGCAGTTGCACGTCCGATCCATTCGTTTACTCGAAGAGAGCGAACAGACACGTGCCGCGTGCCTGACTTACTTGAAAAACTGGCTGGGATATTTTTATCCCGAACGGATGGATATTGTCGAACAGGCGCAACAACTCGCCGCAACGCTCGGCGGCGGTTTGGAACTGCCCCAATTGCGCCGGAAATATGCGTGGCTTGAAAAAATTGCGAACCGGAAAATCGCAAGCCAAGCCCAGGTTGCGCTGCCGAATTTTAAAACATTTTTAACGAGGTCATGGGACAAAGCTATGTTTCATCTGGAAAAGCTCGGCGCAGTTTGAAGATTTTTATGGCGCAAAAACTCATCATTGAAGCCGGACGGACGGAAGGCCAATACTGGCGCGACGTCTGGCGATACCGCGAATTGTTTTACTTTCTTGCGTGGCGCGATTTTTTGATCCGCTACAAGCAAACGTATGTCGGCGTGGCGTGGGCACTGATCCGCCCGATTTTGACAATGTTCGTTCTCACGATGGTCGGGAAATTCGGCAAATTGCCCACGGGCGGGGCGCCTGGCCCGCTTTTTTTCTTTTGCGCGCTGCTGCCGTGGCAGTTTTTTTCAACCACGTTGTCGGAAAGCAGCGTCAGTTTTGTGTATAATGCCAACCTCGTCTCAAAAATTTATTTTCCGCGGCTAGTCGTGCCAGCCAGTTGCGTCATCATCAGCTTTGTGGATTTTTTTGTTTCAGCGGTGTTTCTGGTCATCCTGCTGGGCTGGTATCGTTTCATTCCGCCAGCGGCCATTGTCCTTCTACCGTTTTTTGTGTTGTTGATTTTCGGTGCTTCGTTGGGCGCGGGACTTTGGACGGCGGCGCTGACGGTAAAATTTCGCGACTTCCGGTTCGTCGTGCCCTTTATCGTTCAGTTCGGACTTTTTGCGTCCGTGCTTTTTCCCGGAAAAGGGCATCTGCTTTATTCACTAAATCCGATTGTGGGCATCATTGACGGATTTCGCTGGTGCATTCTGGGCGGAGAAAATGTGATTTACTGGCCGGCATTGGCTGCGTCCGTTGTCGGCGTGACGTTCATGATCATAACGGGACTTTGGTATTTCCGCAAAACGGAACGGATACTTGCCGACATCATTTAATAATTTTTTTTACCAAAATCATTTGTGAGCGACGCCATCATCAACATCGAAAATCTCTCGAAGCTTTATTACCTCGGCAATCACGTGCGCGACGGGCGTGGCTTTCGGCATATCATTGAAGACACGGTTCGCCATCCAGTGCAATGGTTGAAAAATAAGCGCCGGGGCATGAACGCGGGCAAGGAGGAATTCTGGGCGCTCAAAGACGTGTCGTTTGATATCAAGCAAGGCGAAGTCGTTGGCATCATCGGACGCAATGGCGCAGGAAAATCCACGCTGCTGAAAATCTTGAGCCGCATCACCGAGCCGACAACCGGGCGCATCAGCATCAAAGGCCGCGTGGCGAGTTTACTTGAAGTCGGGACGGGCTTTCACGCCGAGTTGACCGGTCGCGAAAATATTTTTCTCAACGGTGCAATCCTCGGAATGAGCAAGGCGGAAATTAAACGCAAGTTCGACGAAATCGTGGCGTTTTCTGAAATTGAAAAATTCCTGGACACGCCGGTCAAACACTATTCGTCGGGTATGTATGTCCGGCTTGCCTTCGCCGTAGCGGCGCATCTTGAACCGGAAATCTTGATTGTGGACGAAGTGTTGGCCGTCGGTGACGCGGCGTTTCAAAAGAAATGTCTTGGCAAAATGCAGGAGGTTGCGCGAAGCGAAGGGCGCACCGTGATTTTTGTCAGCCACAACATCGCGGCGGTTCTGCAACTTACTTCGCACGCGGTGGTTTTGGACAAGGGCCGCGTGCTTTTTTACGGGCCGACGGAAGAAGCGGTGGAGCAATACACCAACGCCATTGGTTCCGATTCAACGGTCTTTTTCCCCGTGGACAAATTGCCGCGCAAATACGGCGGGAACCAAGCCGCCCGCTTTTTGTCCTTTCACTTTGACCGGCCAGCGCCGGTTTTTTCTTCCGGTGAAAATTTTCGTTTTTTTGCAAAAATCCGGGCAGAGGATGATGTGCCACAACTTCGTCTCAACGTGACTATTTTCACCGCTGAAGGCGTCCCGATTGGCAGTTGTTCTGGCGCGGCACGTCCGGGTCTGGCTCGCGGAAAAGAAACTGAAGTTGAAATCTCCATTCCCAACGCGCGGCTGGCCCCCGGCCATTATCATTGCGGTGTGTCCGTAGGCAAAGGCGATCATCGAACGGGCCATGTGGATTTTGACGTAATCATCGACACGTTGGCTTTCGAAGTGCGCTCTGAAGAAGGCGCGAATGGAACCGTCTCAACCTGGCATCGCAATTGGGGATCAATTATTTTTCCAGACTTGATTCAAAAATCTTCAAAAATGGCGATGGCAACTGATTATTATGATAGCCTCTGCAATAATTCCGGAAAAATATGAGCAATGGAATGTCTGGCACGGCGCTCCGTTCGGGCGGCGCGTGCGGTTGCTGCGAGTAAAACGATGGTTCATGTCCGCCGCGCAAGTCCAGCGCGCCTGCGGCGTTTTTGCGATGCAGATGAACAGTTCAACACGGACGTTTGAATATCCGTGGGCGTTTGACGCGGGACAATTGTGTCCGGGCATGAAGGTGCTGGAAATCGGTGGCGGCCTCGCAGGTTTTCAATTTGTCCTCGACCAGTTCGGCTGCGAGGTGGTCAATGTGGATCCGGGATTGGAAGCGCGCGGTGTCGGCTGGCCGTGCGATAAAAAATCCATGACACGGTTGAACGTTTTTTTTCACACTCGGGTTGATTTGCGAAACACTACCGTGGAGCGAGCAAAATTGGCGGATGGCGAATTCGACCGTGCTTATTCCATCAGCGTCATCGAGCACCTGCCCGCCGAGGATTTGGCGAACGTGATGTCACACGTTTTTCGCACCCTTAAGCCCGGCGGACTTTTCATCCTAACCGTTGACCTATTTCTCAATATCCAGCCTTTCTGCTCGCAGCGCACTAACAAATACGGCACGAACCAGAACATCTGCGAATTGATGCGGTCACATCCCTGGAAACTGGTCAGTGGCAAACCAGATGAATTATTCGGTCTCCCGGAATTTGACACGGACAAAATCCTCGGCCGACTGGATACATTTTTGCTCGGACAATATTTCCCGGCGTTGGCGCAATGCATCGTCCTCCAAAAACCCGCCACCTGAACCGATCCTGAAAATCCTCTGCATCACGCATCATGATCTTGACGCGCCGGTTTACGGAGCGGCATTGCGGGCAGGTAATCTTTTCCAGCTGCTCGCGCGACACGGTGACGTGCGCGTGGTTCGCGCTGGCTCGCATAAATTCTGGAATGACCAGCCGCAGAAAACTTTTGGCGGTTTTGAATTGCTCCGATCCGCGCAATTTATGTCCACGCCAAAATTTTCCATAGCTGAAAAATTCCGGCATGAATTCGATCCACGCTTTCTGAACACAAACGGCTTTCAAGCAAGTGCTGCCGACCGCGCCTGGTTGCAAAGCACGATGACTGAATACGACCTCATCTGGATTTATGGACTCACCGTCGCCAATGGCTTCGGCCTCTGGCGCTGGCCGAACGCCGTGCTTGATATTGATGACATTCCAAGTTCGTTTTACCGCAGCGAACTGGCGCACGCCAAAAGCCTTGGCCAAAAACTTCGCAGCCGCCGCCAGGTTTTTTTGTGGAGCCGTCACGAACGGACGCTGCCCGAACGCTTCGACGCCCTTTGCGTTTGCAGCGAGCCGGACAAAAAAATCATGGGTGGCGCGGAAAAAATATTTGTGCTGCCAAACTGTTTCAATTTGCCGGACAAGGAAACCACGAGACAACCCGCCACGCCGCCGCGCCTAGGTTTCATCGGCACTTTTGGCTACGCGCCCAATCGTGACGGCATCCGCTGGTTCGTCAAAAATATCTGGCCGCTTGTGCTGAAAAAATTTCCGGCGGCGCGGCTGCGATTGGCCGGAAGCAAGAGCGAAAGTGAAAACTTTTCCGGCGCGATAAACATTGACGCGCTTGGTTTCGTGGAGGACACGGTGGCGGAAATGGCGACGTGGTCGCTGTCCATCGTGCCAGTGCTGGTCGGCGGCGGCACGCGAATCAAAATCGTCGAGGCTTTCAGCCGCAAATGCCCGGTCGTTTCCACGTCGCTCGGCGCTTACGGCTACGAGGTTGCGGATGGCCGCGAACTTTTATTGGCCGACACCGCGCCGGATTTTGCCGCGAAATGTCTGCGGCTTTTGACCAATCCTATCGAGGGCGAATTCTTGGCGGAAAATGGCTGGCGGAAATATAATGAAAACTGGACTTGGGATCTGCAGGCCGGGCAGATCACCAGAATCGTGGCGCGCGCCGCAAAAAAACATGACTAACGTCATCCAAAAAAAATTCCTGGGCATCATCACGCGACGCGAGCGCTGGGGGTTGTCGTGGCTTGGCTGGTTGATTTTAGTTTTGGCGGGACTGCTGATGGCCATTTTGTTGCTGCTTAATGTTCAGCCGTTTCTGGCCAAAACGCAACGCGTGAACGCAAACATCCTTGTCGTCGAAGGTTGGATTCATGAATACGCCATCCGTGTGGCGGCGGAAGAATTCAAGGCTGGTTCTTATCAAAAGATTTTTACAACTGGCGGGCCATTGATGGGAACTGATGGTTACGCCAATGATTTTAATACCTCGGCCAACGTTGGCGCGGAACTTTTAACAAAGGTTGGCGTTCCGGATGAATTTGTGCAGATGGTTCCTTCGCACATCGCGGGCCGGGATCGAACTTACAGGTCCGCCGTTGCCTTGCGCGATTGGTTTCGTGAACACAATGTGACTGTCCGCAGCATCAACGTCCTGACTGAGGACGCGCATGCGCGTCGGACGCAACTGCTTTTTCAAAAAGCGTTTGGCGCCAATGTTGCGGTCGGCATCATTTCCGTTCCTGATCCCGATTACGACGCGAAGCATTGGTGGCGCACCAGCGAAGGTGTGCGGGAAGTTTTGGATGAAGGCATCGCGTATGTTTACGCCAGAATCTTTTTTCATCCGCCGGAAATTTTTTCAGAAAAGTGAATAACTTCCCTTTTTGAAGGAAAATTAAAACCTGCTAATTGTGAAATCAAAAAAAAGAACCGCCCGCTGCGCGTGTCAAAACAAAAGCAGTTGGGTTTGGACGCTTTCGTCATTTAGTTTGCTGTTCTTGAGTCGCGCCGCAGAAGCGCAACAGGCAATTGCGCCGCCACCGCCGTCGGCCGCCACCACGGAACCGGTCTGGCAACAGACCGAAACAAACCAGTTTGAAGTGTTCAGCCCCGCAGGCACCGCCGCCAGCTCTTCATTGAATCAACCTTTTCAAATCGGACCGGTGACAGTGCGGCCACATTTACTCGACCGCTTTTTTTATGCAACCGGACTGCCATTGAGCCCGGGAAATCAACAGAACACGGCGATCGAGGAATTCTCTCCGGGCATTGCGTTTGATATTGGAACTCATTGGACGTTGGATTACACGCCGACGTTGCGTTTTTATTCCAACCACAATTTCGAGGACGAGTTTGACAACGCGATCACATTAACCGGCGCAACGGCTTATGAAGATTGGAATTTCGGGTTTTCGCAAAGTTATGCTTCCTCCGATTCACCGAATATTCAAACCGGCGCTCAAACCAGCCAGGAAATCTATTTGACCGCGCTCACGGCTTCCTATGCTTTCAACAGCAAAATGTCGCTGGACATGGGGCTTTATCAAAACCTCCAGTTCACCGAGGATTTTCAAAGCTCCCGCGACTGGTCAACAATGGAATGGTTGAATTATCAATTCTGGCCGCGATTCAATGTCGGCATCGGTGCCGGTGCCGGTTATGTGAATGTGGATGTCGGCCCTGATCAAACCTACGAGCAGGCCGCCGGCCGCATCAATTGGCGGGCGACTGACAAGATAAGTTTTAAGCTCAATGCTGGTTACGAGGATCGTCAATTTTTAAGCAATGGGGCCGGTGATTTGCTAAGTCCGACTTTTGGCGCAACCATTCAATACCAACCGTTTGAAGTGACGCAAATTTCCCTGAATGCAAACCGCTCCGAGACCCCGTCTTATTTTCAGGATCAGGTCTCTGAAAATACCAGCATCAATTGTGATTTGAACCAGCGCCTTTTGGGGAGATATTATTTGGATTTGAACGCCGGGTATAACATAACCAAATACGACGCTTCAACGATCGTCGGTTCTGCGAACCCTGACAATGACTATTATTCTTTCTGCGCCCGATTGAGCCGTTCATTTTTGAAACGCGGAACACTGGCGATCTTTTATCAATACAGCGGGAATTCCTCGGCCGAACCCGGATTCACTTATTCGGGCAGCCAGGTTGGAATTGAAATTGGATACAAGTATTAAAGCCGCCGCCAGCGCGGATGGCGGGAATTATTTTGGCGTGAATGGAAAAGGAGTTATGTCCGTTGATGAAGTGAAGTCTTCCGCACTGTTGCGGAAATTTTTTCTGGCCACGGCCATTCTCGTGTTCTGCTTTGGCAAGCCATTGTTTGACTTGTTGCGACTTGCGGCCAAGGATGATTTGTATTCCTACATACCACTGATTCCCCTGATCAGCGTTTATCTGGTCTGGTTGCAAAAGAAAAAATTGCCGAGCTTTCCCGAACCGACGCGCAAACTGGCCATGCCTTTTCTAACGGGCGGTTTGGTGGCAATCGCAGTTTATTGGTTTGCCGTTCGTTCCGCGTCGCCAGCCAATGAAGATTATCTTGCGCTGACTATCTTTGCTTTTCTTTTGTTTTTCACGGGCGCTTGCTGTCTGTTTATGGGAAAGGAAATGTTGCGCGCGATCACATTTCCAATTGTCCTGCTCGTTTTCATGATTCCATTTCCAGAATTCATGCGGCACGGAATCGAAACCTTCCTGCAACATGGCTCGGCGGCGGTTGCCGATGGATTATTCAAGTTGTCGGGCATGCCGGTTTATCAGGATGGATTGATGTTCCGATTGCCCGGTTTCAATCTGGAAGTGGCGCCGGAATGCAGCGGAATACATTCCAGCCTGATGTTGTTCATCTTAAGCCTACTGGCAGGCTATCTTTTTTTGCGCAAGCCGTGGGATCGAACGATGCTGACCCTGGCGGTGATTCCGCTGGCGTTGTTAAGAAATGGTTTTCGGATATTTGTCATCGGACAGCTTTGCGTTCGGATCGGCCCGGAAATGATCAATTCTTACATTCACCGTCATGGCGGGCCGCTGTTCTTCATTTTGGCGTTGCTGCCGCTTTTCCTGCTTTTGATTTTTTTAAGAAAGTCCGAGCGGATGAAATCTCCAACTCAAACATCTGAAATCTAATATGCGAAAACTCCATTTTTTCCTGACCATGGTTGTCGCTGGTCTGCTGGCAATCGGCAGCGCCGGTTGTTCGGCGAAGGCAAAGAAAATCTACCATTTGGCGCGCGCGAACCGATATTTCGCTTCCGGCCAATATGACCAAGCCGAGATTGAATACATCAATGTCCTCCGCAATGACCAGCAAAACGCCGAGGCATACGGATGTCTGGGCGTCCTTTATTTTGATGAAGGACGCTATCAAAGCGCCGCGCCCTTTTTGTTCAGGGGTAGCCAGTTGGCGACAAATAATTTGGAACTGCATTTGAAACTGGGATTCATCTATCTGGCGATGGGAAAATCGAAAGCGGCGCGGGATGAAGCCGGTTTTGTCCTCGCACGGAAACCACAGGACAAGGATGCGCCGCTCCTGCTGGCCGAAACCAGCACAACGCAAAAAGAAATTACCGACGCGCGGCAGCAATTGCAAAAGTTGTCGCAAAGCGGGGACAAGGCAGCGGTCGAAGTGGCTGCGGGGATGCTTTCTTATCAAGAACACGATTTCAAAACCGCCGAAGCTGATTTCCAACACGCCGAAGTTTTTGATCCAAAATCCGGCGCGGCGTATTTGGCGTCGGGTGTTTTGCATCAGGCGCAAAATAATTTGAAGTCAGCCGAGGCCGACTTCAAAACGGCAGCCGATCTTTCTCCACCACGATCTCCCGCGCGACTGCAATATGCCCGGTTTGAAATGCAAACCGGCAATGCTGCGGTGGCCAAAAACGTTCTCGATGAAATTGTTAAAAAAACTCCGGACTATCTTCCCGCGTGGGTCGGTTTGGCGGAAATTGCGCTGGTCGAGAAAAAATCCGACGAATGCGCCGCTTCATTGAACAAAGCGCTCGCTCGCGACCCGGAAAATTATGACGCGTTGCTGTTGCAAGGCCGGCTGGATCTCGCGCAAGGTGAAACCGCAAGGGACATTACGGAGTTGGAGCGGATGGCCAAAACTTATCCGCAGGCTTCGCAAGTTTATTACCAGCTTGCCTTGGCATACCTTGTGAATGGCGAGTCGGCAAAAGCCGTCACCAGCCTGAATCAGGCGGTGACCTTGAACACACATTTCACCGAGGCTATTTTGCTGCTGGCGCAAGTTGAAATCAAAAATGGCGATCCCGATTCCGCCAGCGTTTTGTTGAAACAATTAATCGCCAACCAGCCTCAACATCTGCCAGCCCAACTGTTGCTGGCCGACGCTTATCGCGCACAGAACAAGTCCGGTGACGCGCTGGCGATCTATCAACAGTTGGAAAAATCGTTTCCACAAAATTTGCAGGTTCCGTTGCTGATGGGTTCAACCTTCCTGCAGCAAAAAGATAATGTCGCGGCGCGGAAGGAATTTGATCGGGCGTTGGAATTTGCTCCAGACAGTTTGCTTGTGTTGGAACAATTGGTGGATTTGGATTTGACGGAAAAACAATTCGCCACCGCGATGCAACGCGTGGAAAAAGCGATTGGAAAAAATCCCAAACAAGCAGAGACGCGGCTGCTTCAGGCGAAGGTGTTTGCAGCCCAGGGAGACACCAATCAAGCCGAAGCTGCCTTGTCAAAGGCCATTGAATTGCAGCCGGAATCTCAAACCGCCTATTTGCTGCTGGCCCAATTATATATTAATTCCAAACAGAACCAGCAAGCCATTGCAGAGCTCAACACGGTGATTGATAAAAATCCACAAAACGTTTTGGCGTTGATGCTTCTGGGCATGATCCGCAACGAAGAAAAGGATTATCAGGCAGCGGCGGATATCTACGAAAAAGTGCTGGCCATAAATCCAAAGTCCGCTCCGGCACTCAACAATCTGGCGTATATTTATTCCGAATATTTAAATCAGCTTGATCGCGCATACGAGCTGGCGCAGCGTGCGAGGGATTTGCTTCCCGATGACCCGTCCACTGCGGACACGCTGGGGTGGATTCTTTACAAAAAAGGCGAATATCCTTTGGCGTTGGGACTCCTCCAGGAAAGTGCAAATAAACTGCCAGCTGAACCGGACGCTCAATTTCACTTGGGCATGACTTGTTACATGATGGATGAAGAAGAATCCGCACGCGCCGCTTTTCAGCGCGCCCTCCAGTCCAACAGGGCATTTTCAGGTCGGGACGAATGCGAGCAATGTTTATCCGTGTTGGCGGTTGATTCCCAAACCACTGACACTGCTGCACGCGTCAGCCTGGAAAAGCAGGTTGTCGTAAAACCTAACGACCCGGTTGCACTCGCCCGGCTGGGATCAATTTATCAACGCGAAGGAATTTTAAACAAGGCAATCGCGACGTACGAAACAATCTTGAAAGCAAATCCGAAAAATGTGATAGCCATGACGCATCTCGCCCAACTTTATTCTCCCAAAGACCAGCAGAAAGCTTTTGATATGGCCAAAGCTGCCTACGAATTGGTTCCTAATGACCCGAATGTTTCTTACATTTATGGACGCTTGGCCTATCAGACCGGCAATTACAAATTGGCGGCAAGCCTGCTTCAAGAAGTGGCTCAAAATCAGTCGGCCAGTCCGCAAGCCCTCTATGACTTCGCCGACGCGGCTTACAGCATTGGAAACATATCGGACGCCCAAGCCGCCATGTTAAACGCTTTGCAGGCCGGCCTTGCTTCGCCTCAATCCGATGAAGCCAGACAATTTCTCGACCTGGTTACCCTCTACGCCAATCCAACACAGGCAGTCGCGGCAGAATCCCGCGTTGAAGAAGTTTTAAAATCAAATCCCGGCGATGTCCCGGCACTCATGGCTATGGCCATGATCAACGAACAAAAAACGAACTTCTTTGCGGCGGAACAGACTTATGAAAAAGTGTTGAGCCATTATCCAGATTTCTCTCCGGCACAAAGAAAATTGGCGATCCTTTATGCCGAAGATTCGGGCAACATAGAAAGAGCTTATGTGCTCGCGGTAAAAGCCCGCGAATCATTTCCTGACGATTCGGTGCTTGGAAAAGTTTTGGGCATTATCGTATTCCGGCAAGGCGATTATGCACGCGCCGCAAGTTTGCTAAAAGAAAGCGCCGCCGAACGAAGCGCGGATTCTGAACTTTTTTATTATTTGGGAGCCGCTCAATATCGCCTCCAAAATCGCATGGAAAGCAGAACGTCCCTTCAGCGAGCCTTAAGGATGGATTTATCCGGCAAGCTGGCCACAGACGCGCGGCAGATGTTGGTGGAATTGAAATGAACAAAGGCGGAAAATTCACTCCCCTCCCCCAAAAACGTCAGAATTGATTACGCAATCTAAAATTGAACCGTATCAGCCTGAAGATGAATGGTTTAAAGTTAAAATACCCGCCAAATCGAATTCCAGCGTCGGAATGCTTTACAGTTCTGGGTTATTAAGCCTTGAATTTTAAACTAATAAAATGAATACAAACAATTCAGAATTAACAACTTAAATACTTATTAAGAATTTAAAAGCCGGTTGGCATTGTCTCTGCTTAACAAGTGACAGTGACGGTTAAAAATTAAACATCAACAATTAACAAAAGCAAAAAAATGAAAAAAAATTGGATCAAAAAAATATCAGCGGCTGCGGCCGTGGTTTGTCTGACCGGTATCGCCCAAGCAACACCAATCACAGGCAACATTGGATTCAGCGGTGCCGTGGACTTGAATAGTTCCTCGGTAAATACTGCAACGGCAGTAACCGAATGGCTCAATACGGTTGCTGCCAGCCCTTCCGGATCGTTTGTCGGGCTGGTCAACAATGGTGACGCGGTTTCCATGGCGGGTGCGACTCCGTGGTCCTTCAATTCGGGTCCTCTGGCTAATTTCTGGAGTGTCGACGGGTTCACATTCAGCTTGATCTCATCTTCCATTGTCTCCCAATCTGCGGGATTCTTGAATGTCTTGCTGGCTGGCACAGTCAGTGGTAACGGCTTCACCACGACAGTATTCGACGGAACATTTCAAGTGGCAGATCCAGCCTCGGGTGGCCCTGAAACGTTCACCGAACGGCTTTCTTTCGGCTCGGTTCCGGATGGCGGCACGACTGTGGCGCTGCTCGGTCTCGGCCTTTTGGGTCTCGGATTGTTTCGCCAGAAAATGTTGATTGCCTAATCCACAGAACATTTAGAACTTCGTCAAGGGCAGGGATTTTTCCCTGTCCTTGCTTTTCTTGCCGGATACGAATGGGCTTGATGATCTAATAGGTTGGCCAGGAATGGAGTAAAAGAACGTCTTGGCAATCGGCTTTGCGGATTACAGGCGGTTTATTGACGGCATATTTTATGCATCAGGTAAACACCCCATCGCACACGCAAGCATTTCATCATAATAGTAGTGCCATGAAAGAAAACAAAATTTCGCAGAACCGGGAACCAAAGGAACGAAAACGTGAATTATACAAAAACACTATCATCGGCTTGGTGTTTTTCGCGGTCGTTTTTGTCCTTTTGAGGTGGGCCTTATTGTAAAACAAGAGAACTTTTATCGGCCAAATAAATAAGGAGGCTGCGGCCCAAATTTTTCTTCCGGCAACAATCAATTTGGTTTTAGTTCAGGCAGATGACCATTTTTTCAATGAGATTCTTCATCCCCCTCATTGACGACTGTCGCCCGAATCCAATTTAAGCTGCGGTGGATTGGAAAAATAAGACAATGAACATCACTGCCTTGCTCGCCTTTGCTGGCGCTTTTTTCAGCGGAGCTTTGGCTTTCATGGTTTGTTGGCGACAACACAAATCCATCGCTCATCGGTCGTTTGCGGCGGGCATGACTGTGCTGGCGGTAGAAAGCATTTTCAACGGATGTTCCCTGAATGCGGTTTCGGTGAAAGAAATGGCCTATTGGCAGGATTGGGGACTGGTCAGCATATCTTTTCTGCCGGGAATCTGGCTTCTCTTCAGCTTGAGTTATGGGCGCGGAAACCATCGGGAATTTTTACGCCGATGGCGTTCCGCTTTGGTTCTGGCATTTTTGATGCCGGTGGGATTGGTCGTATTAGTTCAGGGAAACTTGATCATTTCCGCGAAACAAAATAATGCAGGTCATTGGATATTTGCCCTGGGAATTCCCGGCATTATTTTGAACTGCCTGTTTCTACTCGGTGCGGTGCTGGTGCTGATAAATCTTGAGCGGACCTTCCGGGCATCGGTTGGCACAATGCGTTGGCGGATTAAGTTCATGGTTTTGGGACTGGGCATGCTGCTGGTCGTCCGGGCGTGCATCAGCAGTCAGATGCTTCTATTTCACGCGATCGATCGCTCGTGGCAAACGGTCAATTCCGGCGCGCTGCTCGTGGCGTGCCTACTGATGCTCCGCTCGCTTTTTCGCGCGGGACATTTCGACATGGACGTTTATCCGTCCCATTCCGTGCTGCAAGGTTCACTCACGGCATTGCTGGCGGGAATTTATCTGCTGATCATCGGCGCGTTCGCGAAGCTGGTAACTTTTGGCGGCGGCGACACCGCTTTTACCCTGAAGGCATTTGTCATGCTTGTCGGGTTGGTGCTGCTCACGGTCTTGCTGCTGTCCGACCGGGTGCGAGTGCACACCAGCCGTTTCATCAGCCGGAATTTTCAAAGACCGTCATACGATTACCGCACCGTGTGGAGAAAATTCACCGAAGGCACGGCTGCCTGCGTGACGCAAAAGGAGTTGTGCCAGACATCGGTCAAATTGACGGCGGATGTTTTCCAGGTTCTTTCCGTGACGATGTGGCTGGTGGACGAAAAAAAGGAGCAATTGGATTTTGCGGCCTCAACTTTTTTATCCGATGTCAGAGCCGGGGCGCTGAATCCAAAAAAATGTGACGCGACAAACATAATCACCGCCCTGCAAAAGCATCCAGAGCCAATTGACATTGATTCATCCAAGGAACAATGGGCTGCCACGTTGAGGCGGTCTCACCCGGATGAATTTTACAAAGATGGGAACCGCGTTTGTGTGCCGATGGTTGTCGGCGGTGAAATTCTTGGCCTGATGATTTTGGGCGACCGCGTCGGCGGCGGCAATTTTTCACAACAGGATTGTGATCTGCTCAAGTGTGTCGGCGATCAAATTGCCGCCAGCCTGCTCAACGCCCGGCTTTCCCAAAAACTGTTGCAGGCGAAGGAACTGGAAGCCTTTCAGACGATGTCGGCATTTTTTGTCCACGACCTCAAGAACGCGGCGTCTACGCTCAATCTCATGTTGCAAAATCTGCCCGCGCACTTTGACGACCCGGCATTTCGCGAAGACGCCGTGCGCGTCACGGCCAAATCCGTCGCGCACATCAACCGGCTCATCGAGCGCTTAAGCCATTTACGCCACGAATTAAAGATCAAACCGGCGGCAGCAGATTTGAACGAAATCGTTTCCGGATTTTTTGCCGAATGGGAAAAAGCCGCCGGCGTCAATCTGGCGAAAAA
>Ga0206798_1022_pt1 | contig 35787 bp, 29 predicted proteins | sample Alteio_BWOrgCont_66_FD_152893 | JGI IMG/M metagenome (GOLD analysis project Ga0206798, IMG submission 152893) | Enriched cells from forest soil in Barre Woods Harvard Forest LTER site, Petersham, Massachusetts, United States -... | ecosystem: Environmental > Terrestrial > Soil > Temperate forest >...
CCGGCTTCGCTCGATGCCCCGATCGGCGATGATGAATCGAATAATTTTGCCGACGTCGTCGAGGACGAGAACGCCACTTCCCCATATGAAAATCTCGAGGACAAGACCGTGACCGGCATGTTGCAGGACATGGTCAAGCATCTGGACGATCGCGAAGCAACGATCCTGCGCTATCGCTTCGGCCTGGATGGCGGTTCGGAAAGAACCCTGGAGGAAGTCGGCGAGAAATTCGGTGTTACCCGCGAGCGCGTTCGCCAGATTCAGAACCTGGCCCTCAAAAAAATGCGCAAGATGATCGAGAAACTCGAATCCCAAAAAAACAAGGAAGAATGATGTCCAAAGTCACTCCCGCCGAAATCGAGGCCGCCATCCGCAATGTCCCTGATTTTCCCAAGCCGGGCATCCAGTTTAAAGACATTACCCCCGTCCTCGCCGACGCGCGGCTGTTTGCCGGCACCATTGATCTGCTGTGCGATGGATTCAAGCCCGGCTCAGTGGATGCCGTTGTCGGCATTGATGCGCGCGGGTTCATTTTTGCCGCCGCCGCCGCCATGAAACTGGGCGCCGGTTTTGTCCCTGTTCGCAAAAAGGGGAAGCTGCCGTACAAGACCCACGAGCAGGATTACGCCCTCGAATACGGCGCCGCCACCGTGGCCTTGCACGTGGATGCGCTCAAGCCCGGCGCGCGCGTGTTGTTGATCGATGATTTGCTGGCGACCGGTGGCACCGCCGCCGCCGCCGTCTCTCTTGTCAAAAAACTCGGCGCCGAGATCCTCGAAGTCAGCTTCCTCATCGAATTGAAATTCTTGAACGGACGTGAAAAGCTGAAAGGCTGCAAGATCAATTCCCTGGTTGTGTACTGATTTTTGATCATCCTCATTCTCATCCTCTTCGTCGAAGATCATGTTGACATACAGGCTGTTTGGTGTCTAATTAGTAATCGGTTGAAAAAACTATCCGCCATTTTGTTCAGCGTGCTGCTGGTGTGTATGCAAACTACGCCTTTATCGGCAGTTGCGTTAACGTCACCCTGCTGCCAAAAAGTGACAACGGATACTTGCGCTGCATCATGTGGCGATGCGGATTGCTGTGTGGCTCATCCTTCGCCTGATTCAAAGCCTGCGCCCACAGTTCCAGCGCAATTCAATGCTCAAAATCAAGTTTCACTGCTCGCGCCGATGATTATGGCCTGGGCATTGCCGGAGAATCCGGCTAATGCGATTTCTTCCATCACAGTGTTGCCATTGATGGCGACAAGTGTTCCGCTTTACGAGCGGAACTGTGCCCTGCTTCTCTGATTCAACTCCATTAAAAGCCCGTAGTGTGCCTTGAGTTGGCGCATTTCAGTTTTCTCCTTTTACTCCACGGAAATTTTGTGCCCGTGAATTGTCTTTGAATTTTCCGCCGCGCACAAATGGCGGACTGAAACTAAAACTTTATGAAAACGAAAGTAATTTTGATTGCAGCTTTAGCGGTGATTCTCGGCGGTAGCGCGGTTTTGTTCGCCCCATCCCATTTGTCTGCGCAGACAAATAATCCGTCCTCAGAAACAAATAACGCGGCAACGGACGCCAAACCTAAGCCCTATCCATTGGACACCTGCGTTGTTGACGGAATGAAACTCGGCAGCATGGGCGACCCTTATGTGTTTGTGTATCAGGGGCAGGAAATCAAATTTTGCTGCTCCGGCTGCAAACCGATCTTCCTGCAAGACCCCGGCAAATACATGAAGAAAATTAAGGACGCGGAACCCGCTGCCAACAAATAAGAATATGAAAATGATTTTTTTCGTGGTCGGCGTTCTGATTATCAGCGCGGGAATTCTTTGGATTACCATAGATCATCCGTTCACAACCACGGCCGGGAATTCCGTGGGGCGCAAAGTGCTTTACTATACCTGCTCAATGCACCCGTGGGTCCGGGAAAGCAAGCCGGGCCAATGCCCGGTATGTGGTATGAATTTGACGCCGGTTTATGCAAATGAAAGCGGTGATGCTCCCGATACCGATTCAAATTCGGGCACGGTCGCACTCGAACCGGATAGCATCAGCACGATCAATGTGCAGACCGATTCAGTCGAACTTCGTCCACTGCGCCGCACGTTGCATTTTTCGGGACAAATCGCCGGCAATTCGTATCAAACGGCATGGTTTGAATTCACCGCGTATCAGCGCGATCTGGAATGGCTGAAAATCGGCCAGACTCTCAATGTTTTCGTGACGGGCGTGCCGGACAAAATTTATACGGCGCAAATCAAAGAGCACGGCACGAAACCGTTTGCAGACGCGAATTTCGACATGATGACGAGCAGCACGACCGTTCGCGCGGAAATTTCGGGCGCACCCATCCAGCCGGGCGACTTTGGTAAACACAAATTATTCAACGGCCTTCACGCTGAAGCTCATCTGGTCGCTGAAACTGAGCCGACACTGACGATTCCGCGAAGCGCGGTGATTTCACGCGGTATCGGTCCAATGGTGTATGTGGACATCGGCGGCGGCCATTATGCGCCCCGCGCGATTGAACTCGGCCGCATCGGCGACGAATTTGCCGAGGTTCTCGCTGGTTTGAAAGAAGGTGAAAAAGTTGTTACGACCGGCAATGTGCTGATTGATTCGGAAGCGCAATTGACTACAGGCGAATAATTTTATGATCAATCGCATCATCGAATGGTCGCTGCATAATCGCTTCCTCGTCATTTGTGGTACGTTATTGCTCGCCGGTTTCGGCATCCACGCCCTCTATCAAACACCGGTAGATGCGATTCCTGATTTGAGTGAAAACCAGGTCACTGTCTATGCCGACTGGATGGGGCGCAGCCCACAAGAAGTCGAAGATCAGGTCACTTATCCGTTATCGGTGAACTTGCAAGGGTTGGCTGGCGTAAAAGCGGTTCGTGCCGCTTCAATGTTCGGCTTCTCGCTCATCACTGTCGTTTTTGACGACAAGATTGACAATTATTTTGCGCGTTCGCGTGTGATGGAACGGTTGAATTATCTCGGTGATATATTGCCACAAGGCGTCGAGCCAAAACTCGGTCCCGACGCAACCGGCCTCGGCTGGATTTACGAATACTATTTGGACGTTGACCCGAAAACGTCTCCGAAAGGCGGTTACGATTTAGGCCAACTGCGTTCCATTCAGGACTGGTTTGTGCGTTATCAATTGAATTCCGTTTCCGGTGTCGCGGAGGTCGCCAGTATCGGCGGCCAGGTGCAACAATATCAGATTGAAGTCTCGTCGCTGAAAATGCGCGACCACGGCGTGATGCTGATGGACGTGATGAACGTCGTGAGGGAAAGCAACCTTAACGTCGGTGGAAAAATTATCGAAGAAAACGGGATGGAGTTTGTCGTGCGTGGCATTGGCCTTGTCCATTCGATTTCTGATATAGAAAACATTGTCGTTTCGCAAAGCAATGGAATGCCAATTTATCTCAAAGATATTGCTACTGTTCAACTCGGTGGCGATTTCCGGCGCGGCGCATTGGACGTGAACGGGCATGAAGCTGTCGGTGGAGTCGTCGTTATGCGGAATGGTGAAAACGCGATGGCCGTCATCAAAGCCGTGAAGGATAAAATCGCGCAGATTTCATCCGGCTTGCCACAGGGTGTTAGCATTAAACCATTCTATGACCGCAGCGATTTGATTTCGCGCACAATTGACACTTTGAAGCATTCTCTGGCCGAAGAAATTATTTTGGTCGCGCTCGTCATCATCGTTTTTCTTTTCCATTTTCGCAGCATCCTCATCGTCGTGTTGCCGTTGCCGCTTTCGATTCTGGCTTCGTTCATTTTGATGAATCACTTTGGCATTTCGTCAAACATTATGTCGCTTTCCGGCATAGCCATTGCCATCGGTGTGCTGGTGGACGCGGGAATTGTCATGGTCGAAAATATTATTAGGCAGGCTGGACGCGCTGAAAATGAGAAGGGCAGCCAGCTTAAGAGCGCGGAAATCTTTGAAGTCACGCTTGCCGCCGCAAAACAAGTGGGTCGCCCGATTTTCTTTGCAGTGCTCATTATCATTCTGGCCTTTACGCCGGTGTTCGCTTTGTCAGGACAGGAAGGCAAATTGTTTCATCCGCTCGCGTTCACCAAAACATTTGCAATGGTCGGCGCGGCGATTCTCGCAATAACGCTTGTGCCGGTGCTGTGCGCCACACTCATTCGTGGGCCATTTCAGGCAGAGGATAAAAACTGGTTGATGCGCGGACTACTGGCAATTTACGACCCGGTTCTTGCGTGGGCGCTCAAACATCGAAAAACCGTGATTGGATTGGCCGCAATTTTATTGGGGGCGGCATGGATTCTCGCACTGGGTTTGCCACGACCCATCATTGCCGGAATTTCAAAGGTAAATCCGGGTCTTGCGGATAAATTACCACACGGTATGGGCAGTGAATTCATGCCGCCGTTGAACGAGGGCAGTTTGTTATTTATGCCGGTGCTGCTGCCCCAGGTTTCGATTTCGGAAGTGCAACGCATCATGTCCTGGCAGGATCGCGTTATCAAGGACACCCCCGAAGTCGAATCCGTCGCCGGAAAACTTGGACGCGCCGAAACGCCGACCGACCCCGCGCCCGCGCAAATGATTGAGACGACCATTATGCTCAAACCCGAATCAGAATGGCGCAAAGGCATGACGAAAGACAGACTCATCGCCGAATTGACGGAAAAGCTTGGGCGAGTGCCGGGCTATGTGCCAGGCTTTTTGCAGCCGATTCAAAACCGGATCCTGATGGTCAGCACGGGCATTCGCGCACAAGTTGGAATCAACGTTCTCGGTGATAATCTGGATGCGATCCAGCAAAAGGCGTTTGAAATCGAACGTGTCATTCGCACCATTCCTGGCGCGGTCGGCGTGGCCGCGTCGCGGATGCAAGGCAAGCCCTATCTGAACATCGAAATCAATCGCGCGCACTTGACACATTTCGGTTTGCGCGCACAGGACATTTTGGATGTTGTCGAGACTGGAATCGGGGGCATGAATGTTTCGACGGTCATTGATGGCCGCGAGCGGATTCCGATTCAAGTCCGGCTCGAACGCGACGAGCGCGACGATATTGAAAAACTCGGTGACATTCTTGTGCCGATGGGAATGGGAAAATATATTCCGCTCGGCCAGATCGCCACCATCAGCCGCGACATTGGGCCGGATGAAATCGACAGCGAGAACGGACAGTTGCGTGTGTTTGTTCAAGCCAATGTAGAAGGCCGCGACCTCGGCGGTTTCGTGAAGGAAGCACGGGCACGGATTTCGAAGGAAATTCAACTTCCCGCTGGCATGACGATTGAATGGAGCGGCCAATATGAAGATCAAATCCGCGCTGAACATACGCTGCTGCTGATTGTGCCGACGGCATTGTTCATCATCTTTCTGCTGCTCTACATCGTTTATCACAGTCTCAAGGAAGCCGCGCACGTCATTCTCGCCGTGCCCTTTGCGCTGACAGGCGGTGTGTTTCTGCAATGGTTTCTCGGCTACAACTTCAGCGTGGCCGTTTGGGTTGGTTACATTGCGTTATTTGGCACGGCAATTCAAACCGGCGTGGTTATGGTAGTATATTTGCAGGAAGCCGTCGCAAAGAAACGCGCGGAACTCGGCAACAAAATGTCGCAGATGGATTTGGTTCAAGCGGTAAAAGATGGTGCGCGGTTGCGGTTGCGCCCGATTGTGATGACCGTTGCTACCATCGTCGCCAGTTTGCTTCCGATTTTATGGAGCAACCGTGCTGGTTCGGAAGTGATGAAGCCACTCGCTGCGCCGATCATCGGCGGCATGGTGAGTAGCCTCGCGTGCATCTTGATTGTGACTCCCGTAATCTTCACTTGGTTGCGCGAACAGGAAATGAAAGGACAAACTGAAATATGAGCTGGCTCTGGCATAGTCTATATGCGGCGGCGGTGATGCTCTGGGAAACGCTCTGGGCGTTGGTCTTGGGGTTTGCCCTTTCCGCATTCTTACAAGTGTTCTTCCGAAAAGAACAAATCACAAAGCACTTTGGGCACGCCGGTTTGCGCGAAGTCGCTTTGGCGACATTTTTTGGCGCGGTTAGTTCGTCATGTTCTTACGCTGCGACTGCGACGGCAAAAAACTTTTTCAAAAAGGGCGCGGCGTTAGTTCCGACACTCGCGTTCATGTTCGCCTCAACAAATCTTGTCCTCGAACTTGGATTCATCCTCTGGATTTTGCTCGGCTGGACATTTCTTTTCGCGGAAGTTGTCGGTTCATTCGTTTTGATCGCCGTAATGTGGCTGCTGGTGAAACTGACATTGCCGAAAGGACTGGAAGAAATCGCGCGGGTGCACGATAGCGGCGAAGTTAAATCTTGCTGTGGCGGTTGTCACGAACTGGAAATGGAATCGGATGAAGAACCTTTCAAACAGAGAATCTGCCGCCGCGAGAATTGGATTCGCGTTGCCGATGCTTTCATCATGGATGCCCTGATGCTTTGGAAGGAAATGCTGACTGGTTTCCTCATCGCCGGATTTTTGATGGTGCTTGTGCCGGGTGATTGGTGGAAAAATCTGTTCATCAGCCAGGGTACCGGCTCTGTGCGTCTGGTTGAAAATACAATCGTCGGTTCGCTGATTGGTGTCGCCTCGTTTGCATGTTCGTGTGGCAACATTCCGCTGGCAAGCGTGCTGTGGTCTGGCGGCATCAGTTTCGGCGGCGTGATTTCGTTTATCTATGCTGATTTGATAATCATTCCGCTCATTCTCATTTATCGGAAATACTACGGAACAAAAGCCGCGCTTTACATCACCGCCGTTTTATTTGTTTCAATGGTGGCTGCGGGAATCATCGTGGACTTGCTGTTTAGAGCTTTGGGGCTGATTCCCAGCGTCCGCCCGCCCAGCGCCATTGCCGAAGCATCCTTCCAATGGAATTACACAACATGGCTGGATTTCACCGCAATCATCGTAAGTGGATGGTTAGTCTGGATTCATTTCAAAAGACCAAACAAGCCAGTGGGCATAAACACAATTATTGAATGAACTGAATTTCGTCCCCATGGGAATTAGGGTCCGGGTGAGGGGTGAGGCAAGTGAAAGGCGCAATTCCTCCTGAGTGAGATCCTTACCCTTGCGGCATTCCTTGAAGTGCTCCAAGCAATTCAGTTTTCCTGTCCCCGGTTTCCCGCTATCGTCTTGCCAATGCATTGGCTGCAATCGCTCGATACAACCCTGTTTTATTTTATCAACCATTCGTTGAGCAATCCGCTCTTCGACTGGTTGATGCCCATCCTGAGCGGCGGCAATGGCGCCATGCAGTTTTTCGTTCCCCTGGCCGTGCTCGCCGCGTTTGCCGCCATCTTTTTCGGAAACACCCGCGCCCGGCTGTGCGCTCTGATGATCGTGCTCGTCGTCGCCCTAGGCGACCCGCTCATCATTAACACCCTCAAGCACGCCGTCGCCCGTCCGCGCCCATGCATCGTCCTTGCCGATGCCATCGCACGCGTCGGTCGCACCAACTCCGGCAGCATGCCCTCATCCCATGCAGCCAACTGGTTCGCCGCCGCCATGGTTGTCTTTCTCTTTAACCGCAAAAAACGCTGGCTGACCATCCCAACGGTTTGCATGGCCGCCGCCGTCGCCTTCTCACGCGTGTACAACGGCGTTCACTATCCCGCCGATGTTTTGGCGGGAGCGATTCTCGGAGCCGGTTATGCTGTGGCGCTCATAGTCGCCGCCCAGGCTCTATGGGATTTCGCCGGCAAAAGATGGTTCCCGCTTTGGCATGAGCGATTACCCGTTTTGATCGATCCGCCCGATAAACCGCAAACTCCCGGTCGCATCGCTGAAGTTGAATGGCTGCGCCTCGGTTATCTTTTGATATTTGTTTCGCTCATCGGCCGCTGGATTTATCTCGCCAGCGGAGTGGTTGAACTGGGTCAGGACGAAGCGTACCAGTGGGTCTGGTCCAAGCACCTTGCCCTGTCCTATTACAGCAAACCACCCGGCATCGCCTATATCCAATTCGTGGGCACCTCCCTGTTTGGCGACAACGGCTTCGGCGTCCGGTTCTTTTCCCCCTTGTTCGCCGCAATTTTAAGTTTGATTGTCTTTCGCCTGTTCGCCCGTGAAGTCAGCGCCCGTGCCGGCTTTTGGTTGCTCTTCGCCGTCACTGCCGTGCCATTGCTTGGTATCGGCTCAATTTTAATGACCATCGACCCGCCCCTGGTGTTGTGCTGGACATGGGCCATGCTCGCCGGATGGCGCGCGGTCCAAACCGAAGGCAAAACCCGTGATTGGCTGGAAACCGGCCTGGCGATGGGCGTGGCCTTTCTCTGCAAATACAGCGCCCTTTATCAAATTGTCTGCTTCGCGATTTTCTTCGCGTTATGGGCGCCCTCGCGGGTTCATTTGCGGAAACCCGGACCATGGCTGGCGCTGTTGGTCTTTTTTGCCTGCATGGCTCCCGTCGTCATTTGGAATGCGCAACATCATTGGATCACCGTCATTCACGTAGCCGGCAATGCCGGGCTGCACTCGCAATGGCACCCCACCCTGCGTTACTTTATTGATTTCGTCGCAGGCGAACTGGCCCTGCTGAACCCCTTTTTCCTTCTCGCCGCGATTTGGGCGGCGATTGCCGGCTGGAGGTTTCGGCAAAGCCGTCCGCTGTGGCTCTATTTCTTCTGCATGAGCGTGCCCGTCCTCCTCGGCCATTTGATTTGGTCTTTTCATTCGCGCATCCAGCCCAACTGGATTGCGCCCGCCGTCATCCCGTTCTTCTGCCTGGCCGCCGTCTATTGGGACGAACGCTGGCGCGCTGGTTCGCGTGCGCTCAAGCCCTTCCTGGCCACCGGCCTGCTCATCGGACTTTTCGCCGTGGCCATCATGTACCAGACTGACATCGTGAAACGATTGGCTGGCAATTTGCTTCCCGGTGAGAAGGACCCCTCCCGTCGCCTCCGCGCCTGGAAACAAATGGCTGTTTCCGTCGATAACGCGCGCAGTACGCTTGCGACTAACGGCGTCCCCGCGTTCATCATCTGCGACCATTATGGCCTGACCGGCTTGTTTTCCTTCTATTTGCCCGATGCAAAAAACGCGCTCAAATCCGAACCGCTCGTCTATTCGATGGATTCGACCGTGCCGGAGAACCAGTTCTATTTCTGGCCGGAATACGATTACCGCGCCGCGCGAAAAGGCCAGGACGCCATTTTTGTCTCTCAAATCGATCCCTATCCGCTCGCAAACGGATGGATTGGGAAATGGCTCGCCGGCAAGCAGGTCGGATACAAAAGCATTCCGCCTCCCGAAACCATCCCGCCGGAGATTCAAAACGAATTTCAGTCGGTGACCGACCTTGGCGAACGGGAGGATAAGGTCGGCGATCGGGTCTTTCACCGCATCCATCTCTGGGCCTGCTACAATTTAAAGTGATGACTGAAATCATTTTTCCAGCCCGTGATTATGATCTGGCCGCGACCCTCGATTCCGGCCAGGTCTTTCGCTGGCGCCAAAAAGAAAATTCGTGGATTGGCGTCGTCGGCAAAAACTGGATCCGCCTGACTAAAAATAACGGCGCCATCCTTGCCGAGACTGCGCGACCGCAGGCGAACTGGCATTGGCTGAAAGAGTTTCTCCAGACTGACATCAAACTGGACAAAATTTTGCGAACGTTCCCTGACGACGAACCGATGAACAACGCCATTGCGGCCTGCCATGGCCTCCGTGTATTGCGGCAGGAACCCTGGGAATGCCTGGCCTCGTTTATGATGTCCTCCACCAAGCAAATCGTTCAGATCCGGCGGATCGTCTCGAATCTTTGCGAATGTTTCGGCGAACAGATTGTGTCGCTGTCAGGCCCGGGCGAGTCGTTTTACTCATTTCCCGGGCCGAAAAAAATCGCCGCCCTTTCCGAAACTCAACTTCGGGACTGCAAGATGGGCTTTCGCGCGCCCAATCTTTTGGCCGCCGCCCGGCGGATTGCCGAAGGCGAAATCGATTTGGAAAAAATCCGCAGGATGGATTATTCCGCCGCGCGCGCCGAATTGATGAAACTGCGCGGCGTCGGCGGCAAGATTGCCGATTGCGTCCTGTTGTTCGCCTACGGTTTCGACTCCGCTTTTCCGGTGGATGTCTGGATCGAACGCGCCTTGCAGCAGTTCTATTTCCCCCGCCGCCGGGCTCCCGAAAAGAAGTTGCGCCATTTTGTCTCCACCCATTTTGGCCCCCACGCCGGTTACGCCCAGCAATATCTTTTCCATTACATCCGCACCAAATTAAACTAGCCTGTTCCAGCCGGTTTTCGGCGGACATGAACATCGAAGTCATCCTGACACCAGCGGAATTGCCTACGCTCGCCCAACGTGATCTAAGCGCGGCGGTGTGTGCTGTCTTTGATGTCTTGCGCGCCACGAGTACGTTCGTGACCGCCTTGCATTACGGAGCGGAACGAATCATTCCAGTCAGCGAAATCTCCGAGGCGCTGGCCATCCGGAAAAAGCAGCCCGGTGTTTTGCTCGGCGGCGAGCGCCACGGCCTGAAAATCCGCGCGGACGGGATTGAATTCGAGTTCGGCAATTCGCCGCGCGAATACACGGCCGAAAAAGTCCACGGCAAAACCATCGTCTCCACCACTACGAACGGTACCCGCGCGTTGCGTGCCTGTGCCGGGGCAAAAACTGTGCTGGCAGCCTCGCTTTTGAATCTCGGCGCGACGGCGAAATTCATCCAAGGCGGAAAATTTGAAAAGCTGTTTATCGTCTGTGCCGGCACGTTTGAGAACGCGGCCCTGGAGGACATCCTGGCCGCAGGCGCACTTTGCGCTCTTCTTTCCGGCAGGCACGATTCCTTGATGGATTCAGCCAAAATCGCTCTTCATGCGTACCGGCAGGCAAATTCAGATCTCAACGTCCAGTTGCACACCGCGGAAAATGCCCGGCAGCTCCTTTCCATCCCTGATTTGCGCGATGACGTTGCGTTTTGTCTGCGGCGGGATGTGTTCGATCTGGTGGCGACTCTCGATCGCGTCGGTGCTTTGCGGGCAATTTGCTGAATCTCCCCCATTGTCGTTCTGCTATTCGGTTGGGCGAGAATTGAAACCTCCTCACCGGATGGGGACACCTAGAAGGATGCACGCCATATTTGCCGACCATGCTGTAGCAAACCGCCGTGTCCACCTTCTTCTCTACGCTGCGTTATGCCCGCGGAGCGGCAAATTCCATGCCGCACCAGTCGAAGATTATTTTAACGGCCTTGCCGCTGCTGTCCTTTACGAACGTGAATGGTATGAAGTCCTCCCCGCCTTTCCAAAAGAACTCAGTGTCGGACTTGGGAAAGATTTCACTTTCCGGGTCGTCTGCGATCTGCGCAAAAAGATGCGTGCCCCGTCTGCTGATGGTCAAGATTCCTCCCTCGAATTCGTAACGGCCCGTTAGGGCGTCATAAGATTTGGGCGAGACGTTCGTGTTAACGACGGCCAGGGGCGCAAGCTTGTTCGCCAAGTAGATGTCCACCATTTGATACGCCAGGTGCTCCGGGTTGGCCTGTGGCCTGCCGGGCGAAGCGTTGGCCAGAACGGCCACGGTGAATTTTTCATCCGGCAGCCTCAGCAACATGCTGGTGAAGCCCGGTATGCCGCCGCCGTGCGAAATGTCCCGCAACCCGCGGTCGCCGGCTGACAAACCAGCCGAAACCGTAGCCGTGACCCGAATTGAGCTGGCTTACCTTCTTCTTGACCGGAGTGAAGGCCGCTTTGAGACTGGCCGCGTCCAAGACCCGGCCATTGAAGATGCCCTCGTTCCAGCGATACAGGTCCTCCACTGTGGAGTAGAGCGCGCCGTCACCTCCAAACCACGACGGGTCGTCGTCAACTCCAGGCCAGTTCACCCGCTCGAAGCGGTTCGTGCCCAGGCTGTAGCCCAGCGCCTCGTGCGGCAGAGCAAGATTCGTGCGGTAAACGCCGGTGTTAGTCATGCCCAACGGCTCGAAAAAATTCTCACGCAGAAAATCCCCGTAATTTTGCCTCGATACCTTCTGCACAATGTAACCGAGCAACAGGTAGCCCGAATTGTCATAGCTCCATTTCGTCCCCGGATCGAAATCGTAGGGATACTTCTTTATCATCTCGATGGCGGCCTCGGTGGTGGTGTCGTCGGTCACATGGTTCCAGAAGTCCGGTTCGTCCAAGTAATCGTGAATGCCGGAAGTGTGGTCCAGCAATTCACGCAGAGTGACCTGGTCCCCGCGCGGAAAATCCGGGATATATTTGGCCAGTTTATCGTCCACGCTCAGTTTTCCCTCCTCCTGCAGTTTCAATATCGCCGACGCCGTGAATTGCTTGGTAATCGAGCCAATGCGGAAGGTGGTTTGCGGGGTCACGGATACCTGCTGTTCCCGGTCGGCTAGGCCGTAACCCTTTTCAAATAGAATTTTGCCTTCCTGCGCCACCAGGACCGCCAAGCCGGGGTCGTTGGTCTGAATCAATCCAGCCAGCAACGCATCGGCCTTTTCCGCCGGTGTTTCCGCCGCCCAAATTGAGGGCAGGCAAAGAAATAATAGAACGAATATCGTTGTGTGTTGGAATTTTTGCATCGGGCGCAGTCAAGAATTTATGCAGTCAAAGCACACAGGGGCAAGCCTCATGGACACTTAGTGTCAATGAAACTGCCAGTAAAAGCATTTACGTTTAGCGAAAAATTCTAGCCCGTACGGACCGTGTCCGCTGTGGTAGGAAAATCCGTCATTGCGCCGGCACATGATAGGCCTGGTCCGCCTGGTAGCATTTTATTTGCGCCTCGATGGCGTCCGCCAAACCGATATCGTGTTCCTCCGCCGCCTGCTCCAGCGCAAGGCCAGCCGTCGCGACGGCATTGGAGTATTGGCCGTCCTCGGCATAAGCGGCGGCCAGTGTGTGGATCACCAGCGGATTGTTCGTGCCGGACAACCTGTTGGCATCGATAGCCAATTGCACCGCATTGGTTCCATTGCGCAGCGACGCATCAGGGTCCGTCGCCAACGCCCACGCAAGATTGTTTTCCGCGGCAAAATAGTTGGTCCGCAATTGGATCGCCCTTTCCCATTCGTTGATCGCCTCGGCCACCTGCCCTTTCCTGCTCAGTGCGTTGGCGATGTCATTGTGCAGTTCCGGATCATCAGGTTGTATAGCCAGCGCCTTCCGGTAATGCGCCATCGCCTCATCCACTTCTCCGAGCCGCATGAGCGCCATGCCGTAATTATGATGCACACCCGCGTCATTGGGCTGGATCGCCAGCGCCTTGTCATACTCCGCCATGGCATCGGACATCTTTCCCTGGCGCGAAAAGGCCAGCGCGAGATTGTTCATCGCCCCCACATCGTTCGTGCGCAGGCTTAACGCGATCTGGAACCGGTCGATCGCGTCGCTCACGCGCCCCTCCTGGAGCAGCGCGCTGCAAAATTCTTTTGCGATGCCTCGTCATCCGCTTGAAGTTCCACGGCGCGTTGAAAATGAGGCAACGCATTTGTCGTCTGCCCGTGTTCGAGCAGATAGAAACCCAGGTCGTTGTGCCCGATGAAACAATCCGGGTTGTTTTCCAGGGTCGTGCTCCAGAGCGTGTACGAGTTGCGATAAACACCCGCCTGGTGCCACGTCAGCGTGCCCAAAACGATTAATAGCACGGCACAAAATAACGGCCTCAGCAATTGGTCCTGCGGCATATATCGCGAGAGTTGGACCAGCCCCACCGAGACCAGGGCGATCGGGCCGATAATGGAAAAATATTGCCAATGGTTGGCCACCAGCGAGAAGCGGAAGAAATAAATGTTTAGAAATCCCAGCGCGGGCATGAACATCAGCACCGCATATCCGAGGCCGAACAAAACCGGCTTGCCCCAGCTTTGGCGAAAAATCCAGCAGGTGGCGAACCCGCCCACCAGCAAAATTCCCGGCAGATAATTGGTCGCATACGACGGATCAATTTGCCAGCGCGGATAGATCGGCATCACATTGATCGGCAGGATCGCTTTGTAAAAATAAAACCATACCGCCCAGCCCGCTCCGGCCAGACGCGCCAGGAAACTGTCCGTGCGCACCACATCGTGGCCGATGGCAATATGGTTCTGGAACCAAATGCTGACCAACCCCAGGATGAATGCGGTGACAAAAAAGGGAACCGTGCAGAGAATATCCTTCCAGCCGATGCGCCCGCGTTGCCACCACGCGATTCCCAGGAGGATACAGGGTAACGGCGCCACCTCGATCTTGCTCAGCAGTGCCAGGAGAAATGCTCCGAACGAAAGAAAATACCATTTCCATAGGCTTTCCGCGTTAAATCGCAAATAGGCGAGCAGCGACAGGCAAAAGAACATCAACGACAATGTGTTCTTCAACTCCGCGATCCATGCCACCGATTCCACATTGACGGGATGCAGGGCAAAGATAAATGCCGCCAGCTTTGCCGCCGTGCCCTGCCGCGGAATCAGCCTGAGCAGGATGCGCCAGAACAAAAGCGCGTTCAGCGCATGCAGGAGTGTGTTGACGATGCGGTAGCCCGCCGGATGCATGTGCCACATGCGCCATTGCAGCCAGAACGCGGAGGACATGATCGGGAAATAATCCGGCGTCTTCTTGGTGACCCAGAATTGGTACCAACCGTCCGGCGATTTGATCAGCGGATTGGCCACGCACAACACGTCGTCGTCCCAGACAAATCCCAGTTGCTTCTCCGGCGGCGCGGCCGCGGGTGCAGGCATCCAGCTTGGTGAATAAACCACCAGCGTGGTGATGACGACCAGCAGGACAAAAATCAAATTGCGCACCCACACCGGAATTTGCGGTGCAGGAGCGGGCGGATTTGCTGGTGTATCTTCCATCGACACGCGGATTATATACAAAAACCGTGGCGATGGAAGAAGATGGATTTAAACTGCCTGTCGTCGCGAATTACGCTGCGGCTTAATTATTGCCTAACCGCGCGATGCGGAGCGCCATAAACTGCTTGCCCGGTAGTTGGATGCTCCGGTCGTTCTTATCGCCGTAAAAATACTCCGTCTTTTTCTCGATGGTGAAAACGCCCGGGACCGGTGTCACCGTCATGTTCCACGTATCCAGCACCTCGGCGGCGAACCGCATGCCGTTCGTCAATTCGGTCCCGTCCGAAGCGTGGCTGGGCAGTAAAAATTCCCACGATTTCGGCGTCTCCTTGCCGAAATAGACCAGATAATATTTTCCAGAGTGCCCGCCGTATTCGGGGTGCTGCCATTTGTCGATCGGGTCGATGCCTTCCGGCGGGGCCGTGTTCAAAACGTTTTTGAGAAAGGCCAGCCGTGCCGGGCTTTGGCCGGTGAGGACGCCGCCTACGGAAGTCCAAACGGGTGCGCCTGAATCTGCATAGGTCTCGCCGTGGCCCATATACGTGCCTGCCACTGTCCCGTTCCAAAACCGATAGACCAGTTCCTGCGCCGAAAGATTGCCCCAGCGCTTCGAGAAATTGCCCTCGTATTTCACCTCGTCATAAACGATCGGCTTGCGATAGACATCGCGGTAAAGCTCCGCGCTCGCCGGGCTTTCCACCGCCGACCCGTTTTGGATGCTCGCGTGCGAGATCCACGGCAGCGTGTTGTTGAAGATGACCGCGCTGTTGTGGATCGAAAGCAGGTGATGATACGGATCGTTCGCGGACACGATCTCTCCAAAACGCACGAAGTCGGATTCCTTCTTTGCCCGCATCAGGTCCCACTCGTTGGCCAGCGACCACCACACGTTGCGATACGCCGAAAGGCGTGCGACGGTGTAACGCAGGTAACGATCGTCCGTCGCCGCGGGCATCCGGCTGAAGCCGATGTGCTTGTTGTCATAAGGATCAAATAAAATGACGTCCGCCTGGATGCCGAGCTTTTGCAGATCGAGGATGCGCTGCTCCAGGTGCTGGTAAAACTGGGGGCTGAACCGCGTGAGGTCCCATGCGGATGGTGGCGTACCTTCAAACGGATAAAGCATCGGCCCGTTCGTGTCGAAGTCGCTGGGAAAAACGCACATGCGCACCTTGTTGAACGGCGCGTTCGCGAGCGTCTGCAACGTCTCCTCCTGCAACGCCTCGCTGACATTGACCCAGTTGTAACACGTTGTCCCCAGTTCTTCGTAAGGTGTGCCGTCCGCATATGCAAAATGATACGTATTGGTCACCATCACCGGGCCGTGATTGTCCGGGGAAGGAGCGGTGACCATGAATTCGCCCGCCTGCCCGTTGAGCGCCGGGCTGGAACTTTCCGTCACATAATGCCATTCCCCCTGCTGTGGCGGCATGAAACGGACACGATAGATCCCCTCCCCGTCATAGAATCCGCCCGCCTCGTAGAAATTGGTCCCTTGATTAAACCGCGCGGAGAATTGCACGTCCACAAACGGATCACCATTTGCCGGCCCGTTCAACGCCGCTTCAAAAATACTCCATTGCTCCACGGCTTGTTCGGCGCGGAGCGATAATGCCGCCAACGCCGTTGCAAAAATGAATACGATTCTTTTCAATCCAGGTCTCCAGTGATCTTTTCCAATTTGTCACCATGCGCGATCTCTTTTCCGTCGGCCAGGATCATCAAGCCCTTGCCGTGCCCATAATGCAAGCCGTCCTCGTCCCAGATGATGGTCAATGTGCGGCCGTGATAGATGACACCGTCCAGGCAAAAATGGTCCCAAGCCACGTCCGGCAACAGCGGCCAGACCTCGACCGTATTGTCCACGCGGGGAACCAGCCCAACCACCCCGGTGATGACCAGGTCGGCAAAGGTGGAATGATTGTAATAACGGCTGCGGCCGCCCACGCCATTGATCCATTGGCCGGTGGTCTCATCCAGGTATTCGCCGATGTACGGTTTGCCTCCCGAGTGCTGGCTTTTGACATACGTGAGGAACGCGTCGAAATAATCCCGCCGCGTAACGACGTTTTGCGGATAATCGCGCAGCACATTGGCCAGGGCCTCCAGCGTCTGCGACGTGGCGAACGGCCAGACCGCGCCGTCCCATTCGCAATGTCCGACGCCATGCGTGCGGAAATAAGGGCTGCGCCGCTCCGCCGTAGTGATGCCGTAAGGAGCGTTGAAACCTTTCGGGTCCATTAACTGGGCCCAGGCAACTTCATAACCTTCGTTGGGTGGAGGCAGTTCGAACATCCAGGGGATGAAATCAATTTCTTCGCGGACATCGGCCAGCCGTCCGTTGTCCCGGCGCACTTCAAAAATTTTTGCATCAGCGTTCCACAGTTCCGTTGTCACGAGCCGCCTCAAGTTTTCGGCCCGGGTGTCATATTCGGCGGCGAGTTCCGGCTGGCCGGCCAGTCGGGCGATGTTCGCGATCGCCCGCGCATTGGCGAACATGTAGCTGTTGATCGTTGGGCGCAGATTTTTGTTCGTGCGCGAGCCGCTGATGGACTCCTCCATCGCATCCCGGACGTCATACTGCCAGAACAGGCCGTTGGCCGTGAGCCGCTCCTGTTCCCATTGCTGGTAGTCCTTCGTCAGGTCGGGTAGTTCCGAGACCACAAACGCCTTGTCCTCCGTGACCAGATAACGCTGCCAAAGCGCCGACGCCACCCAGCCGCTATACTTATGCAATTGCTGGCGGTTCGTGGCGCTCAAAAACCAATGGCGCGCGTAGTCGTCCAGGTAATTCTGGTCGTGCAACCAGCGGCCTTCGGCGATCTGATGCCCCAGCGCGCTGCTGATTGCGTTGGACCGGGTGAGAAATTCAGTGAACACAAAGCCGTGCGGCGTCTGCTCCAGATGCTTGCGGAACGACCACCAACGGAAATAATAGATCTCTTCCACATCGCGGTCGGGACAGTCGAAAAATGGGATCTCTTTTTGCAACCAATCCCAGGAAGCCGTGTTGGGAACCAGATTGGTGACGTTTTCATCTTCCATTGAATTGAAATATTGGACGTAATGCGCGTATGTCTCCGGCTTCAACACGTAATTGGTCCCGGCTGCAAAAATTGCCGGTGCCCCAGGCAGGAACGCGAGCAGGCAGGCAATCTTCAATGTATGGCTCATCTTCATTTTGTTTCGACACCGTCCACAAAGAGGCCGGTGCGCGTTAGGATGCCGTCTTCCGCCCATTCATGCGCTGGTCCGTCCGCCACCAGCCCAAAGAAACTGCGCGCCAGGTCCCGCGCTTCAGACTCCGTGTTCCACGACGACTCGCTTTTCTTCCGTCCATTCGGCCAGTACTGAATCCAAACAGCCGTGTTGTGTTTGAGGTCGTGCGACCATGTGCAAAGCGTGTGCCCATCCGGCAACCAAAACGTTTCCATTCCCGTTTTGCGCCCGCTGGCGTAAGTAACCTGATGCTGTTTTCGGCCATTGTCGTAGAAATCCGTTTCCCGGCCGTCAAGCAGGTAGCGCCCGTGCGGGCAGATCCGCGCGCTCCATCGCGAACGCACCCGCCCATCCGGATAATTCTCGGAAAATTCGCGGACCGTCCCTCCCGTGGTTTCCGGGGCGATGTCGCCCGCGTCCGAAAAGACCCAGGCTTCATTCAATTCATAATGCAGGCACGGTTGTGTGGCCGAAGTCAGGATATGGATTACTCCGTTCGGCGCCTGTCGCGCGGTGACATACCCTAACGTGCCGTACGTGCGAAAGATATGGTTGGGCAACTGTACCGGCAGCGGCTTGATGTGCCACGAATCGCCGTTGTTGGTTGAGATCGCCACAAAACAGTTGTTGCCGTAGTTCCATGTCGCCGGTGTCGGCTGGGCCTCTTTTTGCAGCCATGAATCACTCACGAAAAACAGGTCTCCATCCGCCAGCCGGATCAGCGACGGGTGTTGCGCGTTGCCCAGCGGCGGAAACGGCGACGCCTCGCTCTTGCTCCAGCTTGCGCCCCAGTTCGTCGAAAAATTTTCCGGCGACCAGCCGTTCACGTTGGCATTTTTGCCGCCAATGGAGAGCAGATCACCCCGGTCGTCCAGGGGCGCGATCACCGAGTGCCTCGCGCCCGTCCGCCCCGCCAACTCGTTCCAGTGGGCTCCCTCATCTGTGCTTTGCCACAGAAAACTCTGGGGCCCCGTCCCGTCCATCGCGAAATACATCGAGCCGTCCGGACTGCGGAATGCGCTGCCGATGGGCTGCGCAGTGTAGTCAGTGGCCGGTTTATTCAATTGCGGCAGCGAGAACGTCCACGTCGCGCCGTTGTCCGTGGATGCGGCCATCTTAAAAGGCACCCAATCGGAAAATCCCCGTCCGCCGCCAAAAAAGCGGATCGTTCCCCCATCGTTCCATAATAACGCTGCCTGGTCGTTGAGTCCTTCCGTCTTGAAAAATAATTCCGGCAGGTCCCATTCCACCGCGCCATACCGCAGGCGTGCCTGGATGAACGATGTCTCGAGATCGTTTTCGCTTTTGCCCGGCGGCGTGCTGAAATATACGGCCAGCGCATCGCCATTGGGCAGGATCTCAAAACCCGGCGAATGATTGTGCGTGAAAACCTCGTCGCCGATCCCCGTAATCGTGTAATCCAGGTTCGACGTATTCTCCGGTGGAATGGGCAGGGCAAAACGCACCGCAAAGTACGGGATCTTCGGGTCCGGACCGAGCAACGCCGGCGCTGTCTCCTGCTTGACCGCCGATTGGCAGAACGGCATCGGCACATTGGATTCATCCAATTGCAGCGAGATCTGGTTCGTGCCAGTGCCAACCGAACCTGTTCCCACGGAAAAACCGGCGGCCTTCACGAGAACAATTTCGGCTCCAGCCCCGTTCGCCTGGAGACACCCCAAAACCGTGATAGCCAGGATGCATATCAGGTTCAACTTATGGCGCGGGCGCATGACTGCAAGTTATATTGAAAGTCCCAAGACCGATAAAGCCGAAACGTTATTCCACAAACTCCAATTCCTGCCGATGGGGAATCAATCCGCATTCGAACGCCTGGCCCAGAAAGCGCCGGATGCTTTCGCGCCCGCGCTCGCCGTAATCCAGCGTCCAATGGTTGACATACATCCCCACAAATTTGTCCGCCAGGTCGCGCCCCATATCGCGCGCATATTGCAGCGCGTGCTGCACTGCTTCGGGGCGATGGTCCAGGCTGAATTGGATGCTCGCCGTGAGGACTCCTGAGATCGCTCGCCGTGTTTCCGGCGCAAACCGCTTATGGATGACGTTCCCACCGAGCGGCAGCGGCAGTCCGTCGTTTTGCTTTCCCCACCAGACGCCCAAATCTTCGCAAACCACCAGCCCTTCGTTTTGGTATGTAAGCTGTCCTTCATGAATGATGAGCCCGACGTCCGCGACGCCCTTTTTCACGGCGGAAAAGATCTGGTCGAAAGGCACGACGACATAGTTGAACTCCTTTGCCGGCTTGCCCAGCCAGAGTTGCAGCGCCAGGAACGCGCTCGTCATCGTGCCCGGCACGGCGATCTTTTTGCGGGCGATCTCGTCGCGCGAAAACTTTTGTTTGGCCACCAGCATCGGCCCGTAGCCGTCGCCCATGCTGGCACCGGCGGGCAGCAACGCGTACTTATCACTCACGTAGGCGTAGGCGTGGATGCTGACGGCGGAGATGTCCAACTCGCCGCGCGTGGCGCGCTCGTTCAGCGTCTGGATCTCCTGCAAAATATGCTCGAACCGAAAACCGCGAGTGGGGATCAAATCCTTCGCCAGCCCGTAAAACATGAAAGCGTCATCGGGGTCCGGCGAATGTCCAAGCGTCAACGTTTGCTGCATCGCAAGAAATTAGAGCATGCCGCCGCCGGTTGGAAGTTGGAAGTTGCCTCACGGCGATTGCGTCGCCAATCCCACCTTGCTGATATTCAACTGCTGCAGGACGTCGATGACGCTGATCATGATTTGATAATCCACGTCGTCCGCGCCTTTGACGACGACGCTGATGTCGGGGTTATCGCCGGAAGTCTGGATCTCCTGCAGTCCGCTTTTCAATTGCGCCACGGTTACCGCGTGATCGTTCAAAGAGATCTGCCCGCTGGCATCCACGACGATGTTATTGATCTTAGGCTTGTTCTTGTCGGGCGGCGGAGGTTTGGGGGATGGCAGGTTCATCTCGAGGTTGTTCATCATCTGCGGCGTAGTGATGATGAAGATGACCAGCAACACGAACACCAGGTCGAGCAACGGAGTGATGTTCAGCTCGTTCAAACTGCCGTGATGAGAATGGGAGGTCTTTTTCATTGAAAGAGCGGCTCGGTTTCATCCTGGACGTCAAAACGGATGGTGACCTGCGGCGGAAAATTGGTCGGCGGCGGGCGGTCCATATTGGTCACCTGGGCGATGACCGCGCGCACCGTGTCATCCCATCGCTTGTTGCCGGAGCCTTTTTGCCAGACCGGATTGCTCAGGCTCCCGTCGTGTCCCACAGTCACCTGCACTTCGGCCACATACGAATCATCGTCCATATCTTCGGGGCGATCCCATTTGGAACGCATCGCGTATTCGATGGAGCTTTTGTAGAGTTGCACGGGATCGGAACTGCTGATGACTTCCTTGCCGCCGCCGAAATCGAACGACGGCAATTCCTGTGCCGGCGGCGCGACGGTGGGCGGGGCCACCGTAGCCGGCGCTGTCACTTTGGGCTGCGCGGGGGGCGCTTGCACGACTTTGGGCGGAATGACCACCGGTGGTGGTGGCGGCTTTTGTTCAGGTGGTTTGGGTTTGGGAGCCTCCTTGATCAAACTGACAGAGATTTTTTTCGCCTGCTGGCCCAACCAGCCCTGGCGCGCCGCAAAATAAAGCACCAACAACACAAGGAACGCATGAAAGGTGAACGAGATGGCCAGGTTCACCTTCGATGAATTGCGTTTCTTGCGTGCTTGTGTGTTCGGAACCATGCTCAGAGTAAACTCATTTTCTTATTTGGTGAGCGCCTCCGTGGCCAGGTCCACCTTCGGCACATTGGCCTGCTGGCAGATATCCAGCACGGTGCGGATGTCTTTGTATTTGGTCTTGATGTCACCGCGGATGATGACATTCAGGTCGGGGTCGTCTGTCCGCCTGGCGATCAGCGTTTGCAACAACTGATCCGCGTTTGCTATCGGCGCCTGGTTCAGAAACATTTCGCCGTCTGTTTGCACTGAGATATAAGTGGCCTTACGCGGCTGGTCCTTCAGATGCTTTGATGCCGTTGGCAATGTCAGGTCCTTGTCATTCACCGGCGGGATGGTGGTAATGATGAAGATGACCAACAGCACGAACGCCAAATCCAGCAGCGGCGTGATGTTCAATTCCGTAAGGGAATTGTGGGCTGAACGCGAACACTTTTTCATGCTCTCACTCGACAGACGGGATCGAACCGCCTTCGGCGCGCTTCATGGCACCGACGATCTTGTCTTCGATGTCGCGGCGGTCCACGTAAACGTGCTCGATATGGTTGGCATAGCGGCTGGCAAACCCGTCCAATTCCTGGGTAATGTGGCGGATGGTTGTGACCATGAAGTTGTAGCCGAACATGGCCGGGATCGCGACGAGGAGGCCGGTGACGGTGGCCACCAATGCGGCGGCGACACCCGGCGCCATCGCAGTGAGCGTGGCCGCTTTGCTTTCGGCGATGCCCGCAAACGTGGACATGACGCCCCAGACCGTGCCCAAAAGACCGATGAACGGGCCGCCGGCCACCGCCGTGGAAAGCACAATCATGCCCTTTTCCAGGCTCATCGCTTCGGCCCCCGCCGCCTCTTCCAGCACCACGCGCACCGCCTCGAACGAGGATGTGCTGATTTTGGTGGTGATGGACCGCGCAAAATGGTCCGTGTTGCCCTCGCCGGTCGAAACGAATTTTGGCTGCTCCACGATCTGCACCGGATTGTTCTTCAACTGGTAGGCCAATTCATCCGCGCCGCGGATATATAATTGATATGCCGGGGCGCCTTCAAATTCTTCGCCCTTGCGCTGGATGTCCAGCGGGTCGCGCGTGGAACTATAGGCGGCAAAAAACTTTTTGCTCGCGGCACGCGCGATTAACAGCTGGCGGAACTTGGTGATGATGATGGTCCAGCTGAACAGTGATAGCAGCAGCAGGACGCAGACGGTGATTTTCCCCTCGGTGGTCGCGTTTTGAATGGCGTACACCATGGCGTTGGCGGCAAGGATGGGTTGAATACTCATCATGATTTCTTTTTGTGTTTCGTCTCGGTAAAACGGCAGAATCCAGCAAATTTCTTGTCCGATTTTGAGTTTATACAAATCCTCCCGCGCCCGAGGTTACAAATTGGTGAAATCGACACTGGCGCCGGCCTAATCAAGAAATACGTCGTTTAAAGAACCACGACCTGCCGGGAATTATTGCCGCGGCGGGTTTCCAGACTCTCAATGCGGTTCTTCTGGCGCCAGCGGCCGGGGCTGGTCCCAAATCGGCGCGTGAACATGAGATTGAAGAGGCTCAGGGATTTGTACCCGCTCTCAAGAGCCACTTCCACCACCTTGGACTTGCTGGTCGCTAAAAGCTCGCTCGCCCGCGCCAAACGGATTTCGGCGCGTTTGTCGCGGAAAGACATCCCGGTGAGTTCGCAAAAGATCCGGCTCAAATGGCGCGGGGTGCAATGGGTCGTTTTGGCCAGTTCACTGAAACTGATTTCCAACAGCGTGTCCGGCGGGTTGTCCCTCAAAAAAATACGCAGCCTTTCTTTGGCGTCGGCGCTGTCTTTGTGCGGCGGTTCGGGCTTCAATTCCTTGCCAAAGGCTTCGATAAAAACCTGGAGCAATGCCAACCGGTGCGGCAGACCGGCAGGATTTTGAATTGCGTCCATCAGTTTTATCGAGACGGGATGGCCGGCAGGAAAGACTTGAAGGTCAAATTCTCCCCGCAAAGCGGCCTGCTTGAAAAAATCCTGCTCGCCGGAAGCGATCAACCCGGTCAGCCGCGCGGGAATGACGTGAAAATGGCACACCGAAACATCGCACAACTGGCTGGCGCGAATACCGCCCCGGACATTTTCTGCCATCAGCAAAGTTGTCCCGGCTTCCAATTCGATGCTCGATTGTTCTTGCAGCCAGTAAGCATTTCCATTTTGCACCCGGACGAATGACCAACCATAGGCTTTGGGAGTCCATTCCTCACCGGACAATATGGAAATAGTCTTGAGCGTTAGATGAGGCTCGAAGAAATGCGGCAACTTAATTTTATGTTCAATCGTCTTCACCATTTCTGGGAAAAATGCTCCTGTTAGCCAATGTGCGGTTTAAAGCTGAACCAGCGTAGGCGGGCAGTGTTACAATGCGATGACGGTCTTGAAAAGAAATGGAAACTGTTCTGTAACGGAATAATGCCGGATTCCGCCGGTTAGAACCTCACCGTGAGATCCACCTGATAGAGGTTGAAACTATTGATGGGGTTGATCTGCGGAATGTCCCCGCTGCTGCCGCCGGTTCCCAGAAGGTCATTGATGCGACTGGCATGGCCATACCGGAAGGTCCCGATAACATTGCCGGTGAAAGCATAGGCGGCGGCCACATAAATACCTTGCAGGTTTTCAACTCCGTTGAAAACGTCCAGGTCCAGCAGGTTGGGATCCAGTGAATATTGTTCGATATGTTGCCAGTAGGTCCTTACTTCCCAGGAATGCCGGGGAGAACTCGTTCCATAAACCAGGCCTTGATTAGGGCCATATACTATGTCGTCGCTCCCGATCCCGAACCCGATCTGATAAGCTTTGACGTCATGCGTTTGGGGGGCAAAAGTGGAAATGGTGGGTTTGGTCTGAGTCGTTCCCTCAAACAAACCATTCGTGAGATAATTCCCGTAGGCCTGGGAAGCCGCTTCAGCACGTTGCTTGCCTTCGAGATTGTACGAGTAATCTCCAAATATGTGAGCGTCCATCCCTTTGAATTTATAATCCACTTGAAAGGGTATCTCCAAAACCAGAAGATCGTTCAGCCCCACTTGATTGTTGGGATAGTTCACACTCTCCTGGCCGGGCAAATTGCCGGCGGTTCCAAACCCGCTATACCCGTAGGTCCCAAAGCCCTGGGGAGCGGAGCCTGTTCCAGGGCCTCCATACTGGCCTTCGCCCACATAGACATCGCCGTAAAAAGGGGAAGTTGTGCCGGGCACGGTCGTGCTGTGCTTCAGCCCGTAATAGGAATAAACCGTGCCTCCAATCTTGGCGGTGAGATTCGTCGTGATGCGATAGATCATGCCGCCCTGCCAGGCGATCATGAAATCATTATTGTTGTCCTGGCCAAGACCGCTGGTTTGCAGAAAACTTGACGCATATGTCGGATTCTCGTCCTGATAAATGAATTGCCCGAAATTCGCGAAGAAATCCATCTTGCCCACGGTGTATTTGAAATGTTCCGCCAGGCCTTCCGGGCTGATGTTTGGACTCCAGACCATGGACGACGTGAAGAGAGGGTTGGGCATTTTTCCGACGGTCAATTCCACCCAATCTTCCGGATGCCAGCCGAGATAAACCTGGCCGATATTGATCCCCGCCTGCGATTTACCGAACGGCCCCTGGTAATACCCGCTGGTGGACCCAGGTGATGCCGCCGTGCCAAAGGTGACGAACGGTGAACGCGGATTGGAACCAGTGTCCATCCGCACCCCGTAATAAAAATCATCATATAAATCGCCGCGCAACCCCAGGCGCACCGCATAACGGAACCGTTGCAGGTCAATTTGATCCCCTTCCGGGTCTTTCGCGGACCGGTCTTCGAAACGCACTCGCGCATCCCCATACAACTCTACTCCCTTGATGGGCTGGCTGATTTCCCATTTGGAAGCGGACATCGGCGGCATCTGCATTTGATTCGAGCGCAGGGCCGCCGCCTCGGCCTGGACCTGTTCAGCCTCCTGCTGGGTGACGAAGCCTTTTTGGACGAACAAATCGAGCAGTGGATCGGCGGAGTTGGAAGCGGCCGGCGTGTTCGTGGAGTTCTGGCACCAGCCATGCGTCGCCGTGCCCATGGCCACTACGAGGAAAATTTTCCCAATTTGAATTATGAGGCGTCTGGCCTTCGTGAGTCGCATCAGGCGCAGATGCTGGCCATTTAATGCGACGGATTTATGTCACGTCTGTTACAAATGGGTTACAACAAATTTACTTCGTCCAGGATTGGCGCAAAGCGGCTTGGCATTCATGGAAGCTTACGCGTCCTGAAACGCGGTGACGGTTGGAACTCGCGAAGGGCGGATTGCGATTGACGAATGCGATCAGCATGCGGACGCGGTTTCACACCATTTCCGCCAAATGGCGCGATAAGCGGATTCGGCCTGTCGCGCAAATCGTTTGGCATCCATCAACACCGAACATTCCAACCGTCCCCGAAGTCCGACGCGCAGTTCGAGCAAACGGGACCTGTCCCGCGCCAGGGCCACCGCCAGCGCCACATAGTCGCTCTTGTTCTTCACCGCCAGTTCCATCAACCCCACATTGCTTAAAATGCTCAGGCTGCCGCGGGAAACGACGGTCGGCCCGGCCAGTGAGACCACCGGTACACCCATCCATAAACTATCCAGCGTGGTGGTATGACCTGTATACGGAAATGGGTCGAGGGCGAGATCTGTGCGGTGGTAATACTTCAAATATTTAAGACGGGATTCGCGCGGCAGGCCAATCAGACGGGCTGGAGCGACTCCCAGTTTCTCCCGCACCCGGTCCATGACCTTTCCTTTGGGCAATATAATAACCAGCCGCGAGTCCGGAACCGCGGCCAATATTTCTCGCCACAGTTCCAGCAGAGCGTCGTTGACCTTGCTAAAACTGTTGAGACAGCCAAAGGTGACGTAGCCGTTCTTTTCTGCCGGCAATGGTCCCACGGCGGGGCTGTTGGCGGGCGGCTCAAAGCACCAGAAGGTTTCCAAGCGGATGGATTGCTCGGTATAAAAGTGATCGGTCTCCCCGGGTGGATCCAACACGGGGTCCGTGAACCGGTAGTCCATACGGGTCAGGCCGGTCGAACCGGGATAAGCCATCCATGCCACCTGGACGGGCGCAGGTTTTCGAACAAACATCCCCAGCCGCACTCCTTCCGTGTGCATCACCAAATCCACCAGCACATCTATCCGGTCTTGCGACACCTGCGCGGCCAGTTCCACGTCAGAGAGGCCGGCCGTATCGCGCCAGACATCGGCGCTCTTGCGAAACAGGGGGGTCATCTTATCCGGACGCCGCGTGTCGGAATAACAATAGGTCTCAAACTGTGAATGATCGTGCTGGCGAAAAAACGGCAGGAAATAGTGCCCGACCACGTGAGTGCGAAAATCAGAGGAAACATAACCGATCCGCAAGCGCCGGTCCGGCGAACGATCGTTGGCGTGTTCCATGGCGCAGGGAATGGTCGCCTCCAAAGACCGGCCCCACGCAGCGTGTTCGGCATGAATCTGCTCGGGACTATAAGAGGGATCATAATGCAGCGCCAAAAGATAATTACTCGATTGACGGATGTCCTCCGGAAAAAGACGCGCCCCCTCGCGATACAACGCAATGGACTCTTCAATGCGGCCGGTGGTTTTGACCACATAGCCCAGATTCATGTGCAGTTTGGGTTTGCCGGGTTCCAGTTCCATGACCTTGCGGAGATATTTCTCGGCCGCTTCGGCATCACCCTGATCAAAATGATAAATCGCAAGATTCCAAAGTGTGCTCACCGAATGCGGCTGTAATTTGTGCAGGCGTTCCCAAAACCGGCACGCGCGATGCATCTGGCCATATCGCATGAATACATCTGCAGCATTGGAAATGACCAAGGGTACATCCGGTCCCAGCTTCAGCGCCTTTTGGATCAACTTCAGCGCCACATCTTTTTGACCTCCGTTGGCGGCGATGATGGCGGCCCCGTATGAAAGAGCGCGAAGATTTTGAGGCTCAACGTCCAGGGCCTGATCAACCAACACGGCTGCACTGGCATAGTTGCGCGTTTTCAGTTGGCCATCGGCCTGGTCAAGCAGACGTTCAGCTAGAGCGTTTGGCATATCCGAACACGTTCTTTTGATTTCTGGTGATTCTGAATTCTGACAACCAGACTTCTCACAATCGAACTGCTGATAATCTGATCCATTACCCATCATCGGCGCGGACAGTTTATCTTTTGCTTCGTGCTCCGCATATTGTCAAGTTGCTTTTGGGCATTCCCGAATTACGAAAGCGCAGGATGAGGCATCCTCCATCTTCGTAATTCGCAATCGCCTGCTCATTTTCGCCTGTTTGTTCAAAAATCTTAAGTGACGTTTCGGCAACAAGCCTGAATGTCGGGACCTGTTTGCGTTGAATTGTTACTTAAAATGTTAAAATTAAGCAAGTTGCATAAAAAAAAGGAGTGTCGTAAATCAGGCAGAACGCGTCCTGCAACTTGAAGCGTCTTTTCTTCTTTAGGATAGGATTACAGCACTGAACCACAGGCAGGGTGGGGAGGTGAAGAAAGTTTATAACGCGCAGTTAACAAAAAACAAAAACAATTAAATATGAAAAACAACTTATACAAAGCAGCGTTGCTGGCGGCCCTCGGGTTGGTCAGTGTGACAGCAGCTCAAGCCCAGAGCGATATGCTGCTGGGTTTCAACGACGCCGGCGCGAATATCAGCTCGGCGAGCTATCAAAATGACTACGTCCTCGACCTGGGTGCGATTGGTCTGTTTACGACTTCCAGCACATTTAGCGGCAGCATCAATCAAAGCACCTTCGACGGCGCTTTCGTCACGCCCGATGCCAGCTGGGCAAGTGACGTGGCCGTGGGTGTGGTTGCGGAAAACAACTCAGTCAGCCCAAAGCAACTTTATGTATCGGCCACTTCCATTCCTGGTTCCATAGCGAGCACATCTCAAAACGACGCGATTGCCTCTGCCTCTGGAATCGCTACCGGTGAATATACAACGGCTTCGGGCGGATCGGCGCTCAATGGCTGGTCTTACAATGTCGGTGTCGCTCCTGGCGATGCACAAATCTTGAACGGCAATCCGCTCGGGGGTGGAAATGGAAATGCGGTCGAAAATTTTGTCCCCGGGGAATTGGAAAATCTTTCCGGCGGCGATGCTACGTTTAATTTGTATGAAACCGCAAACGGCGGTTCCAGCCATACTTTCACTGAGATCGGCACGTTCACCGTTGACGCGAACGATGGTGTGGACACCATCACCTATGACGGAATTGATTCAGTTCCTGAACCGACCTCTTACGGCATTTTTGTCGGCGCTGGTTTGCTGGTGCTCGCTCTGCGCCGCCAGTTCGCCCCGAAGAATGGGTAATTGCCTTTTGCAGAACACCACAAAACACCAACAGTAGCTAAAACACAAAAATAATATGAAAATCAACAAATATACTTCTGCGCTCGTCGCCCTGGGAATCGTTTCCATGGCGGGAGTTGCTCAAGCCAACACGTACATCTATCTCACCGGTTCAACGGCCGCCCGTGCGGCTGTTTTTGGTGCGCTCCAGACGTCGGGCGATGTCTTCTCCGGCGCAAGCACTGAAGAAAGCACCGGCGCCACCAACGGCGCCACGGACTTCGTGTTCGAGGGCAACATCACCGGCGTAGGCACGGTGGATATTATCTGCCATTGGACCGGATCCGAAGCCGGCATCGCGGCGGTCGCGGGCCAAACCATCACGCAGCCTGACACAGCCGGAATCCCTGGATCCAGTGCGGGTAATTTCAATCTGCCGGGTGTTCCTCCAGTGTTTCTGGTCGGACCCGCTGACGGCGGATCTTGGACGGCGACAGCCCCGCTGACGTCTGACAATGGCGGTCGTGGTATCACGACTCCTGACCTGAGCATGGCGGACACCTCCCAGGCGGTTTCCCTCACGCCCCAGAGCTCGTTCCACCTGAACGCTAATTGGAAATCCAGTTCCTTCAATAACACCGCTGCGGCGCAAATCGGTGAAGTCGCCGTGGTTCCCTTCACGTTCATGGAAGGCTTCGATGGATCGCCCAGCATCTCCAATATCACCACTGCGGAAGCCAACCAGCTCATCAATGGTGAAAATCCGGCCAGCTTGATCACTGGCAATACTGCCGACAGTGGCACTGAGGTCGCCCTCGTTGGCCGCAACAAGGGTTCCGGTACGCGTGTTAACGAGCTCCTCAACATCGGTCACGGTGTTACTACGGCAGTTGACCAATGGGCGTTCAATGTTTCGTACTCTGCCAACGTTCTGACCTTCGGTGGCACTTATACCTCCGGCCAGACCTTGCAGGAAATCGTCAACGACGGTTTTGACAGTGGCAGCAGCGTGGCCAAAGTGCTGGAAGTGAATGAGACCAGCGCTACGGATGGCAGCAGCCCCGTGGCATTGCTTGGCGTTGTTGGCATCAGCGATGCCGGGACCGCTCATACCGGCACCAGCGGCACTGGTTCGGGTGCAGCGACCTTCCTGACGTACAACGGTGTGTATGAAGGCGACCAATCGGTCATCCAGGGCGATTACACATACTGGGGTACGGAACACTTGCTGGGCTCAGTCGGCATTACCGGCTCACCCCTCACTGCGGGCCAAAGCTTGTACGCCGGTCTTGAGACCTATATCGCCGCTAATTACGGCACGGTTTCCGGCAACGTGACGACCGCCAGCCAAAGCATCCTGATCCCCATCAGCCTCATGCAGGTTACCCGGAGCGGTTCTGATTCCGGTTATCCGAGCTGGGTCGGAGCGGGCCACTTCTAATCGTTTAGAACTGGATTGAAATTAACAGACCGGCGCGGATGCAATGTCCGCGCCGGTTTTTTTTATTCGGACCAGGGAGCGCGACCGTCCCGGTCGCTGCCATCGGCGTCTCGCCGATGGTTTCAAGTGTGCGGAGGCAAATCAAACCGGGTTAGACGGTGCGGTGGGGGTCGGCGGGATGCACACGCCCCAAAACAAATCGCATCGTTTTCGGCTCAGAAAAAAGCCCAGCCATTTATGGCTGGGTGGCCGGTTCAGAATCGCAAGAGTCCCGTCAGGAACGGAAGAAGTTTCCGGCTCGCAAACGCTTTTCCTCCCTTTGGATTTTAACTTATTGCGGATGCCTTTCCCGGCCATGAGTGGCTGGGCTATTGTCTTTATTTCTGATTTAACAAAGCGGATTGATAAGCCATCAATTGGTATTTGGTAAAAATTTCATTTCCGAGTTGGGCCATCAACATGTTATCAGCCGCCATTTGGGCCCTCCGCCAACGCTGACGATAGGCCGGATTGTTCGTATCATGATCCTGGCCCCCGGTTTGACTCAAAAAATCCTGGCGTACCGAGGCAACCATTTGCATCTGATCATCGCTCAGACCCAGCGCCTTCACATCCACATCCTGCAGGACGAGTGGCGTCTCAAGCGGCAGTTCCCTCGGTGGCGGCCTGCGCGGGGCCGGCGATGGTGTTTCGGCGACCTGCTCCGGCGTCGTTTGGCCCAGCAGATAGGCCGTCATGTTGATCTGGGCCTGTCCCGACCAGGGGCCGGGAGCGGTTCCGTCAATGCCTTGATGCATACGCACTGAAGAAAAGACTTGTTCCACATCCCCTCGAACGATGTCTTCCACGGTTTGCTCCGGGCAACCCGATGCGCGCAGATTCGCCACAAACACCCGGTAATCATTCGTGGATACAAGCTGGCTCCAGCGAAATGGCGTGGATTCTCCCACCACCTGCGTAACAACCATTGAGGCGGGCTGCGCCACCACTGTGGATGACTCAACCGTTGGCGTGGGCGATAGCGTGAGAGCGACACCTGTTTGCCGTTCCATCCAAAGGCAAACTACGGTACCGGCTAAAATCACATTCAACCCGATCGAAATTTTAAAAATCGCTTTCACAAGTCACAGAGACATTGGTAGGGCGGCGCTGCTGCGCCGCCGGCCGAATAGGGTAGCAGCCGGCGTGAGCCGGCTCTGACTTTCTTCAGTTTCACGGTTTCGTAATAAGATTAGAGCCAACACACGCCGCCTGTAACGATTTTTCAGATACGCTCCTCATAAACCGTTACATGGATTTTTGGCGTTGCTGGGACAGGAAATCGCGAACCATCTGTTCGGCTTGAGCCAATTGTTCCGGCTTTAATGATTGATTGGACTCCATCTCTTCGCAGTGATGAGTGCCCAGCGCGCTATTCTGTATAGAGCTCAACTTGAACCACTTGTAAGCCTGCACTAAATCCATAGGAACGCCCTGGCCAGTCATGTAGAGCAGGCCCAGGTTGGCTTGTGCATTGGCGTTCCCCATCTCCGCGGCCTGCCGATACCATTTGGCAGCCTGGGCCAAATCGGACGTCACACCGTATCCATTCTCATAAGCCACTCCCAAATTATTCATGGCTGAAATGGAACCTGCATCCGCAGCCGGCCGTAACCACCGGACCGCTTCCGCATAGTTTAAATAGTTGGTTCCATAGGGCGGTTTGGGAATAAGGAACAATTCTCCGAGGACGGTTTGGGCATCGATCTGGTTCTGCGCGGCGGCCTTTTGCCACCATTGGATGGCCTGTAGCATATCATTAATGACGCCGCGGCCGGTGGCGTAGAAATTCCCCATGGCAAATTGCGCCACTGCATTCCCCTGATCGGCGGCTTTCCGGTACCACTGGATTGCCAAACCCATGTTCTTGGGAACGCCGCGTCCCCGGCCATAGTAGGAGCCGAGGGCCATTTCGGCTTCGGTGTTGCCTTGTTCGGCCGCCCGGCGCAAATAATCGGCGGCTTTGGCGTAATCCTGCGGGACACCGGTTCCATGCGCATAATCAGCGGCCAGTTCCAACTGCGCCACAGGGTCGCCCTTGTCCGCCGCCGCCTGAAGGGCGGAAAAACTCAAGTTGGTGTCCTGCGCTTGAACACAGAGGGGCAGCCCCAAAGCCAGTATTCCCACCGCCGCAAATCGGGCGGCACCGATGAAAAACTCATTTTGCCTAATTTTCATGTAAAAAATTTACGGAGCATCCAACGCGCCGACAAGTTACAAGATGGTAACACGCTGCCCGGGCCGCCCGCTTCCTTGACTTCCCTTTGATGCCTATTTACTCTTGGTATAATGATGCTGCGGCACAACAGAAACATGTTGATTTTGAGGGTCTCTGATTATGCCGAATCATCGTTCTGAACTTCTTCTCAACCAGGCCCAGAGGCATATGATGGTCAACAACTATGCGGCCGCAAATCCGCTGGTCAATGAGGCGCTGGGAATGGATCCGAAGAATATCCGCGGTCTGGCTTTTGGCGCCGTCGTAGCTGCCAAAACCGGCCAGAGAGATCGGGCGTTGGAACTGATCGAAAGCGCTCTAAAACTGGGGCCGGATGACCCCAGGGTCATCAATAATGCCGCCGGCGTTTTTTTCCAATGTGGGGAGCCGCACCGCGCGCGCGCGCTATGGGAACGTCTGACCGAACTCCTTCCGCCCTCGGTGGGAATTTTTTACAATCTCGCGGTTTATCATTTAAACCAAAACGATGTGAGCGCGGCAGAGATGTATTACCGCAAAGCGATGGAAATGGCGCCCCATGAGCGTGTGCTTAAAACTCAAGTCGGCAATATGTTATTATTCAGCGGGCGGGTCGAGGAAGCCCTCGCGATGTATCGGGAAGGCGCGCGCCTGCACACGGAAGATATTCGTCAATCCAGCAATTATCTTTATGCGCTGCATTTCGATCCCTCTTGCGGTCCCGAACAGATTCATGCGGAACTCGCGGCCTGGGGCAAGGCGCTGGAAACGACCGTTCCCGCCGCCAATGGACACTCCAACGATCGTTCGCCGGACCGGCGGTTGCGGATCGGTTACGTTTCGCCGGATTTTCGCAAGCACATCGTCGGGTACAATCTCCTGCCGCTGCTTCGCAAACATGACCATTCGCAGTTTGAGATTTATTGCTACTCCGATACCCGGCACCCAGACGAAATGACCGCCGTCTTTCGGCAGTGCGCCGACATATGGCACGATACAACCAGCCTCTCTGAAGTGGAATTGGCCGCCCAGATGTCAAAGGACAGGATTGACGTGCTGGTGGATTTGGTGATGCATGCGGAAGGAGGCCGTTTAGGAGTATTCGCGCGCAAGCCGTCGCCAATTCAGGTGACATGGCTGGCTTATCCCGGTTCAACAGGCCTGAGCCGCATGGATTACCGGTTTACGGATCCGGCGCTGGATCCGTCCGGTGAAACCGACCACTTTTATACCGAGCAATCTGTCCGCCTGGAAACGTTCTGGTGTTATGAGCCGCAAGCCGACAGCCCGGCGATTGGACCATTGCCAGCGGATACAAATGGTTATTTCACTTTGGGCTGCCTGAACAACTTTTCCAAGGTTAATGCCGCGGTGCTGGAACTATGGCGTGAGGTGCTGGTGGTCGTTCCTGATTCGCGACTGATCCTCGTCCCACCCAAGGGAGAATCCAAAGACTGGGCGCTCGAGAAATTGCAGGTCGCTCCGGATCGTCTGGTATGTCTACCCAGAATATCCCTTGCCCAATATTTCGATTATTACAATCGGATTGACCTGGCCCTCGACCCGTTTCCCTGCACGGGCGGCATCACCACGCTCGATTGTTTATGGATGGGAGTACCGGTGATTACGCTCTCCGGTTCCACTGTCGCCTCTCGTGGCAGCCTGAGCATCCTGTCCAATCTGGGCCTGGCGGACCTCGCCGTGAAAAGCAAGAGCGAGTATGTCGCCCTGGCCGTTGCCCTGTCAAAGGACTTGGCCCGCTTGCGCGAACTGCGCACCGGACTCCGTGGCAGATTCGAGCGCTCCGTGTTGATGGATGCTGACAGGTTCGCGCGGCGGGTGGAATCGGCCTATCGTGACATGTGGCGCAAATGGTGTAACAATCCACCGGCAAAATGACTTCTGTTATGGCGAATTCTCCTATTGAAGGGCTTCTCGATGAGGCCGAGAGGCGGATGAATGTCCGCGATGATGCCGGCGCAGGCCTGCTGGTGAAACAGGCGCTGGGAATGGACCCAAAGAACGCCCGCGGCCTTGCCTTTGGCGCCGTGCTGTCGGCCAGATACGGCCAGAAAGATCAGGCGTTGAACCTGGCAGAAATGGCGCTGAAACTGGGGCCGGCCTCTCCCGTAGTGCTCCATAATACCGCTGGCATTTTTTTCCATTACGGGCAATCACACCGCGCGCGCGAATTATGGGAACGCTTGATTGAACTAACTCCACGCTCGGCGGAAACATTTAACAACCTCGGAACTTACCATCTCTCTCAAAACGACACGAGCGCGGCGGAAATGTATTACCGCAAGGCGATGGACCTGGACCCCAATGTGCGCGGGGTACATCTGAATCTCGGCAACCTGGCAAAAAACAGCGGGCGCATCGAGGAAGCCATCGTGTTGTACCGGGAGCACGAACGCCGTTTCCCGCAGGAACTATGGCAATCCAGCAACTATCTGTATTCCCTGCAATTTGATCCGTCCTATGGTCCCGCGCAAATCCACGAGGAGCATGCGGCCTGGGGCTGGGCCCTGGAGTCCACCGTCGCCGGCCAAACCAGCCATCCCAACGATTGTTCACCCGGCCGCCGATTGCGGGTCGGTTATGTTGCGCCCTATTTTCGCAACCATGTTGCGGGGATCCTTCTCCTGCCGCTTCTCAGCAAACATGACCATTCCCAATTTGAGATCCATTGTTATTCCGATGTCCGCCAGCCCGATGAAATGACCGCCCGTCTGCGCCGGCACGCCGACGTCTGGCACGATACCATCGGCGTGGCCAACGCCGATCTGGCAGGCCTGGTATCGCGGGATCAAATTGATGTGCTGGTGGATCTGGTGATGCACATGGACGGCGGCCGATTGGGAATGTTTGCCCGTAAACCGGCGCCGCTTCAGGTGACATGGATGGCTTATCCCGGCACCACCGGCCTGACCCGCATGGACTACCGCTTCACCGATGCCGTGCTGGATCCGCCCGGTGAAACCGACCGCTTTTACACCGAGCAATC